>SDBU01009950.1_pt1 | contig 10601 bp, 10 predicted proteins | sample 2277071 | NCBI WGS metagenome assembly SDBU01 (sample SAMN10397929, study PRJNA504765) | marine sediment metagenome | isolation source: marine sediment core GS08_GC12, 126 cmbsf | place: Arctic Ocean: Gakkel Ridge, Loki's castle | collected 2008
ATTGTTAACATACTTGCATTTTAAACTACAAGCGTTACAGTCACGATTGTTAAATAAAGCAAATCCCTCATCAACAATATAATATAATGACTCATAGGTATGATCATTTCCACAGTCTATAATTTCATCCACATGCTTCATCATAACAATACCAAACCACACGGTAATAAAATGTTCAACATTAGTGCCAAAAGTATCGTGCCAAAATTTATATCCCCTAATAATAAAATCGTAAAATTTGTTAGGTTCTAAACTATCCATAAGACGGCTATCAATACCACCATGATGAGTAATATAACTACCAGTGTTAGCTAAAAACTGCCACTTGTGTTGTACTATAGACTCATAATTTAGACATTGTTCCAAGCAAACACAGGTATCTCCACTATACTTAGCGACAACCTCAGCATAAAAGTCATACAAAAAAGTAGTGCATGGTGTGTATCTACCAATACCTACTGGATTAAACGGGTCATAACCAAGTCCTAATTTTTGTTCTGGATTAGAAACGGCAATTTTATCAGTAACCTGTGGAACATTTATGCTCCACACTCTAGTCTTATCTACTGAGTCCCACAATTCGTTCAATGGTTGCCACCACCCCGATTGAAATGTTACATCATTATGGGCAAATACTATTAAATCATATTCTTTATCAAAAGCTAAAAAACCTTTGTGTATTAATGAATCTGATGATTCTAATTCTGGATTATTTGAAGATACATACCGTACCTTATCACTTAGCTCTACAAGACCAATACAACTGGGGTCTCGTGACACTACGTATATATCACCATCGTACCCACCAGCTATCATAGATGTAATACAATTAATGATAACATCACTTGACTGTAACGTTGGAATTATCGCTGCACTTTTCATGATTTACTCCCAATGGCGGTCTATTACACCGAAAGCTCTACACTTCGTGCCAGGACGACTACCAACTAAACCACACTTATTACAATCTCTCTCAGCTAATCTAGTAACAGCTTCATCAAATATGTAATCTAATGCATCATAATTACCAGAGTTTACGCCGTCTATTATTTCAGTAGCATGATTTACAAGAACACACCCATTCCAAGTAGTGATAAAATGCCCAAGATTATAACCAATAAGATTAAACCAAGCGGAATATCCAAGTGTAAGACCTGCCCAAAATCTCCCAGGTTGCTGAGTCTCCCTAAAACCAGTATCACTACCAGGAGTATGAGTAGCAGTAGAACCATTATTGGCTAACAGTGCCCATTTACGTTTTAATATGGATTCATGAAATAGAAGAAGGTCACTAATGAAATAAGTCTCCCCACCGAATTTGTTAACCATATCAGCATAAGACGAATACAAATAGGAGGTACATGGTGAAAGTCTTTCACGATACGCTGGTTCATTTACATCAAAACCGAGTCCTAGTTTTTGTTGCGGGTCGGTGACAGTTATTTGTTGCCCAGGTTTTGGAACACTTATACTCCATACTTTATCCATGTTTACAGAGTCCCACGCCTCTTTTAGTTTAATCCACCACTCCGCATGAAATGTCATATCACTATGTGCATACACTAGTATATCATACTCTTTTTCTAGAGCCTTAAATGCTTTATATAACAAGGCATCTGTCGCCTCATACTCACTAGTACCAGTATTCACATATCTTACCTTGTCACCTAATGCTGTAACAGCACTATTTAGTGGGTCTTGCGACACCACATATATATCATCATCATAGCCGCCAGCTATCATTGACGTAACACAGTTATTAACCACATCACCAGCCCGTAATGAAGGAATTATTGCCGCACATTTCATAATTTTATCTCCTCAATTTATAAAGTCTAAGTGTATTTTATCCATCGCTGGACACTTAAAACTACAAGTATCACAATCTGACAATTTCAACATCTCAATACCTTCATTGAAAATATAATCCAATGCCTCATAGTTACCAGCATTTACACAAGTTACAATTTCAGTTGTGTGTCTAGTCATCACATTGCCGAACCAAGTAGTAATGAAATGTTCAAGGTTGTAACCAAAATACCCAAACCAAGATTCATATGCCTTCCCAACAAGACTATGAAACAATCCAGGTTGCTCTTTTTCCATGATGGAGGTGTCAGACTTTGGTGAATCATGTACAAATCCACTGCCAATGTTAGCCATAAGCTGCCACTTATGTTGAACTATAGCTTCATAGTATAAAAAATGCTCCATAGCAAAGTAACTGGTATCGCCACCGTACTTATTAACACCTGCCGCATAAAAGTCACACAAAAAAGAGGAAACTGGTGAAATTCTACCATGACACCCTGGATTCCATTTGTCAAAACCAAGTCCTAATTTTTGTTGTGGGTCAGTGACAACAATACACTCATTAGACATTGGAACATTTATGTTCCATACTCTAGTCCTATCTACCGAGTCCCACAAATCTTTGACAGGTTGCCACCATCCTGACAGAAATGTTACATCACTATGAGAATATATCATTACGTCATACTTCTTATCGAAAGCCAAGAATCCTTTGTATATTAGTGTATCTACCGACTCAAAGTTGTTAACTCTAGTGTGTACGAATCTTACATTATCACCCAAGTCAGTAACACGAATATTTTTTTCATCTTGAGATACTACATATATATCCCCATCATAGCCACCGTCTATCATAGACTTAATGCAAGTATTAACGACATCACCTGCTTTTAACGAAGGAATTACTGCTGCACTTTTCATTTTAATTCCTCTACATAATATCCAACAGTCTACCCGCTGCTGGACACTTAAAACTGCAAGTATCGCAATCTGTCAATTTCAACATCCTGATACCCTCATCAAAAATATAATCTAATGCCTCATAATTATTATCATTTGCACAATCTATAATCTCATTTGTATGTCTAGTCATCACATTACCGAACCAAGTGACTATAAAATGTTCAAGATTGTAGCCAAAATGTCTAAACCACGACTCATATGCTTTGCAAAGATAAATGGCGTGCAAGCCTGGATAAGTTGCTTCCATGATTGCGGTCTCAATATTAGGTGAAACATGCACAACATTACCACCAATATTAGCCATAAACTGCCATTTATGTTGTAATATGGCTTCGTAGTACAGAAAGTGCTCCATGTTAAAATGACTGGTCTCACCACCATATTTGCTAGTAACTTCGGCATAAAAATCGCACAAAAAAGAAGATACTGGGGCAAGTCTACTGTGGCATCCTGGGTTAAATTCAGACCACGCAAGTCCCAATTTCTGGTTCGGTTTGGTAACTAATACGTGTGTCATAACCTGTGGAACATTTATATTCCATACCCTAGTTTTATCCACCGAATCCCACAATTCTTTCAATGGCTGCCACCATCCAGCATTGAACAGCATATCACTATGAGAATATATTAATATATCATATTTCTTCTCAAGAGCCAAGAATCCTCTGTATAATGTCGTGTCTGGTGCTTCTGGCACCATAGCAACAGTATCTACAAATCTTACCTTATCACCCAACGCTGTAATAGCACTATTTTCCATATCAGGTGATACTACATATATATCTTCATCATAACCACTTTCTAATAGTGACGTAATACAATTTTTAATTGTATCACCATATTGTAATGAAGGAATTATTATCGCATACTTCATAACCTATCTCCTAACAAACACTATATACCTTATTAAAAGCCCTGCATTTCTTTAAACCACATTTATTACAATCTGTATTTCCCAATAAGGTAATAGCCTCATCAAATATGTGGTCAATGGTATCAAAGTTACCAGAATTAACACCATCTACTATTTCATTAATGTACCTACCAACAATAGAATCGCACCAAGTAGTAACAAAATGTTCAAGATTATAACCAAACCGCCCATGCCAAAAACGATATGCATTTGCGACACGATTAGCAAATTCTCCTGGGGTGGTTTCGTTAAAGAACTTTGTATCTTGCCCAGGTGAATGAGTGATAAAGCACCCATTATTGGCTAAAAGTCCCCACTTGTGTTGTAACATAGCCTCATAGAAAAGGAGAAGGTCAACAAGAAAATGAGTAGTACCACCATATTTGTTAACCATATCAGCATAAGAAGAGCATAAGAATGAATTACAGGGTGAAAACCTTGAATAGTAACCTGGATTATATGGGTCGAGTCCAAAACCTAATTTCTGGTCAGTATTGGTGGTTACGATAAACTGATTAAACACTGGAACGCTTATACTCCACACCTTAGTTTTATCTACAGAGTCCCACAACTCATTCAACAGTTTCCACCACTCTGCATGAAATACCACATCACTATGAGGATAAACTATCAAATCATATTCTTTGTCAAAAGATAAGAACCCTTTGTATATTAACGTATCTACCGCTTCTAGTTCTTTAGTATTAGTGTATACAAATCTTACCTTGTCACCCAAACTAGTAATAGCATTATTTTGTGTGTCAGGTGAAACAACGTAGATGTCTTCGTCATAGCCACCTTCCAACATTGATGTAACACAATTAATAATCGCCTCACTATATTGTAATGAAGGAACTATTGCCGCACATTTCATAATTTCCTAATATCATCCCAATTATCATTAACCCACTCACTAGTAATACGAATGCCGCAATCTAGGTCTACCAAGGGACTCCAACCTAACTCACGTTTAGCTTTATCGCAATTTAGATTATAGTCAATATCCTTACCACGTCTATCAGGTGAGATAGACACCAACTCATCGTAATCATAATTTACCAAGGAACATACCTTAGTTACTAAATCTTTTACTGATATGTACTCATCACCAGCGAAGTGATATATTCCAGGTTCACCATTATCTATTAGTTTTATAACACCACTCGACAAATCACTTGAGTGAATAAAATATCTTCTGGACACACCACCACCTTCTAGTGTTAACTTTTCACGCTTCTTAATTTGTATAAGAGTTTTGGGTACTATCCTGAACAACTGCTGATGAGCACCATATATGTTAGCTGCCCTAAACATTATTGCAGGAAAACCATATTGCCTAATAACCGTATCTAAGTACATATCAAAAGACGCTTTAGAAACCGCATATGGTGTAGTTGGACTGTATATTTTTGATTCAGGAAAACTGTGTGGTATATTACCATACAACTCTGGTGTACTGGCTTGCAGAAACTTATCTAAATAATCACAGCCAACCAAATGATGAACAACTCTCGCAAGAGACACAGCGTTAGTCATGAGATAGTCATATGGACTATCCCAACTAGTATCAACCGCACCCATAGCAATACAATTTATCACTATATTTGGTTTGTAGTAGTCAAGTATTCCTACTATATAATTGTAATCATTATTTATATCACCACTAAAGTTTTTAAAATTATTTATGTTTATATTTTTAAAATATGGTTTAAATATATTATGTTTCTCAGTTCTACTTATTCCTATTACTTTATAGCCATTAGTAAGTAAACCATCTACCAAAAAACCGCCCATAAAAGAGCTACTACCCAGTACTGCAATCATATAAACTCCTATCTTCAACAATCAAGGTAGATTTATCAGAATTAAAAGCGTTAATATATGCGTTAAATATTGTTTTCTCATCGGTCAACTTAACTACATCAATAGTAGTAAGACCACACCTCAACATTTCAGTATGATCCTGACAATGCTGTGCTCCTGGGTACAGTGGTGTTTTACTCCCAATAATAGTACGGATAATTACCTTCGGTTTGAACTCACCATCAGATATTTCTTCTAACTTATCCAAATGATTGACTAGTTGATTAATTGCTAATATAATAAAATCCATTCTTGCGTATATGGTAATTGGTACATACCCCATTAGAGATAGTCCTATAGATAACCCCATTTGAGTATCTTCGAACACTGGTAACTCTATCTTTTTAGAGTTGGGTACTTGCTCCAAAGTATTATAAACACAACCCCAATTGGTGACTCCTTGACCAATAAAGATAGTCTTATCTTTAGATGCTAAATAATTCATAGCACGAACAACTTCATCTTTATACATTAAAATGTCACGAACGCACCACAACCAACGTGTGGAAACTTCCTTATATATTTGTATCTTATTATATTATCTGTACTACCAGTTCCCCAACAAACTTGTGTATCGGTATCAACACTAAGCTCATTGTCTTCGATTATGAAGGTTATTGGTAATTCTTGTCTAGAAGCATACTTTGTACACTCATGGAATACTCCCATCTCCGATGCCATGTCTCCAACAAACACCCATACTTTATCGTCTAAACCATCTCTCTTTATGCCAATAGCTAAACCAACAGCAATTGGTAAGCACCCACCAACAATAGATGATGATATGAAACGATGCTGCTTGCTACAAATGTGCATACTATTATTGTGCAGTATCTTATTTCTTACCTCATTTTCAGGTATACCCTTCAAAAGAGCATGGTAGTGATTTCTATGACTAGATAACACCCAATCATTTTCTCTGATATTTTTAAACAGGTCAATAAGAACTTGTTCATTGTCACTAGATAGGTGAATCGGTGACCGTATCTGTTTTTCTATAAATAGGTCAGCTATATCCTTCTCAAAAGCTATTAGTTCTTCTACGGTCATTTAATTCCTCACTTCAATAATGTTTTAACATAAGCATACAAAGATTTTTTAGTTATATGTTCCCTATTACCTGGGTAAGACACCTTTATAGCACCCGCAACGCAACCAACAAAACAAACCAAGTCCATTGGTGCTCCTAAACACACCAACAACGAAGTGATAGACAGAAATGCATCACCAGCACCAACAGCATCAACCACATTAGTAGTTAAGGCGGGTACTTCTACACCACTAGAAACACACCCATCAGGACCACCAGTAACAATAGAAGTAGGAACAAGTTCATTTCTTACAATATCTTTTAAGTCGTGGTGTCTACTATATTTTTCGTGAACAGCTAACCTCAATTCATCTTCATCTATACAGATATAAATATTATCTTTCCTATCCCAGTACTTCCTTATCGTATTGTGCCCCATATTGCCAGCATTTCTCTGCGTAGTGACAGCAAGAAATTTAGCCTTTTGTTTTATTATATCTCTAAGCTTATTGGTCAATAAACCATGTCCAAAATCAGCTACCAACACCAAATCGTAATCAGAAATTTTATCATTGACCTCATCACAAATGTCTGGATGATTGTCGTCCATATCATAAGTCTCAAATAATTTCTGGTCATCCTCTATATAACGTTTCTTAACAATAATGTTAGACCTGACAATATCTACTTCTTTAACAAAACTCTGTAGATGCTTCCTAATTACGAGAGCACCACCATCATACTTCTCATTTTTGCCCAAATTAAAAGCAACCACTGGGGATTTACCAGATTTACCAATAGACCTACCATATTGGTACTCGTCTATTATAGTCTCACTGATAACTAATACACGCATATTTTTAGCTTTCTCCAACCACTCTACGATGTCACTGTAAGAATATGCAAATGACTTGAGATACTCTTTAACATTGTCTGGTAACCTAGACAAATTAACCAAGTTGGAAGAACTAAATGTTATGTCATCCGTGAAAACAATTTTACCACCAATAGACACTACAGCCGCTTCCTCGTCATTCATAGCATCATTAGTATTCCCAAAATACTCACGACCCTTAACGTAAACATCTGGTTTTATTTTAAGAATAGCATTCACTGCCGTTTCATCTTCATTGACAGCAATATAATCTATTACACCAAGACTGTTTAGCATTTCAGTCCTGATAACCTCTGTAAATAATGGTCTATCTGGACCTTTATTAACAAACTTATCTTGTGTAACCGTAACAACAAGAACATCACCAAAAGACTTAGCTATCTCTAAGTGTCTCAAATGCCCGATATGAAGAACGTCAAATACACCGTGACACTGAACTACTTTTTTACCAGCAAGTTTTAGGTTGGTTACAATATCTACTAGTTCACTTAAACTTATTATTTTATTCATCCGCTCTTACCATGTTCTCACTAAGTTCATCACGTGATAAGTACGGATACATGTCTGCTAATGACCTGGGAACACCAGTCCCGTCTGGATTCATATTAAAACCCTGACGTGGCATTACTTGCTGTTCTCTAGCTATCATTACCTCACACACCATTGGTCCAGGATGATTAAGCACATTTAGAATTTTACCATCTAGATAATCATGATTGTCAATACAAGTCGTCCTAATTCCGTACGCCTCTGCAATCTTCCTAAAATCAGGTAAACTCAAACCACCTACTGGTGATGACCCAATATATCTGCTACCTAAGAACCCATCCTGTGTATGTCTAATAGCAAGGTATCCACCATTATTGAGAACAAACATCTTTATAGGTAAATTATGATGTACCACTGTTTGTAGTTCCTGTATGTTGAATTGGAAACTACCATCACCACACATACTAATAATTCTTCCACGACCACTAGCAAAACTCGCACCAATGCTTTCTGGTATTCCACTACCCATAGAAGCCACTCCAGCAGCCATAAACAATCGTTGTCCCTCTTTCACTTTAAATGTCTGAAAAGTTATTTGTGTAAAAGTGCCCCCACCATCCACCACAATAATATCGTTATTACCAGACACTCTTGACAAAGCATCAACAAAAACGTAAGGATTTACATATTCCCTCTGACCCAACCACTCAGGAGGAACAATATTATATTTAACTTTATATTGTGAACACCTCCATCGCCAAGCATCTATCTGTACCTTCTCAACCTTTTTTATTATATCAGACAAGAATACCTTAACATCACACAACACTGGAACATCCACTCTAACTGTTCTATGATTTAACTCTGCTGAATCCACATCAACCATCACTATTTTAGCATTAGGAGCAAACAGGTCTACTGCTTGACCAGTAAGAGGAATACTCAAATGTGACCCAAGACACAATAAAAGGTCACAGTTATGCACAGCAAGATTACCACCACGTTCTCCCTCAAATCCGACACAACCTAAATTTAACTCATGTGAGGTTGGTAGAATATCACGCATATTCCAACTGGTAACGAAAGGTAGTTTTAGAGTATTAACAAGTTGTGCAAACTCTTCCTCAGCGTGTGCCGCACGTATACCATATCCAGCCAACACGAGCGGATAAGAGGCTGCTTTAATCATCTCAGCCACGTGTTCTATTTCAAATGAAGTGGTTGATATTGCGGTAGTTGGTGTCACAAAACCTAATAATTCGTCTGGTTCAATTGATGCCCACTGACAATCTTGAGGAATATCTATCCATACGGGTCCAGGACGCCCAGTGGTTGCCAAATAAACCGCTTTTTGAAGATGATACTTTATCATTTTTGGGTCTTCCAACATTACTGCATACTTAGTAATGTGAGACACTAAGGAAACAATATCGAATTCCTGTACACCAATCTGTCTAACCCCCGTACCACGAGAAGTAAGTCCCAATCTAGCTTGACCAGAAATATAAATACAAGGAACAGAGTCCATCCATGCAGCCAACACACCAGTAACAGTATTTGTACCACCAGGACCAGTAGTAACAAAAGCCGCTCCAAGACCATTAACACGAGAATATGCTTCAGCAGCAAATGCAGAGGCTTGCTCGTGATGATTAAATATTGGTTTTATCTGAGTACTACGATATGCAGAATCAAATAAGTGGGCAACCGCACCACCAGTAACACCAAAAATATATTCTATCCCCTGTTCAGCCAAGAAACTTACAACATAATCCGATAATTTCATCTTTTAACTCCTACCCCCACACCAAACAAATAGTGTGACATTTCCCCATAACCAGTATGCACTACCTCATCGTTCATAGAAAACATTAACACATTCTTGAAATACCCTCTCATCAACTCCTTGAGAGAATCATAACTCTTCAAATTAATATGCTGTACTTCACTCCTATATGTTGCGTAGGCACTTGCTGCTATATTAGGAGTTCCTATGATACATATACCATCATCATTAATGCTGGAACATATATTACTCATAAATGATTCTTCAAGTTCTTTATCTAAATGCTCAATAACATCAATGGAAAAAGCGGCGTCCAAACGAGAAATAATTGGTGAGTCACATATGTTATGAGTACTAAAATATATATTTTCTATTCTAGACAACCTTAATTTATTACTATTAATAACCGCATCATTAGAATCAATGGCTAATACCTGTTTAGTATTAGACGCTATGATAGGTACTCCAAAGCCATCGCCGCAACCAATTTCAAGTATTCTATCTTTACCTTCTAATATCTTTGAACAGAACTTATATCTTGACAGCACAAAGCACATATGTTTAGGGTCGTTTAGTAAACTATACGATGTCCAAGGTCCTAATTGTACTGATTCTCCTGCAAATTGTTCATCAGTACCCTTTTTAAACGCTTCTATCTGATTCATTCCCATACCTTCTTAGTTTATACATATTTATATCGTTTAGTAATGCTTGTTTAAGTTTTTTAGTGTCCCAAGCATCATGAACTACCGAGAAGTTTCTACCACCCACTACATCCTTCCCACAACAACATAACCAACGAATGCACGAATAGATGTCATCAAAACTTGTACCAGTCTTGTTTTGAATA
>SDBU01009951.1_pt1 | contig 10601 bp, 9 predicted proteins | sample 2277071 | NCBI WGS metagenome assembly SDBU01 (sample SAMN10397929, study PRJNA504765) | marine sediment metagenome | isolation source: marine sediment core GS08_GC12, 126 cmbsf | place: Arctic Ocean: Gakkel Ridge, Loki's castle | collected 2008
TTCTTGAGGGCAGGGGCGTAGGCATCGCGGCCGGCGCCGATCTGCACGCTCCTGAGCAATTGGCCCAGGCGTGAGAATGACTTATGACGCTTTTCGTCGGGGATGTTGAGCAGGCCGTCTTGTATCATGCGCACGAGAATGGCTTGGGGGAAGCCCTCGCGCGCCCATGCGACCCATGCGACCAGAGCGCGGCCGGGGCGTGAGTAGCGTGCAGGGATGCCTTGGCTGAAGGTGACGGGCAGGGTGTCAAGTTCGCCAGGCATGAGGCCGGCGGCAACTTCGAAGAGCCGGTGACGCAAGGGACGTTGAAGGTGGTGGGGGCCTTCCACGGCCTGTCCCGCGCCCGCAGCGACGCCCGGCGGTATCCCGCCATTGACCCGCTGGAGTCCTGGAGCACGTACAAGGGTATCATCGATCCGGACAAGTCGCGATACACCGCCGGGATGCTGCGTCGCGGCAACGACATCAAGCAGATGATGGCCGTGGTGGGCGAGGAAGGCACCACCGCCGAGGACTACACCATCATGCTGAAGGCCGAGTTCTTCGACAACGTTTACCTCCAGCAGAACGCCTTCGACGATGTCGACGGCGCGACCTCCGCCGAGCGGCAGCAGAAGGTCTTCGACACGATCCTGGAGGTGCTGAAACTGGAGTTCGGTTTCGAGACGCACGAGCAGGCCCGGGAAACCATGGTGACGGTTACCGACCTGTTCAGGAACTGGAATTACGCGGCGATGGACTCGGAGGAGTTCAAGCGGATCGAGGGCGACATCCGCCGGTTCATCGACGGGAAAGGGCGCGCAGCGTGAGAAAGTTCTACGACCAGATCACCCACGTCGCCGGCAGCGTGGTGACGGTGACGGCCACGGGGATCGGCTACGACGAACTGGCGGTGATATCGACCCAGCGGGGCGAATCGCTGGCCCAGGTGATCCGCCTGGAGGCCGACCAGGTGTCGTTGCAGGTCTTCGCCGGCACGCAGGGCGTGTCCACGCAGGACAAGGTGCGTTTCCTGGGCCGGCCGATGGAGGTGGCCTTCAGCGACAACTTGCTGGGGCGCATCTTCAATGGCTCCGGCATCCCCCGCGACGGTCGGCCCCCGCTGGCAGACGACATGATCGAGATCGGCGGCCCGGCGGTGAACCCGACCCGGCGCCAGCTGCCGAATCAGATGGTGCGCACCGGCATCCCGATGATCGACATCTTCAACTCGCTGGTGGTCTCCCAGAAGCTGCCGATCTTCTCCACCGCCGGCGAACCGTACAACGAGCTGCTCGCCCGCGTGGGGCTCCAGGCCGAGGCCGACGTGATTATCCTGGGCGGCATGGGCCTGCGGAACGACGCCTACCTGACCTTCCGCAACACCTTCGAGAGCTCCGGCGTGCTGCACCGGACCATCATGTTCATTCACACCGCCGCCGACCCGGTGGTCGAGACGCTGCTGGTGCCGGACCTGTCGCTGGCGGTGGGCGAGGCGTTCGCCATGCGGGGCAAGCGAGTGCTGGTGCTGCTGACCGACATGACCAACTTCGCCGACGCCCTGAAAGAAGTGGCCATCACGATGGAGCAGATCCCCTCCAACCGCGGCTACCCGGGCGACCTGTACTCGCAGTTGGCCCGCCGGTACGAGAAGGCCGTCGACTTCGAGGGCGCCGGCAGCGTCACCGTGCTGGCGGTGACCACCATGCCCGGCGGCGACGTGACCCACCCGGTGCCCGACAACACCGGCTACATCACCGAAGGGCAGTTCTACCTCAATGACGGGCGCATCGAGCCGTTCGGCAGCCTCAGCCGCCTCAAGCAGCGCGTCAACGGCGAAACGCGTGACGACCACCGGGCCATCATGGACGGGTGTATCCAACTATACGCCGAATGCCGCGAGAGCCGCGAGAAACACTCCATGGGCTTCGAGATGAGCGACTGGGACGAGAAGCTCCTCAAGTACGGCGAACTGTTCGAGTCGCGAATCATGGACCTGTCGGTGGAGATCCACCTGGAGGAGGCCCTCGATTTGTGCTGGGATATCCTCGCCGAGTGCTTCGCCCCGGCCGAGACCGGCATCCGCCGATCCATCATAGAAGCCCACTGGCCGAAATCGCTGGATGAGGGCAAACACAAAGCCGACGGCGAGAGCGAAACGTCGGAGGCACCCGCCGAACCGGCCACCGCGTGACGATTTCGGATCGCGGATTGAAGGGCCCTGCGGCGAGAGAGGAGACTGATGCTGACTCCTGAGGAGATGAAGGAACGGACCAAGGCGTTCGGTCTCGCCGTGATCGAGGCCACCGAGTCGCTGCCGAAAGACCGACGGGCCGCCAACGTCCTTGGCAAGCGGCTGCTGCGGGCCGGCACGAGCCTGGGAGCCAACTATCGTGCGGCGTGCCGGGCTCGAGACGCGGCTGAGTTTGTGGCGAAGCTGGGAATCGTCGAAGACGAAGCGGACGAATCAATCTACTGGATGGAGATGCTGATTGAGGCGGGCCTGCTGCCTGCCAAGCGTATGGAGAAGCTGATGCAGGAAGCCCAAGAGATCCTGGCCATTACGGTGGCCTCCATGAAGACCGCTCAGTGGCGGAAGCAGCCGAAGTCGTGATGTGCTCCAAACCGGACAATCCGCAATCCGCAAGCCGCCACCGGCAATAGGAAGATGTCAGAGAAGATCAAACTAACTCGGCCGGAGTTGAAACGCCAGCGGGACGCGTTGGCTCGGTTCCAGCGCTATCTGCCGATGCTGAAGCTCAAGCAGCAGCAGCTCCAGATGGCGGTGCTGAACGCCGAGCAGAAGTATCGCCGCGCCCGGGCGGCCGCCGATGAGATGGCGGCGACGATCGACCCGTACCGTCGGGTGCTGGCCGACCGGGCGGGGATCAACGTTGAGCGGCTCGCCACCCCCGTCGAGGTGGTGACCAGCCGGCTGAACATCGCCGGTGTGGCCCTGCCGGTTTACGAGGGCGTCAAGTACGGCCCGCTGAACTACAGCCTCTTCGCCACCCCGCCGTGGGTGGACAAGGCGATCGTCAACCAGCGCCGGCTCAACGAGCGGCGGGCCGAGGCCGACATCGTCGCCGAACAAGTGCGGCTGCTGCGGAAGGAACTCACGCGCATCGTCCAGCGGGTGAACCTCTTCGAGAAGCTGATGATCCCGCGCGCGAAGGAGGCGATTCGCGTGATCCGCATCAAGCTGGGCGACGAGCAGACCGCCGCGGTGGGCCGGGCGAAGATCGCCAAGGCCAAGCTGATCGAGGTCGCTCAGGGAAGCGGCCAGCCCGTCCATAACGTGCCGGAGGGATCGACGGCATGATCGTCAAGATGAGCAAGGTGCTGGTGGCCGTTCGGGCGGCCGAGAAGAACCGCCTGCTGGTGTCGCTGCGCCGTATGGGGGGGGTGCACCTGAAGCCCGTGGACGAGGAGCGGGCACGCCCGGACGAGGAGACCACGTCGGCGCTGCAGCGGCTGGGCAAGGCCGAGCAGGTGCTCAGCACCGTCGAGCCGGCCGGGGAGGCGCCGGACCTTAAGCCGCTGGCGGCGGCCGAGGAGGCGATGGACATTTTCGTCCGCGCGGCCGACAAGCGTGCCCGGCTGGGCACGCTGCACCGCGAGGCCGAACAGCTTGCCGTCTGGGGCGACGCGAGGCTCACCACCTTCGCGGCCCTTCGCGACGCGGGGCTGCACGTGCGGATCTACCAGGGGCCGGCCGAGCAGGTGGCGCTCCTGTCGGGAGCGTGCGTGGCCACCGTCGGGGAGATGCGGGGCGAACCGCTGGTGGCGGTCGTCTGCCGTGATGCCGACCAGCCGGAGCTTCCCGAGGGGGTCGAGCCGGTCGAACTGCCCCCCCGCGACCGCCCCACCGTGCAGGCCGAGGCCAAGCAGATCGACCGCGGGCTCAAGGCCGACGCCGAGCGTCTGGCGGCCCTGGCGCACCACCGCCAGGCCATCGCGGACGAACGCGGGAAAACCGAAAGCGACGCGCGCTACACCATCGCCGACCGCGGCGGCCTGAGCGCCGAGGCCCTGTACGCCGTCCAGGGCTGGGTGCCCGCCGAGGAGGCCGAGGAAATCGCCGCCACCCTGGCCGACGACGGCATCGCCGCGGCCGTGGAGGCCGTCGAGCCGACCCCCGACGAGGAGCCTCCCACGCTGGTGCGCTACCCGAAGTGGGCCCGGCCTATGGAAGGACTGTTCAACATCCTCGGCACCGTGCCCGGATATCGGGAATTCGACGTCTCCGCGGTGTTCATGATCGCCTTGCCCATCTTCGCCGCCATGCTCATCGCCGACGGCGGCTACGGGCTGCTGTTCCTGGTTCCGACACTGTTGATGTATCGCAAGATGTGCCGCCTCGCGGGCAAGCCGCTGACGCAGTTGATCCTGGTCATCGGCGGCGTGTCGCTGGTGTGGGGGCTGATGACGTGCACGTTCTTCGGCGTGGGCGGCTTCGAGTTGCGCCGCGCGGGCGGCGTGTGGGAGAGCCTGTACTCGGTCCTGGGCCACCTGCAGGTGATCGGGGCGCCCAAGGAGACCGCCCGCGAGACGCTGACCGACGTTCGCCTGAGCATCACGCGGATCGCCTTCGTGATCGGGACGATTCACATGTCCTTCGCCCAACTGTGGCGGGCGCTTGGGCTCTGGCCGAGCCTGAAGGCCCTGGCCCACGTCGGCTGGACCCTCTTCCTGTGGGGGATGCTGCTGATCGTGAACTTCCTGGTGCTCCGCGACCCGCTGCACCCGGCCGCCTACTACTTGCTGGGAGCTGGCGGGGCGATGACGATTCTGTTCGCCGCGCCGAGCCGAAATCCGATCAAGATGATCGGCCTGGGAGTGGCTTCGTTTCCGCTGGCGGCTTTGGGCACGCTGTCCGACACCATCAGCTACATTCGCCTGATGGCCGTCGGGCTGGCCTCGGGCATCCTGGCCAGCACGTTCAACACGCTCGGGGCCATGCTGGCCGAATCGGCCACGTGGGTGGCCGGCGGGCTGGTGATCCTGCTTGGACATACGCTGAATATCGGTTTGGCCGTGATTGCGCTGTTCGCCCACGGCGTTCGTCTGAACATGTTGGAGTTCTCGAATAACCTTGGAATGGCCTGGCATGGGTATGCCTACGAGCCGTTCTCGCAGAAGAAAGCACAGGAGAGTTGAGCGATGAAACGTTTCACGCAAGCACGATGGATGTTGCTCTTGGGGTTCGGCGCGATGCTGTTGGTTTCGCACGTGGCGCTGGCGGCGGATGACGCGCCGGCCGCGGAGAACGGCGGCGTTGGCGGCACGGAGCTGCTGGGGCAGATTGGCATTGTCCTGGCGCTGGGTTTGGGCGCGCTGGGCAGTTCCCTCGGCATCGGGGCGGCAGGCATGGCCGCCGCCGGGGCGTGGGCCAAGGAGGCCAAGGCGGGCAAGACCCTAACCTTCTCCTACATCATTCTCATCGGCATGCCAATGTCGCAGACCCTGTATGCCATGATCCTGATGAACCAGTTGGGCGGCCTGTCGGGCGACGTGGTCCGGGCGAACTCCGGGCTGCTGCTGGGCATCGGCCTGGCCGGCGGGCTGGGCGAGATGTTCTCGGCCTGGATGCAGGGCAAGATCGGCGCCTCGGCCGTGCGATGCCTCTGCGAGGGTGAAGGCAAGGGCTTCACCTTCCTGATCATCGCCATGGGCATCGCCGAAACCATCGGCATCCTGACGCTGGCGTTCCTGTTCATGGTGATGCCCGGCTAAGCTGCGTGCAACAAAGATTGCACACAGCTTAGAGCAGTAGAGCAGGAGAACAGGAGAGCAGGAGAACCGAGAGAGCAGACATGACGCCCGAGGTCCGCAAACCCTCACGCCCTGCCAAGGCCTTACCGGCGTGTTCGAGAACTGGTTGCTGCTGCGGCGTTCGTTAACCTGCTCCAGCCCCGAAGGGGCGAAAGTTTTTTGCCGGGGGCGTAAGCCCCCGGAAAACGGTTTTCCTTATGTCGATAGCCCCGGAGGGGCGACAGTGAACTTGCCGAAATATACTGTCGCCCTTTCAGGGCTTGTCCCTTAAATAGGCTGCCCACCGGGGGCTCACGCCCCCGGCAAAACACTTTCGCCCCGTTGGGGCTGTACCTGTTGGTGCCGGGCTCCGGGTTCCGCGTTCCGGGTTCCCCGTTCCGGGTTCCGCGTTCCCCGTTCCGTGTTCCGCCGTTCCCGCCGTTCCAGCCGTTCACTCGACGGTGACGCTTTTGGCGAGGTTTCTCGGCTTGTCGACGTTGCAGCCGCGGGCGACGGCGGCGTGGTAGGCGAGCAGTTGCAGGGGGATGACCGTCAGCAGCGGCTGGAGGGCCGGCGGGCAGGGGGGCACGTAGAAGACGTGGTGGGCGTAGCGGGCGATCTCACGGTCGCCTTCGGTGGCCACCGCGAGCACCTTGCCGCCGCGGGCGCGGACCTCCTCGATGTTGGAGATGATCTTCTGGTACGTGGCGCACCGCGGGGCGACCACCACCACGGGCATGTCTTTTTGGATCAGGGCGATGGGCCCGTGCTTCATTTCCGCGGCCGGCAGGCCCTCGGCGTGAATGTAGCTGATCTCCTTGAGCTTCAGCGCCCCTTCGAGGGCCACGGGGTAGTTGTACCCGCGCCCGAGGAACAGCCAGTTCTCCCGGTCGATGAGCTTGGCCGTCACGTCCTTGATCTGATCGCTTTGGGCCAGCACGGCCTGGATCTTCTCCGGGATAGCCAGCAGCGCCTCCATATAGCCTTTCATGGTCTCGGGCGACATGAACTTTCGCCGGCCAAGGTACATCGCTAGCATCGTTTCGACGGCCACCTGGCAGGTGAAGGCTTTGGTGGAGGCCACGCCGATCTCCGGCCCGGCGTGCAGGTAGACCCCCGCGTCGGTCTGGCGGGCAATGGAGGACCCGACGGCATTGACGACGCCCAGCGCCAAGGCGCCCTTCTCGCGTGCCTCGCGCAGCGCCGCCAGCGTGTCGGCCGTCTCGCCGGACTGGCTGATCGCCAGCACCACGGTGCCGTCCTCGACGATCGGGTTTCGGTAGCGGAACTCGCTGGCGTACTCCACCTCCACCGGGATACGCGCGAGCTCCTCGAAGAGGAACTCCCCGATCAGCCCCGCATGCCAGGCGGTGCCGCAGCCGGTGATGATGATCCGCTTGGCCTCGGTGAACTCGCGGGCGACGCCCTCGATGCCGCCCAACTGCACCCGGCCCTCGCGGCTGTCCAGCCGGCCGCGGAGGCAGTTGCGGATGGCCTCGGGCTGCTCGAAGATCTCCTTCAGCATGAAATGCGGGTACCCGCCCAGAGTGATCTCCTCGAGGGAGTACTCGATCTGCTCGACTGCCTTGCTGACCGGCACATTGTCCAGGGTGACCGTGCGCATCCCGTCCCGGTTCATCACGGCCATCTCGTTGTCGTTGAGATACACGACGTTGGCGGTGTGCTCGATGATGGCCGAGGCGTCGGAGGCGACCACGTACTCGTCTTTGCCCACCCCGACGATCAGCGGGCTGCCCTTGCGGGCGGCGACGACGGTATCGGGCTCCTCGCGGCTGAGCACGGCGATCCCGTACGTGCCGACGACCTCCTGCAAGGCCTGCTGGACGGCCTCGGCGAGGCTGCCGGCGGACTTGTAGAACTCACCGATCAGGTTCACCAGCACTTCCGAGTCGGTCTCGCTGGCGAAGGTGTGGCCCTTCTCGATCAGCAGTTGCTTCAACGGCAGGTAGTTCTCGATGATGCCGTTGTGGACCAGCGCCACTCGCCCGTCGTCACTGAGATGGGGGTGGGCGTTGGCCTCGGTGGGGGCCCCGTGGGTGGCCCAGCGGGTGTGGGCGATGCCGACGCAGGCCTCGGCAATTTCGGGATGGCCGGCGAGTCGCTTGTCCAGCTCGGTGATCCGCCCGGGACACTTGACGAAGCGTAAGGCCCCCTCGGCGGTCACACACACGCCCGCCGAGTCGTACCCGCGGTACTCCAGGCGCTTAAGCCCTTCAAGCAGAACACGTTGCGCACTTTTGCGCCCGATATAGCCGACGATTCCGCACATGCAGATACTCTCCCGGTGACAGGGCGAGGCGTTACGCCTTTACTCTATTATCGGTCCGTCACGGCCAAAGGTTCGAACTTGCGGCGTCCGGCGGGTAGAATTCACGGCGATCCGACGAAGCGGGCTCCACTATAGTCTGCACAGTGCGCAGCCTTGAAAGTAGAGAGTAGAGAGTAGACCGCAGTAGAGCGGGTCGCCCTTAATGGCAGGCCGTGACGGTTTCCGGGCCTCGGGCGTCGTGTCTACTTTCTCCTGTTCTCCTGCTCTACTGCTCTAAGCTGCGTGCAATCTTTGTTGCACGCAGCTTGGGAGTGCATATGGACCTTTTCGGCCCGGCTGAGGACGCGGCGATCCGGCGGCACGCGCCGCTGGCGGTTCGCATGCGCCCGCGGACGCTGGAGGAGTTCGTCGGGCAGCGGGAGATCCTCGGGGAAGGCAAGATGCTTCGCCGGATGATCCAGGCCGATCGGCTCACCAGCCTGATCTTCCACGGCCCGCCGGGCACGGGCAAGACGACGCTGGCCTACATCATCGCGGCCGAGTGCTCGGCGGCCTTCTGCGGGCTGCACGCGGCGTCGGCGGGGGTGAAGGACGTGCGCGAGGTGATCGAGGCGGCCCGCCCGATGCTGGCCGGCCAGGGGCGGCGGACGGTGCTGTTCATCGACGAGCTGCACCGCTTCAACCGGGCCCAGCAGGACGTGCTGCTGGCCGACGTGGAGAACGGCACGATCGTCCTGATCGGCGCGACCACCGAGAGCCCGTACTTCGCGATCAACTCGCCCCTGCTGAGCCGTTCGAGTATCTTCCGCCTCCAGCCGCTGAATGAGGCCGACATCATCGCGCTGTTGCGCCGCGCCCTCACCGACGAGGAGCGCGGCCTGGGGCGATACGCCGTGACGGCCGACGAGGAGGCGCTGGGGCATCTGGCGACCGTCAGCGACGGGGACGCCCGGCGGGCGCTGACGGCCCTGGAGGTGGGGGTGCTCAGCCAGCTTCGCCAGGCCGGCGACGAAACGGCCCCCGTGCGGTTCGACCTGGACATCGCGGCCGAGTCGATCCAGGCGAAGGTGATCGTGTACGACGCCGCCGGCGACGCCCATTACGACGCCGCCAGCGCCCTGATCAAGTCCATGCGAGGCAGCGACCCCGACGCCGCGGTGTACTGGCTGGCCAAGATGATCGTCGCCGGGGAGGACCCGCGATTCATCGCCCGGCGGATCGCCATCCTGGCCAGCGAGGACGTGGGCAACGCCGACCCCCGGGCCGTCTGCGTGGCCGCGGCGGCCTTCGACATCACCGAGAAGGTCGGGCTGCCCGAGTGCCGGCTGACGCTGGCCCAGGCGGTGATCTACATGGCCTGTGCCCCCAAGAGCAACTCGGCCACCATGGCGATCGACGCGGCCACCGACGACGTTCGCAACGACCGGACGATCCCCGTGCCGATGTCGATTCGCAACGCCCCGCACCCCGGCATGAAGGCCGAGGGGGCGTCGGTGGGCTACCAGTACAGCCACAACTACCCCGGCGGCATCAGCCCCGATCAGGACTACCTCGGCGTCGACAAGCGGTTCTACACGCCCATCGAGCGGGGGTATGAGAAACACATGGCCGCCTACCTGGCCCACGTACGGCAGATGCGGGGCGAACAGCCGCCTCCGTAGCGGCACGGGACGCCCGCACGGCGGAAGATTCCGGCCGAAGGTGGAGTTTTTGTGTGTTTATTGACGCCGGAATGCCGATTTAAATGGAAGCGGCGGACGGAGCCTCTGAGGAGCTTGCCCGTGCCAAATCAATCGCTGACAAAACAAGCGGTCCGCCAACAGGTCCGCCAAGCGCTGTCGGCCATGGAATCGATGACCGTTTACACCAGCAGCCTGGCCGCGTGCAAGCATCTGGTTCACCTGGAGGAGTTCGCCCGGGCCGAGACGGTCATGATCTACCTCTCGCTGCCGGACGAGGTGGACACGACCTCCATCGCCCTGGCGGCCTGGCAGACGGACAAGACCGTCGTGGTGCCGAAGGTCGACTGGCGCCATCGGCGGGTCATGCCGATCGAGATCACCCACCTCGAGACCGGGATGACGATCGGCCGCCACGGCATCCCCGAGCCGTCCGAGGGGCGACCCGTGCCGACTGAGATGATCGACCTGATCGTGACCCCCGGTGTCGCCTTCGACGTCGGAGGCCGGCGGCTGGGCCGCGGGGGCGGCTTCTACGACCGGTTCCTTCCCCAGTGCAGCCGGGCCGTCCGCTGCGGGCTGGCTTTCTCGGTGCAGGTGGTCGAGCAACTGGACACCGAGCCGCACGACCAGCAGATGGACATGCTGGTCACCGATGAGGGCGTGCGCCAGTTTTCGCGATCAAGCCGATGACCCTCGCGGCCGGCGGACTTGACCGCGGCGGCCGTATGAGGCATCATGCCCTCCAGCCGGACGCCGTGGCCGGCGCCGTCGCCACGTTCCCCACGCCGGCGGCACGCTTTGGAAACAACAGGAGTTGGCCATGCCCAGTAATCGTCGAAACGCGTGGATAAAGGTGATCGCTCTGTTGCTCGTCGCGGCCGGGGGCGGGTACGGGC
>SDBU01009952.1_pt1 | contig 10601 bp, 10 predicted proteins | sample 2277071 | NCBI WGS metagenome assembly SDBU01 (sample SAMN10397929, study PRJNA504765) | marine sediment metagenome | isolation source: marine sediment core GS08_GC12, 126 cmbsf | place: Arctic Ocean: Gakkel Ridge, Loki's castle | collected 2008
CGCTGAAACCGAGCGAGGCGAATCTTATCGGAAGCCTGGCGGGGCTCTGGAACTCGACCGCCCTGCGGACTATTTCGTAGCTGGTCACCTCGAATGCCACTCCCATTTACGGCCCACGCGTGTAATGCTTCCTGCTATGCGTCAGCACGAGGCCGACCAGCGGCAGCGCCCCATCACACGGCTTTCAGAAGCGCTGCGACGGCACAGTGGTTCGACCATTCGAGCACGAGGGCCACCTCACCCAGCAAAGCCTGGGGCTCTTGCCCCACCCAGAATTCCACTGCCTTCTGCACCCTGTCGAGTTTCGGCGGCAACGGAGCCCTGCCTTCGTTCAGCAGGAGCGCGGCTGCCGCGCACTCCAGCGGGAAGCCAGCCGCAAAGGTCTCGCCCGCCAGCCTGCTTGCAGAGACTGTCGGCACCTGCGAGAAGCAGCTCAGGGCCTGCTGCGCAGCGCTGGAAGCGCGATCTCCCTCATTGTGAGCCACCGGCAGAACCACGAGGCCGATGTCTCCCTCCCACAGGCCTGCCCACTCAAGAGCGGAGGAGATCGCCGAGCTGATCGCGCCTGCAATTCTATCAGAATCCTCATCGGTCTGTGGACGCCCCGCCAGCCCGGTTCCTCTGCTCACAAGGCAGAGCAGCTCACAGATCGGGCGGCCCCGCCTTTGCTCCATCGAAGATTCGTTCTCCAGTACCAGCAAGCATGCGCCCTCGCTCAACGGCGGCGCACCTGGCTCCAGGTATTCCTCGCTCAGAACCTCCAGAAGCCGGTCGCTCAGCGCGTCGCATCCGCCGACGAGCATAAGGTCGGCCAGGCCCGAGCGTATCGCATGCCACCCGGTCTCAAGGCTCCTTGATCCGCAGAGCGAATCCCCGCACAAATGCTGGTTATAGCCCCTGAGACCGAACTCGACGCACACAAGGTCGTTGGTGGCGTTAGCCCCACCGTGCGACAGGCACGTTGGAGGAGTGCACCGCACATCCTTCTGCCTCACCGTTCGGCGGAACGTCTCCTGCGTCGCCACGTTGCCGAAGACGCTGGCCGTTGCAAGACCGCTGCGCCCCGGTTGCGGGACCTGGCCTTCCACGCCCGCGGACCCGAGAGCAAGTGAAGCTGCAGCCAGACCGAAACGGGACTGGAGGTCCAGATAGGGGTGCGTTGAACCGATATAGTCGGACAGATTGAACTCCGGGACACGCTGCAGGGCGATTTCATGCGTCCCACGGGCCGCCCTTTGCCTCTCAGTCAGCAAGGTAGTGCCTTCCCAGAAGCCGCGGGCGAACGCCTCAACCCCAAGCCCCCAGACGCAGATGGGACCCAGCCCGGTGACATATACGCGCTCGGACCCCGCCAGACCATCCTGAGCCCCGGCCGGTTTGCGCCGCTCTGCGGTTTGCTTCACCTCGCCCGTCCTCACCGAACCTCTGTCAACACTACTGGAGCACTGCCGCCCCCGATGCCAGCCGAATTGTTAAGCGCCGAGGCGACTTCGGCCTGCCTGATAGGGCCGCTGACGATACCCAGCTCGCAGGCGGGATCGGGGTTCTCGTAGTTGATTGTCGGCGGGCCCAGCCCCTCCTGAAGCGCCAAGACGGTCGCGATGGCTTCCAAGCGCAGCCTGCCGCCCCCATAGCGTGCCCCAGAATGCCCTTGATAGGGGTAACAGGGATCTGAGCGGCGCGCCAGCCTCTGCACGCCGGCGGATGCACTGGCGCACATCGCTCTCCTGAATGACATGCCGCTGCTCGACCCTCACATCTTGAAGAGCGACGCTGCGGAGCACAGACGGGGCAGAGCAGCGTGGGAACGGATGGGCGGTCGCAGTCCCAAACTGGGGACATGACCGCCTGCATCCGGAACGGGGAAAAGCTGCCGGGGGCAGTTCAATGCAGGACCTAGCTGGCTCTGCATGCTCAGCCACGCACAAACACCTTCAAAGCGGCCCTGCCACAGGGGCCCGATGCCGCTTGCCCGCCAGCCCACTAGCGGAATTCCTTCAGAATCTCCTCAATCCCCTGGCCGAGCTTCGGAATCAGCAGTATCTCAATGCGCCTGTTCTCGGCGACAGGCGCCTCCGGCTGCGGTGGCTCGACCTCCGGCCTGTTCGGCCCGAATCCCGCCAAATACATGTTCTGTGCCGGGATGCCCCTGGAGCGCAGGTGTTTCATGACCGAATGTGCGCGCATCACGGACAAATGGTAATTGTCCTGATAGGCCGAGACCTTGATGGGGACGCCATCGGTGTGGCCGTCAACGCGAATCTCCTGATCGGGGTACCTCTTCAGATAGGCAACGACAGTGGAGTCAAGGATTCCTCTGGCCTCGTCGCTGAGCTCGGTGCTGCCAAGGGCGAACAATATCGCATTCTCCATCACGATGAAGTCACCCTCCGGCCCCTTGCGCACGTCCACCCCACTGTACAATTTGACCAGTTCCTTAAGTTCCTTAAGCCGCTCGTCGCGCTCCTGCTGAGCCTGCTGCAGCCTGCCGAGCAGTTGGGTAAGCTCTCGTTCCTTCTCCTGCGCCTCCCTCAGCTTGCTCTCCAGCTCCCCGCGTCCTGTCAGCGCCCTGCCCAACTCATCGAGAAGCTTTGACTTCTCGGCCTCGCACGTCTGAAGCCGGCTTTGCAGCATCTCCTTCTGCCCGCGCACCTCTACGAGCTTCCCTCGCGAGACAAGCGGGAATTCCGCACAGCCCAACAGTGTCAGCAAACAAACCCCGGCAACGGTCAGCAACAGGCTCCTTTGCATCTTGCAAACCACTCCTAAGGCGTGAAAGAAAAACGGACAGGTTAACCTTCTGCGATTTTGCACTGCCAAGCGCTGGATGCACGTTCGGGCTCTCTGCCAGAAGCTGCCGCACTCTCACCCGGCTCTACAGGCCCAGCTCTTCAGCCAACCGCCGGTCCTGTCAGGATAGACCCAACAGCTTGGCCAGCCCCAGGCTATACTTCGGACTCAGGGCATTCGCCATAACGGCCCAGCCTGCAAGCAGCAGAACCAACAGGCTGACAGCCAGCAGCAGGACGGCCCAGCGGGGCATAGGCACCTCCAGACCAGCGGCGACAGGAGCCCCCGCGGGCACCTCGAACTCTCCCAGCCCGCCCATACCGGTACTGGGCTCTTCCTCGCCGGCCAGAATCTGCTCAAGTTCCTCGCTTTCCAGCGCCTCCTCGTCAAGCTGGGTGATCTCGGCCGTGGCCTCCTCGGTGGCCGGCACGTCAACTGTCTCCTCTCCGCTCGGCTCGGCGGTTATCTCATCGGTGAGTGCCTCCACATCCTCGATGACGACGCCCAGGATATCCTCTTCTCCGGCCTCTTGCTCGCCAAGCTCCACAACGTCCGTCACCATTTCGCGCTCAGAGACTTCCTCAGCCGGAGCTTCTTCGCCAGCACCTTCCACCTCGGGCTCTTCGGTGAAGTCGAATATGGCCTCTTCTTCCTCCTCAGCAGCCGCGGCCTGCTGTAGGTCCAGCTCGGTCTCCCTTCTCTCTTCAGGCTCGGACGGCTCCGGAGCTATGGGCTGTGGTCCCGGCTCCGCCGCGAGTTGACCAGACTGCTGAAGAGCGCTGACTTCCTGCACGGAAAAGGCCCTCTCGCCCAACCGTTCGGAAACATGCAGGCGCCCGCTCTGAACCAGCCTGTCCAGCGCGTCCTTCGAGATACCCAACCTTTCCATAAGTTCTGCTTCACTCAGAAACTCCGCTGCCATCGCTCTTCTCCTTGCCTTGCCCGGCTCTGATCAGCAATGGTGTGCGACCCACCTCGGAGCCGCAAAGATGATGACCTCTCTTCACAACGCCTGGCGCTATTATATTCATTCCGCAGAGGCATTGCCAATGTTTTCTTTCGGCCCTCACGCGGGCCGTTGCGGCCCCGTACATTTGCCAGCTCAAAGAGTGCCCCTCAGGCCTCCTCCCCGTAGATCTCCGTCGGATCAAAGACCCTCTGCTCGACCACCTCCAGGGCATCCGCACGGGAATCGTAACGGCGAAAATAGCAGCTTCCATAGCCGAGGTGACACGCTGCCACCCGCTGCTCCACGACGAACAGCAGCGAGTTGCCGGCACAGTCTATCCGCAGCTCGCGAACACGCTGCGTGTGCCCGCTACTCTCCCCCTTCTGCATCACACGGCCTTTCGAGCGGCGGAAGAGGTGTATGACGCCGGTGCTGAGCGTCTTTCGCAGGGCCTCCTCGTTCATATAACAAAGGGTCAGGGCCCCACCGCCGTCAGCCTCAACAATCACCGCCGGAATAAGCTGATCCCTGAAATTGAGCTCTTTGAGCAATCTGTCCATACTGGAAATCCATTGCCGGAGTACCTGGAAAACCCGCACGGCCCTATCGTAGCCCTTCTGCCGCGGCCAAGTCAAAGGCGTTTCGGCCGGCGCCGTCTCCGCCCTGCTTCCTGCGGCGCGAACCTATGGCCGGCCCGGCACTGTGCCACGCTTGCCGGCCTCTGACGGGGCTCGCCCGCCGTGGGGGGGACGTGGAGTATACCGGCCGCTCGCTCGGCAAGCCGCACCACGTATACCTCAAGAAAGCACTTGCCAAAGCGAGCAAGTTTGTTTATCTTGGAGGCGATTTGGTGGAGGTTTCATCTGCTCGGTAATCATGTCAAGCATTGCTCTCCAGTCGAGCGTACTTGTGCTTAACCGGTCGCTCATGCCCGTGGACATGACGACCGCCAGGAGGGCATTCTGCCTGGTGTGCAAGGCGGCGGCGGAGATCGTGGACGTCGCGGATGGGCGCTTTGAGATGCACGGCTTCGAGAGCTGGCAGGAGATCAGCGAGTTCAAACGCAAGAGCGGGCTCTCTGATGAGGGCGCCGAGTGGGTCTCGACGGTGAGCTGCGAGATTGAGGTGCCGCGCATCATCCGGCTCCTGTTCTACGATCGCTTTCCCAACCGAGGCGTTCCCCTCAACCGCAGAAACATCCTCGCGCGGGATGAGAATCGCTGTCAGTACTGCGGCAAGAGGCACCCGACCTCCGAGCTGAGCATTGATCACGTGGAGCCCGTCTCCATGGGCGGGCGCACCTGCTGGACAAACGTGGCGTGCGCCTGCACCGCATGCAACAAGCGCAAGGGAGGGCGCACACCCGAGCAGGCCAACATGCATCTGGTCCGCAAGCCCGTCCAGCCCAAGCATAACCCTCACATCAAGCTCAAGCTCAGGCGCAAGAAGTACTACTCGTGGAAGCACTTTCTGAACGACGCCTACTGGTCTGTCACGCTCAAATAGAGCTCCCGGCAGGCACGCGCCCGGGCAACCTGTGTGCCGTAAGGTCCACGAGGGGCGGGGTTTTCCCTTTTATTGCCTACCGCATCCGTATATGATGCCCCGCGCTACAGAATCGCCTGTTTCAGAGCGCCGCTCATAGGGCGACGAGTTTGATCCCGCGAGCCATGCAATCCACAAGGCTAAGAACAATTCTCACCGGGCTTCTGCTGTTGGAATGCCTCGGGCTGGCTGGGTGTGCCGGCCCGCGCGCGAACCTCTGGCCCTTCTACTTCCAGGAAACGCGGATCTCCGAACAGGCCCCGCCAGGAGCGATAACAACTACGGAGGTTCTGTATCCCCTGTTCGCCCTGGAGACGGGCCTCAGCCGCCACTACCACGTTCTGAGACCCCTCTACAACTACGAAAGCAACGTGCGAGAGGGGTGGCATCGGCTTCAATACCTCTGGCCGCTCGGACTCCAGAGAGGCCGTGAGGGCGACATCTGGATGCACCGGCTCTGGCCCCTGTTCCTGCATTTGGAAAAGACCCAGAGCGGCGGGGCAGAGAAGGTCGTGCACGGATTCCTGTTCCCGCTTGTTTACTGGGGTTACCGCCCGCCCGAGGGCCGTTACTTTGCGCTGCTCCCACTGGCCGGGGTGACCCACGGGCTGCTGGGCGATACTTTCTCCTTCGTGGCCTTCCCGGTCTACTCATATTATCGGCAGGGCGACTACCGGCGCTACAACGTGCTCTGGCCCTTGTTCAGCGTGGGCGGAACGCCCGACGGGGAACGAAGGCTCCTGCGCGCTTGGCCGTTATACGTTCACAACTGGAAAGCAGACACCTATGACCACCATTACGTGCTCTGGCCGTTCGTCCGCTGGGGCACGCAGCAATGGGGGCCCGAGCACGACAGACTCGTGCGACGCTACGCTGCATTCCATCCCTTCTTCGCCAGCCAGACAACCCGCGACGCCAGCGGCAAGACCGTCGAATATCAGAGGCAGGTGCTGCTGGTGACGCGCAAGCGCGACCTTCGTGAGGGGAAGGAGCAGAGCGGCTGGTCCTTCCTGTTCTCACTGATCCGGTGGCGCAGCTCGCCTCAGAAGGACGAACTGCGCATCTTCCCCCTCTACTGGCGGACCACGCATTACCGTGCGGGCGGCCGCGAATCAGGCCGCAAGTGGACGCGCTACCGCGCTCCGTGGCCGATCCTGTGGGTGGACGTTGACGACGAGTTCGACCCCGGGCGCAACGTCAGGAACATCATCGTGGCGCCGTTCTACTGGGATTTCACACACAGCTACACGACCGGCGAGCACGCGGGCAGCACGGCCCGCAGCATCACCCTCTGGCCGCTGGCCACCTGGCGGAGCGAGCGTGACGGCTCCGTGCACTTCCACATCCTGAGCCACGGCTGGAGCGACTCCTCCGAGGGATACAAGAGGAACTACCGCGCCTTCTTCGACCTGTTCCAGTACCATTCCCGGCCGGACGGCGAGAGGGAGACACGGCTGCTGTGGCGGCTCTACCATCACAGGCGCGGCCCTGCCGGCCGCTATCTGAGCGTGCCGCTGCTGGCAACCTATGACGGCATCGGGGATGAAGGGGCCGAGGGGGAAAAGTCGTGTTCCGTCCTGCTCGGTCTGATAAAATACTGCTGGTCTGAGAAGGGAAGCCGGTGGCGGCTGCTCTACGTTCCGGTCGGCCGCTGAGACTTTCTGCTGGAGGAGGACATGGTCAAGGCGCTTCTGCGTGCAAGCAACTCCGCCTACGAGGTGGCTGAGCTCTGCCTGTCGAGCTTCTTGCACACAGGCTATGTGATCCGCCGCAGCAAGCTTCTGTTCAAACAGCTCTACGAAGTGGGTAACCGTAGCCTGCCGATCGTCACCCTGATGGCCTGTTTCATCGGCATGACACTTGCGCTTCAGAGCAGCTATCAGCTCCGCAAGATCAACCAGGAATACTACATAGGCCTGGTGGGCCTTGCGATCATCAAGGAGTTCGGACCGGTCATCACAGCCTTCCTTCTGGCCGGTCGGATAGGCAGCGCCTACGCCGCTGAGATAGGGACTATGCGGGTCTACGAGGAGATTGACGCGCTGACGGTGATGGGCGTCAGACCCGTGGCCTACCTGGCCACCCCTCGCCTGCTGGCGTGCCTGATCATGCTGCCAGTGCTGGTGATTTACGCGGATTTCGTGGCGATGCTGGGCGGGGCGTTTGTGGCGCGGACCTACGTGGGCGTGGAACCGTCCGCCTTCTTCCGCGTCTTTTTCCAGTATATAAACATGACGGAAGTGGGAAGATCGCTGATCAAGTGCGTGTGTTTCGGCGGAATCATTGCGATCACCGGATGCTACTTCGGCTTCAAGACGACGGGCGGGGCCGAAGGCGTAGGCAGGAGCACAACCGACAGCGTGGTCTACTCGCTGCTGGCGGTCCTGATAGCCGACTACTTCATGGAAAGGGTCTTGCTGGCCCTTTGATCCGAGGCCCTGCGCACGCCGGTGGAGCCTGGCGGACAAGGAGAAAAAACCATGGGCAAAAGAGTGCTGGTTGGAATGCTCCTTCTGGGAGCTCTGATCATATTCGCTCTGTCCACCTTCTACATCGAGAACTGGCAGTTCTACCTTGGAAAAGGCTATAGACTCAGAGCCTGGTTCCAGCACGCCCAGACCCTCATGGTCGGCGACGAGGTCAGAATAGCCGGCGTTGAGGTCGGCAGGGTGCAGGATCTGTCGGTCGAGACCCAGGTGCGCAGGGGATACCCCGTGCGGGCCGTTCTCTGGATCCAGAAGGACGTCCAGATCAGGGTGCAGGACACAGCGACCGTCCAGGTCCGGAGCGTCTTCGGCGGCAACTACATCTCCATAACCCGAGGTGACCCGAACGCCCCCGCGCTCGAGGACTTGGACGAAATCAAGAACACAGGGGTTGAGCCGAGCATCACGGAGCTCATCGCAAAGGCAGAAGTGGCGCTGGATGAGGCCAGCGCGACGTTCGCCTCGGCCCACCGGGCACTCGAGAACGTCGAGGAAATCACGAGCGGTCTGAAAGAAGGCAAGGGCCTGATCGGTAAGATGCTGACCGACGAGCAGCTCGCCTCGGACGCCGCAGAACTGATCGAGGATGCAAAGGCCGTCGCGGCAAGCCTCAAGAAGATCGCCGCCGACCTGGAGGCGGGCAAGGGAACGATCGGCAGGATGCTGACCGATGATACGCTCTACGTGGAACTCGAGAAAGCCGCCGTCGAGGGGCAGCAGACATTAGTGGCCGTGCGTGAGCTTGTCACCGAAGCCAGAGAGGGGAAAGGAATCCTGGCGAAGTTGCTGACCGACCCCAAGCTGGCTGCGGACCTCGAGCAGATAGTGGCCGACACAAAAACTTTCAGCGCCGCCATTGCGGATCTGTCCGATACGTTGGGCGAGAGCACGCTGGGCCAACTGGCACAAAGTGACGAAGCCTACCGGAAGCTGATCGAACTGCTCGACGAGCTGGGCGAGAGCGCAACGGCCATCAGCGAGGGGGAAGGCACCCTTGGGCTTCTTATAAAGGACGACAAGCTCCACCATCAGTTGAGCGCCGCGCTCGAGAGCGTGCAGAAGCTGCTCGACGAGTACCGCGAGCAGTCGCCCGTGCTTACTCTCATGGGAGCGGTTTTCGGGGCTCTGTAACCGGCCATGGAGGCCGGAGGCCCGCGTTGGGCATTGAGGGTTGTGCGATATGATCGAGGTGCAGAATCTGAGTGCCAGCTACGGCGATACGGTAGTGCTTCGCGATATATCCCTCAGCGTGAAGCACGGCGAGATCATGGTCATCATGGGCCAGAGCGGCTGCGGGAAGACGACGTTCCTGCGTCACCTGATGGGCCTGCAGAAGCCCAATGCCGGCAGGATCAGCATCGGAGACCTCGACCTGACGCGCATGAGCGCCAGAGAGCACATGCGGTTCTGCCGCTCCGTGGGTGTGCTGTTCCAGAGCGGAGCGCTGTTCAACAGCCTCACAGTCAGGGAAAACGTAGCCTTCACGCTCCGGGAACATACGTCCCTGGCCGACCCGGTAATCAAGATCATGGTGCGCATGAAGCTCGATCAGGTCGGCCTTGCGGGAACGGAGAATATGATGCCCTCGGAACTGAGCGGCGGAATGCGCAAGCGAGCGGCCCTGGCCCGCGCGCTCATTATGGACCCCGACATACTGCTGCTGGACGAACCCACAACGGGGCTGGATCCGATCATCGCCGCCGGCATAGACGAGCTCATCCTGCACATCCGCGACGCCTGCAACACCACGATGGTCGTCGTGGCTCACGACATCGAGAGCGGGATGAAAATCGCCGACCGAATCGCCATATTCTACGAGGGACGTGTGCTCGAGATCGGCAGCCCAGAGGAGATCAGAAACAGCAATCATCCCTACGTGCGGCAGTTCCTCGAACGCAGGTCGAACCAGAACGCAGTCGCAGGCGCCACCGAAGCGCCCCCCGGCAGCGCTGCCTCCGCGCTGAACCCCTGAACTGGCCCCCTCATACCTGCTGCGTCGCCAGGTGCGCCGTACGGCGCACCCGTGGGATCCGGCGCCCTGCCCTATCGCCTCTCTGCCGGCACCCCTCCGATTCACGCGGGCGGGCCGCCATACTCAGAGAAGTGAGCCCAGCAGCAGATAGACGGTGATGGAGAACAGGTCGTTCAAGATGGTCACAAACGGCCCTGTGCTCACCGCCGGATCAAACCCCGCCCTGTGGAATCCCAGGGGCAGGACCGTCCCGAGGGTACCTGCCACGCTCACAGCCAGGGCCACCGCTACGGCCACCACGAGCACCAACCTGCCGTCCATCCCTGGCACCACGGCGCCCATAAGCCCCGCCGCCAGTCCGCAACTCAAGGCCAGCAGGGCGGTCACCGACCACTGCTTGAGCATGAACCGCACCACTCGTCCCCGGTGAATGTCACCCACTGCCAGAGCCCTTACCACGATGGTGGATGCCTGAATAGCGACGTTGCCCCCCATAAGAGGAATGAGCGGAATAAAGAAGGCGATCTGCACATTCCCAAGGACATCCGCGAAGCGACTGAGCAGGAACGCAATACACAGCCCCCCTCCCAGGCTGATCAGCAGCCAGGGCAACCTGAGCCTCGTGCTCCGCAGCACGGTTGCGTGCACGGGGTCCCTTTCCGCTGTGCCGGCCAGCCGATACATGTCCTCGTCGGCCTCCTCCTGCGCGGCCTCCAGGATGTCGTCAACGGTAATGACGCCGACCAGCCGTCCCGATGCGTCCACAACGGCCACCACGTCGAGGTCGTATCTGGTTGCGAGCCGAACCACTTCCTCCCGATCGGTCTCGGGATGGACGGTGACAAGATCGGTCTGCATG
>SDBU01009953.1_pt1 | contig 10601 bp, 23 predicted proteins | sample 2277071 | NCBI WGS metagenome assembly SDBU01 (sample SAMN10397929, study PRJNA504765) | marine sediment metagenome | isolation source: marine sediment core GS08_GC12, 126 cmbsf | place: Arctic Ocean: Gakkel Ridge, Loki's castle | collected 2008
GGTTTGTTGAGTAGTAAAAACCTGGGGAGGGTGGCTGGATGGGACCAAACAGAAAAAAGATGAAATGCTGTAACTTTGACATGCTAGAACGAAAGGACCGTACCGGACCAATCTACTGGTGTGCGTCGTGCGGGAAGAAAGTTCCTAGGGAGGAGAGTCCAGAAGGAGCGGAGAAATCAAAATGAGTTTCTTGGGAGAGTTCTTGTCAGAAATGGGGTATTTCGTAATTTTTATTGGGGGTTTCATTATTGTGATGATAATAAGTCATTTTTTCCCGATATCCTCAAAAGAACAGAAAAGTCTTTTACGAGAGGATTTAAAGAAGGCCATTGTTAGATATGAACATGATCTCACGATTGAAGATATTTCAGAAATACTAAATGGATTACAAAAAGATGTTGAACGAAAATGAAATTGTATAGCTCATCCCCAAAGGAGACCCCAGAATGAGTCGTCAAACGTATCTATCCGTCCCCAATAAATGCCGAGGATGTAACCACATTGTTGAGGATATGGATTTCGATGGTGCTCTCATATACGGGTGCGACCAAGCTCAGTGTCAGAAGGTGGAATCATGAATATCCTCTCCTATTTCCCTTTCCAGTCTCTCCGTCCGTATCAGGAGAAGGTTCTTAGAGAACTGGAAAGCTTCTTTTTCTCCTATGACTTCTTCATGTTAGAGGCCCCTACAGGATTTGGAAAATCCGCGGTGGCATACGCGGTGACTAAATGGTTGCAGGGTGAATATGGTCTCCTGAGTCACATCTGTGTAGCAGATAAATTTCTTCAGGAACAATATCTTTCATCCTTCTCCGACCTAGTCATGGTTAAGGGGCGTGGTAATTTTATCTGTCCCTATAACCCCATCGGCGACATAACGTGTGATAAAGCAATGTGCACGGTCATCGAAAGATATGACTGTCCACATAAACCCAGGCAAGAACGAATAGACACAATCGCAGGTTCAGTGCCTATTTTCGATGATCACGGCGTAGTATATGACTGGACCTATACCGATGAGATCGGCGCAACTCACTGCCCATACTGGGTTCAGAAAGATGCAGGTATCCGAAATGACATAACTGTGAATAATTATCATTACTTTTTATATGAAAATAACTTCGCTAAGTCGTTTGCCCGACGTCAGCTAGGAATATTTGATGAAGCCCACATCATCGAAAATATCTTAATGGGATTCATCGAAAGAAATATAATACTGCGCACCCTCGACGCAATCTGGAGGGAGCGTTATCCGGATGAGCGATATAGATTCAAAATCCCGTATCTCAGTGATATCGATCAATGGGCGGATTGGATACATGGGGTCTGGGATGTCTTACTAACTCTTCACGTATACTATGATGAGTTGATAAAGAATGACTCAGTTAAGCAAGAAGATGCTACAAAATTTCGACGATACGAAGATATGATAGAGCGACTCAAATCAACACACGAGTTCTTAATCGGCAATCCCGACAACTGGGTCTATCTACGTGAGGATGATCGTGTTACGTTTAAGCCGGTCACCATTCGAGATTTCTCTCCAGCCCTGTTCGGACACGTTGACAAGAGCCTCCTTATGTCCGCTACCATTCTCGATCACGAGAAGCTAAAGCGGTACCTCGGAATAGAAGAAGAAGTAAAATTTATCCAGGTCAGCGAGTCAACATTCCCTGTGGAGAACCGACTGATTTATCAGGACTATCAAGGTAAAGCCACATCTAAGACAATGGAAAAATATTTACCCAAGATGTTGGACAGAATTGATAATTATTACATCCCCAACAAGGGGCAGAATAAAGGGGTCATTCATACCCACACCCACAAAATAGCGCAATACATACTAGATAATAGTAAGCACCGCAAAATACTCACATCGAATACGGGGAACGAGAAAGCGCGCGACAAAGTCTTTCAGGAATTCTTTGACGCCGACGCTCCCTGTGTAATGGTTTCACCATCGATGAACTTGGGCGTAGATCTTTATGATGATAGGTGCCGTTTTCAGATAATTACAAAAGTTCCATATCCATATCTCGGCGACCCGCAGATTCGAAAACGAATGGATATAGATCCGGGGTGGTACGATTACAATACGCTCTGTTCAATCATTCAGTGCTATGGACGTGGTTGCAGGAGCACAGCTGATTGGAATGAGGTTTTTGTAACTGATACGATGTTCGCCTGGTTGATATCCAAGAATAAGGATATGATACCCGTGTGGTTTATGGAAGCGATTAGGGGTGCACCACATGACTAGTGAAAAGTTGAGTAAGATTATAGTGAGAATAAAAAGATATACTCTGTTCATGGTAAGTATTGTGATAATTGTATTATGGTTTGCCTGGCTCCGTAGTATGGTTGTGGTTACTTTTAAGCAGGGATTTAGTGTACCAGGTGTGTTTACCATAATTATTGCGTGGTTTATATCATATCCCTTTATACGTTTAGGTGTATGGTGCCATAATGAGTACCGCAGGTTGGGGAGGCTCGATTCTAAAGAGGTATTAGAAAAACAAAGGAAATCCACAATAGAAGCCACAATAAAGACTGCAATAGTAGGTGGGCCAATAGCTATAAGAAAAGCTGCGAATATTTTTTTATTAGTGATATGCGCCACAACAGCATTTGTCCTTCTTATGGGGGCTTTATCTAACCGCATTGTGATGGTGTTTTCGGCCTCAGAAGTTATGTATTCTGATGATGCTGTACGCATGATAATAGCACTTATTACATCAAATATTGGTATAGTGACAGTCACTATCGGAACAGTTCGGAGCATGTTGTTTGATAAATCACCTGGTGGTGATATATTAGCATTTGTTTATATAGTGGGTACGGTATACACCACTACTCTGTATGTATCGAATTGGGTTGGAATTGTAAGTGGTACATACGTACCTAACACATTGGTTTATGGTCCACTACTTGTATCATTATCGATGTTCTCTACGTATATCATAGGAGTAGTTATGTGCGGTAGACATCACTACGGAGAGTACTCACATGATTCGTGAAAGATACTCCTTAAAAACCAAACGAGGAAGATACGTCAAAATCAAACAAGGCGAACTATACGGCATAGACGCACCATACGGCTTCGATATATGCTTCCAAGAGCAGCCACCGGGTGGAGACGGTCGAGTGCATACCCACATCTGGATAGGCAACGAAGAATTTCCAGACTTAGTGTCAGAATTATATTTATTCGTAACGTGGGTTTTACAATACTATCCTATAAAGGTATACATGACTGCCATGGTTCTTGGATGGGAACTCAACGAGGAAGAAACCGAATTTGAGGGACCGAATCCATTATATGAATTCGTTGTGGGTAGAAAATTGAGTATAACACACATCGATCACGTTTGTGATTGGTTGAAGGATGTGTTGGCGGAATTCATACCGAGAATGGGGATGATTGGGTTGTTTGGGGAGTTGGGAGAGAGCTCAGGTGGGTAGATAGATGAAAGCCGAAACAAAGAAGAGAATATCGTTGGTGTTAGATATTGTTTCCAGCTACTACACTGGATACCTTATCGGTATAGTCGGCGGGGTGTCTTTACTCCTAGGCTCCCACAGTTTTGGCCAAAGAACATCATCCACAATTTTAACCCTGCTTGCGGTTGCTGTGCTTGGATACGTAAATATACAGAATTTCAAGAAGAAACGCATATTCAGATATGGTATGCTGATTGGAACCCTCTTTACCGGGATTCTCACACCAGTGTTCGGCCAATTCTATTCAGAGACGGAATTTATGTTTGGATATAGTTTTATGCAGGTGGCTCTAACCTTTGTGTATCAGGTATTCACATGGGCATCATATTGGTACCACGCAAAAATCTTTGATGAAAAAGTGACAGAAACCGGATTAAAGAAATGGATGGTCCTCCTCCTCTTCATCCTTGTTAGTTCGAATTTAGTTAGATTAGCAAAAATATTCATTGGTGGTGTGGTGTATACAGTATTTACAAGTTGATGTAGTGGGTGTTAGACGGAGAGGGTGCTGAAGGTGACTGTCTGGAAATATCTTCAAGACGCACCGATTCATAATCATTATTTCTCGCCACATGTCTGGGCAGCTAGATGGGGATCCTTTCTCGAGAAGCTAGGTAGGAGAGTCTTAATTAGTCGTAAGGCAGAGTTTGGGAAATTGTTCCCAGATGTTGTAGTAGTGTCGAGCGATGTTATCACAAATAAAAAAGACAATAGAATTCTGACTCCCAGTATGAAAATGATTAATTGTGATCTTGTAATCATTTATCACTGCAAAAATGAGAAAGGATTCGAAAAGAAGGTTGTTGCATTCGAGATAAAATCTGGAGCCAGTCCAATTAGTGCTAAGCATGTGGCCTATTGGCGGCATCTTCTGGACAATCCAGACAAATACATTAAGAAGTGTACTGAAATCAAATTAGTGGTGATGTGGATTCTTGCAATGGATGTGGAGGGGAAAATGCTTTGCTACACATTAAAGGAAGTTAAATCTGATGAGATACCTCCAGCGGACACATCTCCTCTAGACGGACTCTATAATATGGAGAGTGTTAAGAAAAGGAACACTCACATGCAGAAGCTTGATCTTAGACAGAACGAGGATCGTTCGGGGGTGTAGATGATAGGTATAGTATACGTTTCCGGAGATATCCTAAAAGCGACAACAGAGGCGATCATCAACCCAGTCAACACTGCTGGCGTTATGGGGGCCGGGCTGGCTAAACAGTTCCACAGCAAATACCCGAGAATGTTTAAGGATTACAGGGATATGTGCCGGCTTGGTGAGTTAATTCCTGGTCGGCTACACGTATTCGATAGGGAGGGTTTCTCACCGCCGTTTTACATAATCAATTTTCCCACCAAGAAGCATTGGAGCCAGCCATCGAGACTGGAGTACATAGAGACGGGGTTGTCTACTCTAGTTCAAATATTAGGGCGATTGAGTGCCAGAAGCATCTCAATACCCAAACTAGGATGTGGGCTAGGTGGATTAAACTGGTGCGATGTGAACTCTCTGATAAAAAAGTATCTGAGCAATGCAGAAGTTAAGATTATGGTGTATGGTGAGGATATATGACTCAGAAATTCTTTGTCTACATTCTTGAGTGCGCAGGCGGAACTTTCTATACTGGCCAAACTAGTCGGCTCCCGCAGAGAATAATCGATCATATGCAGGGTAATGGTGCAAGATACACCCGTGGCCGACTACCAGTGATATTGGTACACGCGGAAGAATATCCCACGCGTGGAGAGGCAATGAAGAGAGAAAACCAGATCAAAAAAATGAGCAGGAAACAGAAGAAGGAGCTAATCAAAAATGAATCTACCTGAGTATATCCCCCTCTTCGGGATAGTGGTCTTCGTCCTCGTTTGGATTGGTGCCCCAACCTACATCAGTTGGAAGTACGATATAACACCGAGGGAGTCGGTTAGGAGTCTTTGGTTGTACGCGACCGGTAGAACAACTGAAGCGCGCCTGTTACTACTGGAGAAAGAAGACAGAACAAAACCGATTCGATGGTTCTTCTGGATCCCATTTATTGGGAGGTTTCTGATACATAACCGGGACATGAGAATGCATCCGGAGATAAGACGCAATTTGATTATATCGCTGATAGAGAACACAGCGATGTATTTCATTGTCGGGCTGATGGCAGGCGGCGTACTAAATGTAACTCTTCAGCAGAGCCTTGGAGTAATATTGGTGTTATTCCTGATCTTAATACCAATCGAATACAAACTTACGTTGTGGATGCCAAAACTATTCCTGTCGGACGGTGACATAGAGTACGTCGAGTATGTCTGTGTATTTTATCATGCCTTCCTGTTCATTGTAGCTGGAACGTTGATTGGGCATCTGTTGAAGATGAGGTGAGTTCGTGTGTCAGGAAGAAAGGTAAAGAGGATCATCCCCATAGCGGCTATTTTATTACTATCCATTCCTATGCATGAGTTTGGGCACTATATTGTAGCAAAAACAGACGGAGCAAAAATCCACAAAATTAACTATTTATTTGGATTTAATGGAACACACTTTATCAATCCGAGTATAACAGTGAATGAGTTTACTTTTTCTTCTCCCATTACGCTTATACTATACTGTTTCGCTGGGCTTCTCATTACATTCGTTCCGGGGTTGATTATCAGTGGAATCCTATATCTTAGAAAGTCAGCTATCTGGAAATATCCATATATGTGGGCTATCTCTGCACCGCTGGTAGCGCTGAGTGACATTGATCGAGTATTTACATTGCTGGGGCTAATTGGACTATCAAAATGGGTTTATGTTGGACTGGGTGTATCTACAACACTTATGTTGGGATTTATGCAGAGAAGGGGAAAGTGGCGGAATTGAATAAAAATTATCCCCCAATCGATAAATTTATAAATAATAAATATTATTATATGATCGGAGTGATAGAGCATGAGTGAGCGTGAAACGGGAGTCCCTTCCTCGGAGGTAGGGAGTAACGCGGTAACTCCGAGAAGCTGTTTCCCGCACGCAACTCCTCATGGTTTATCAACAACAGCGAGGAATGAGTCATGAAAAGATATAAAATAGACTTCTACGACGCCTTCGATGGTTGGACTACACGGGGCTTTCCCGCGGGATTTCAACCAGATAGAGAGTTTGACGACTTGGGGAAGGCGAAGGAGAAGTGTCGAAAGTTAATGCAGGAGAGGGGACCATTCGGTATGAGAGAACACTACGGAGTCATAGACCTTGAGGCTAATCGAGAGGTGTTCTGTGGTAAACACATTCACCCTTTGGACTCAAAGGTGAGGAAGGATGATTAAGAATCCGTTTGACGAGTGGGACGATCTTGAACTAGATGTGTCCTGTGCTGAGCTAGGCGTAGATGTATGCTCTCAGATGGAGTCCCTTTTTGAATGGCGTAAGAAATGGGAGCCAATTATAGAAAGCAGATTTAGGAGATTGGCGTTTTGGGGGTCTGTGTTTCCGAATCAGCAGCCAACAGAGGTACATCTGGAGCTAATGGCATTAAAAGCGGGGATTCCAACCATTCATGATTTAGAATCAAAGGCGAAGAAGGGAGGAGATTAAATGGATAATGATGGACACTCGCCAGTTAGAGTATCTGAAATGGGTACAAGATTGACAGCAGCAACATCAAAAATGGAACTGCATAAACCTTACAGGATACAGTTTTCTGGTGAAGACCTGTTGGTTGTCTGGACTGGTCATCAGTTGGAACTTTATGAGCTTATAGATGAAACATCAGACTCCTAACCAAAAGGTGATAGAATGAAACCAAAGATAAGAAGGGGCCGATGGAGTAAAGATTATGAGAGAAGAAGGGGTAGGTGGAGAAGAAAAAAGATTCAGACTCGTAATCAAACAGCGAAAACAGGGGTGGGAACATGAATCTGATTTCTCTGATTTCTAGGATTGTCTTGGTATCAATAATCGGAACCCATACAATCGCGGTGGGTCGGTTTACCCCCATTACGGTTGCGATGTTCGGTGGAATCTTCCTTTGGGGCATGATCGAGGCGTTTATAGAAAGCGACAAGTCTGCTAAGGAGAAGGGATTCTGGCGATGGCTGGCGGAGCAAATGGCAAGAGCCACACTAACGTTGATGCATGTCTTGGTTATGGTTCCCCCTGTGTTAAGGATGATTCCAGGATTAATGGTGTGCCTTGTTCTAGAATTATTGGGGCTTCTCCTAAAGGTAGGGCAGGGTATCCGAGAGTTGGGAGTAGCCTTAGTGGGGGTGCGCTGGAAAAAGGTTCTAATTGAGATGGGATCTGCACTAAGGGAGGTCGCGAAAGCAACGGGGACTGAGGCGGTGTTCGGGGGAATGTTTCTTTTCATCGGCCTCCTTGCATTTACAGGTCCCCCCATAAGCGGCATCCTAACGGTTGTTCAACGAGTGGCGCTACTCGTATCTGGTTTTCTCATAGCTGCACACGGCTTCTACCGAGAACAGGTGAATGTTGAAACCTGTGCTCTAGAAAGGGCTCAGAGAATTGCACACCCTATCAGAACAGAATACCGACCAATACCAGGGGCATGGACATTTACTCACTGTAGCGGCGCGTCATCATATGATTGGCGATTGAAATGAAAACACATCATGAAAAGGACATAGCGAGAATGGACAACAAGACGCTCATAATGGTGAAGAAAAATGACTGAAAGAAAGGATGAAATTTACCTCAGAAACTTTGAGAACTCGATGAAGTTTCTAAATCTGCCAAAACCAAATTGGGATTTGGATAAAAATAGGGAGGTGAAATGATGATTAAGATTAATATACCATCTAAGAGAGGACACGAAACGCAGATGCTACCCTTGATTGACGGGCGTAGTTTGATATCTAACCATTTACAGAAGGGCTGGCTCGCCTCGATAAATGGAAAGCAGACAAGCGACGTTCAAACAATTCAGGAGTCGGATGAAGTGAATCTGTTTCCTCCGATAACAGGTGGTTAAAATGGGGGCAAAAAGACAAAACGGTAAGTATCCAGAAGAGGTACATCCCTTTCAGACAGCACAGGTAATGTACGATGACAAATTTATGCTTATGCAACAGTGTATTCGTGATGCTCGTCAACTTCATAGGATGGTCACTCATTTTGAGTATTCGAATCCTGAATATGGGAACAAAACAGAATTTGGTAGCTGGGAAAACTACGAAAAAGCCGTCTTGGAATTGGCATCCACTCTTTTTGAGGAGCGATCCAGAAACCCGATCTCACAAGAAACCTTCAAGACACTTATGTTAGCTGGTAGTAGTGCGACACAGACACTTGCAGACATTAGTATGTATCATGAGGAAGTCCTAGGACTTGTAGAAAACATAAATAAAATGACGCTAGAGCAGAAAGAACTAGAAAAGAGCATCGACGCACAAAGACATGTGCTGGCGGAAATCAAATCAAGGGATTTCTTGGTATCTACAATCGGGGAAACAAACACTAACCTTTTAGAGAACACGGGATTCATTAACCTGGTTGGGACAAACGGTGCTAAATATAAACTTACAAAGGATGGATATATCTATAAGACCGTCATTAAAAAACGCTTCTTGTGGGGTTCAAAAGAAAAACAGGTGGGCTTCGGGATAATCCAAAATAGAGGGGGTTTACCAATGAACGACGCTATAGCCACAATTTACATGCATATCTCCAGAGATTCCGACAGATTTGACAGAGACAAAGCCTGTGGCGCCATAACCATTAGGGGGGTCAACAATGGATAAACCTAAACGATTGTGGGTGGGGTCAACACTCACCGTGATTGGTTTTTTATCTACTTTCATCAATCTGCCATCAACCAACAAGGTGGTTCTATATGGCTCAATCATACTTTGGATTGTGGGCATCATTATTTACAGATTGGGGTGTGATAGTTGGTTTTAGTGCAGCGGTCAACAGGAAGTGTGATAGATGGGTGAAAAAATAAGAACTATAGCTGAGATGCTGGCCGAAATAATTACTGGTAAATCCACCCCCTATGTTTGTACGGGGTTTCCAATCCCTGGCACACATAAACGGGTGGAATATGATCTCTCACTAGGAATAACGTCCTATCTCTATATGTGCCCCATTTGCGGATTCGGACAAGGGGGCGGGCTCTCAGAAGAGGAGGTAAATGCGTTGGCAGATTTACGAAGGGTTCAGAGTTCCGATACAACTGTGAGGGGTAAAAATGAATAGCGTAGGAATCGTGAAAGTGAGCACGCTACAAGGACGGGCAAAGCTTATGGCAGAGACGGACGGGTTGGACCCTGACGACTTGGTGATTCTAACCGTCTCTATGGAAAAGATTATCGGTGATCCCGGTTCGTATCTTCTCGGACAGGTGATAGAGAAATGAGAGATAAATTCTGGTTTGAAGTTGAAGGCGGATGTCTTGACTGTTTACTTAAATGCTGGATAGAAGTTCCAGGGGATGACCCCGAATGTCCCCTAGTTCAGAGTTCGACACACCCCCCGATAACGGAGGAAACGTAATGGGAAAAGTTTATTGTCCTAAGTGTGGGCGTGACCATTCAGTTAGCATCTTTCAAGAGGAACTGCTCAAGCAGGGGTTGATTGATAGGAAATGCTTGTGCGGGCACATGATTACCGATGAGGAATTGAAATGAGAGACTATGTAGCGACGGTGGTTCTACACGCCAAACACGGAATTGACGATTGGGGCCATGAATCCACTCTACGGGATATCATAGAAAAAGAGTTCACTGACCCGCTTGGGTCTGTCTCTGTTAAAGTTTCCGATGTCAGAATTATCAGAGTGTGTCAAGAACAGCGGGAGGCCGAGGGAAAGGTGGCTAAAGAAGACATCTGCTTTAACTGTATTAGGTGGGGAGGGAAAAACACCCGCGCTAAAAGACCGACGTTTTCGAGTTCATCAAAGACACTCCGACAATATTCGTAACAGGCGCGGGAACAGAGGAACTGGCTATCAAGGCATTGAAATCGTACGCGTACGATTATCTAATCAAAGATGTTGACCGCAACTACCTAAAGGTGCTCCCGAAGATAATAAATAACGCCGTAGCCCACAAGGAGGCTGAGCAGCAGCTCGCCGAGTCTCTCGGGGAGCTCCAGACCGCCTACGACCGCCTGC
>SDBU01009954.1_pt1 | contig 10600 bp, 12 predicted proteins | sample 2277071 | NCBI WGS metagenome assembly SDBU01 (sample SAMN10397929, study PRJNA504765) | marine sediment metagenome | isolation source: marine sediment core GS08_GC12, 126 cmbsf | place: Arctic Ocean: Gakkel Ridge, Loki's castle | collected 2008
TATAGTGTCGAATCGCAGGTGTGAAAAATGGCTAATGAACTTCCTACCATGACCTTGAAAGCTATTGGTATCGTCAGCAGTGCCCCAGTGGATAACCAATCGATAAGTCAAGCGCTGCAAAATATCTATCACCAGCTTATGGACTACTACGGACCTCAGCACTGGTGGCCAGCAGAGGAGCCATTTGAGGTAATGGTAGGTGCTATACTTACTCAATCAGTCGGCTGGCTGAATGTGGAGAAGGCTATAGCCAATCTGAAAGCAGCTAAGGTACTATCACCCCAGGCGCTACGCCGGTTCAGCCTGTCTGAAATAGCTACCCTTATCCGCCCCTGTGGTTACTATAACGCCAAGGCACGCAAGCTCAAGTCTCTGGCTAACTGGCTAGGAGAATATTGCGATGATAAGCTGAGTAAACTGTTTGCCAATAGTACTGACCAGCTTCGCCAACAGCTGCTTTCTATCTGGGGTATTGGACAGGAGACAGCCGATTCCATAATACTGTATGCTGCTAATAAGCCAGTTTTTGTTATTGACGCTTATACTCGTCGCGTCATCAGCCGTATCGGTCTGGCACCGGATAGTAATAGCTATGCTGATTATCAGGCCCTTTTTATGGGTAATCTGCCAGCCGATGCCGGGCTGTTTAATGAATACCATGCCCTCCTGGTCTGCCTGGGTAAGAATGTGTGCCGCAACCGCCCTCTTTGCCAGCAGTGTTGCCTCCGTAGTATTTGCCACTTCGGCACAAATGGTTGACAGGGAAGCTGACATTGTCTATAGTAACGGCAGAACATTGCTTATCGGATTGCTTTCAGACACTCATATCGCTTTTCCCAGTGAAACACTTCCTTCGCAGATAAGAGGGGCTTTCACTGGTGTTGACCTGATTCTGCATGCCGGGGATATCTGGATTCCCTCGGTGCTGGATGAACTGGAGACTATAGCTCCGGTAATGGCGGCCTGGGGTGACGACGACATGCCGGCGGATGTGGGCAGTGATAGTCGGATGATGAAGGGACACAGCCTACTTTTCGATGGTGTTACTCTCTGGCTGGCACATATCAAACCACGTTACGGACTCCTTTATCCCAAGGAAGAGAGGTATTATCCCAAGCTTAATTCTGAAGACCCTGAAGACCCCCCCGATGTCGTTGTTTTTGGTCACACCCACTTCGCCACCATAGAGCATTATAAAGATGTTCTTTTAGTGAACCCTGGTAGCCCAACTGTTCCCAATTATGTGCCAAAGTTAGGCACTGTAGCTCTGCTAACTATCAACTCCGGCGAGGTGGAGGCACGTATTGTCCCGCTCGGATGACCAGCCAGGTACCTTTGACTTACTGAACTTCTATCTTAGTTCTCTTCTTGGTCTTTGCCTTCTCGGCTTCTTCAGCCTGCTCGATTGCCCTATCGAGCAAACTGCGAAGGGCTAGCAGCATTTCTTTATGCGCTGTCCTGAGATGGGCCTTGGTTGCCTCAGGAGCAAAGGAGAGTCCTGGCGCTTTGAAGTGCAATGTTACCCCCTCTCCTGGGTGATACTCAACTTCAAAAATCCTTTCAGTCATGTTTTTTCACCCTCCTCTTGTCGTTGGTGGAACTCGATTCTCAGCTTACCCTCTTCAAATTTTGCCTCGGTGGCAAGCAAACCAACCAAGGCGTGGGGAAGGATAATATTACGCTTGAAGTTCCCCACCCGGATGATGAGTTCGTCGTTGCTCTGTGTCATAGAGATATCTCTCTTTTCAATGAAAGGAAGAGCCAGGGTAAGAATATAATACCCGTCTTCTTTCTGGAAATTTTGAATCTGCCCTCGAAATAAGACCTTAGTGGGGTCGTCTTTCCCATAAAGGGCATCAGCCATAATCTCCAGCATGGGAATCCCTACCACTTCCCCCTCCAACAGTGGCACGCGAGAAATGGGAAGAGGAGCAAAACTCTCCTCAACCAGCTTATAATATTCGCTCTGGCTCTTTTTCTAGAAGCTAAAATATCGGTCATTTACTTTATCAGGGATAAGACGATTGCAGATGATGAGGTCGGTACAGTAACCATAGAGGTTGAGGTAGGTAAAAGTGCGCTGTGTTTCCCTGATTACCATCTTCTCGGGGTTGACCACCAGGCGCACTGAGGTCTCATCCTGATTGGTGAGAAGAGCCCGCATTTGGTCAAGCTCAGAATACAGGCTCTGCATTGAGGCAAAGACCTCATCATCAGGTATGGGTATGTCCATTAGTGTCCTAACCAGGGGTCGTGCCAGACTTGCAGCCTTACGCTGGATAGGAAATATCTTGTCCATCCACCAGTGTAATATTTCGGGGAAGCTAAGTAAACGCAATGTCTCTCCGGTAGGGGCACAATCGACAACGATAAGGTCATATTTCCCGCCCTGGTAATACTCAATAATATACAACAGGTTTGCTAACTCCTCGATCCCTGGGAGAATTGCCATCTCATCAGAGATTATTTCATCCATTCCTCGCCATGCCAAGAGGGCTGAAAACCATTTCTGGATGGTGCCCCAGTGGGTCTCTAGAGTCTGTGATATTTCTGGTTCCTGTCCCCAGAGGTTAGGAATGATAGGTTGTGGCTCATTACCGAGGGCAAGGTCAAAGGAGTCAGCCAGGCTATGAGCACTATCAGTGCTAAGGACAATGGTTCTGTAACCCAACTGTGCTGAACGCAGGGCAGTGGCAGCGGCCACACTGGTTTTTCCTACTCCACCCTTCCCCATATATAGGATAACTCTCACCTTCATCCCTCCATGTTCTTACATTATAATCACTCCAAATAATCACTCCAAGGTTCTACGACAACTCGCCAATGAAGTTTTTTGGGATGGTTAAACGGCCTTTTCCATATAAGCCTTGACGCCAGTAGTAAGGTTAGCTAAGATAGGCTTTGGTTTCTCCTGAATTTAGTAAGTAATCGGTGAGAGAGGGGAAAATCGAATTTATGCACTATACGACTATTATCTATACCAAAAAGGACCATATTGCGCACATAACTCTCAACCGGCCTGAGGTGGATAATATCATCAACCAGCAGCTTGCTCAGGAGCTGGAAGATATTTGCTGGGGGATAAACCAGGATGATAGCATTTATGTAGTTGTAATCACTGGAGCCGGAGATAGGGCATTCTGTGGCGGTAGTGAGCTGGAGCGGTTGATTCAAGACAGTAACACTATTTCGAGCCCATATCCTTCAGCTTTGCCGAGGATGAATGTTGCCGCAGCTATAGCCAGTATAGACCGGCCGGTTATTGCCGCCATTAATGGCGATGCAATGGGGCAGGGGCTGGAGTTAGCGCTGAGCTGTGATATCAGGATTGCTTCAGAGCAGGCACGGTTTGGCTTTCCCCAGGTGGCTTTAGGGCTCATCCCGACGGATGGTGGGACGCAGCGGCTCCCCCGCCTCGTAGGTAGGGGCAAAGCCCTGGAATTAATCCTTACCGCAGAAACTATAAGTGCTGAAGAAGCATTGGAAATAGGGCTGGTTAGTCAAGTAGTTTCTCAGCAAAATTTAGCTTCTGAAGTTGAGGCTTTAGCTCAGAGCATAGCCAGTAAGGCACCTATTGCTCTGAGATACATTAAGGAAGCAGTAAATAAAGGGCTGGATTTAACCCTTGAGCAAGGGCTTCGCCTGGAGGCTGACCTCTATTTCCTGTTGCATACCACTGCTGACAGGACGGAGGGCATTAAAGCCTTCTTAGAGAAAAGACCTCCCAGGTTTAAGGGGCGGTGATTTTAAGACTACCCTATTATTAAGGAGAGTCTAAGAGGGGCGAAGCCCCTCTTCAGAAAAATCAAGGGGTAAAGCAGGTAAACAATCCCGATGGGTGCGTTTGAGGTAATTATCTACGAAAAGCACAATGAGATAGGCTATGTTACCCTCAACCGGCCTCACGCCTTAAACACCTATAATCTTCGGATGAGGGACGAGCTTTATCAGGTGTTGGCGGCTATTAAGGTCGACCCTGAGGTCAAAGTAGTCATAGTTAAGGGCGCTGGTGAGAGGGCCTTTTGTGCTGGCGCTGACCTAACCGAGTTTCTTACTGCTCCGTCTCCGATAATTGCCCGACAGGTGCGCTGGGAGCGTGATGTCTGGGGGCTTTTGCTGAGCATTACCCAGCCGTTAATTGCCGCCCTTCACGGCTACGTTCTAGGCTCAGGGATAGAGATAGCCCTGTGCTGCGATATCAGGGTGGCTTCAGAAGATGCCCAGTTTGGTGTCCCTGAGATGGGACTGGGTATAATTCCGGCTGCTGGCGCTAGCCAGACCCTACCTCGAGTGGTAAGTAGAGCCCAAGCCCTAGAGATGCTGCTAACTGGTCGCTGGATTAAAGCTGAGGAAGCCCGCCGGCTAAAACTGGTTAACCAGGTGGTATCCCGAGGTGACTTGTTGCCTGCGGCTGAGAGACTAGCCAATAAAATTAAGGCTTACAACCCGTTGGCAGTAAGCTATGCTAAACAGGCTATTACTCAAGGGCTTGACCTGAGCCTAGACCAAGGGCTGGAACTTGAGGCTAATCTTGGAGCTCGCCTATTAAGCTCACCCCCGTGAGTTCTGAGGTTCGTCACTTGATGTAAACTAAGGGGAGCTAATTCAATGGGAGAAGAGAACCTGGATACCCTTGCCGACAGAGTAGCCGACCTGATTATTAACGCTAAAAGGGTTGTAATCTTCACTGGTGCCGGGGTTAGCACCGAATCTGGAATTCCTGATTTTCGCAGCCCGGGTGGAATCTGGGAAAGGTTTGACCCGGAGGACTTCACCTATCAGAAGTTCGTTAGACACCCTGAAGTCAGGAAAAAGCAGTGGCAGATGCTTAGGGGTGGAGGCTTAACCACTGAGGCTAAACCAAATCCTGCCCACTATGCTATTGCTGAGCTGGATAGATTGGGCAAGCTGGATTGTGTCATTACCCAGAATATAGACAATCTCCACCAGAAGGCGGGGGTGCCTGATGACAAGGTGTTTGAGCTCCACGGCAATATACAGTGGGTGGTATGCTTGAGCTGTGGTCGGCGCTATCCCTTTGAACAGATTAAAGCCAGACTGGACAAGGATGAGGAAGTTCCGGATTGTGAGGATTGTCACGGCATCTTGAAACCGGACGCTGTTTTCTTCGGCGAATCACTGCCAGAGCAGGTGCTAAGAGAGGCGACCTATCGCTCATATCACTGTGACCTGTTTATCGTGATTGGTTCAACCCTGATTGTTTATCCTGCCGCCTATGTACCTACCTATGCCGTTGATTCAGGAGCTAAGCTGGTTATTATCAACCTCAGCTCTACCCCAATGGATCAGCGAGCCGCTGTCCTGATTAGGGCTAAGGCTGGGGAGGCAATGCCAAGGGTAGTAAGGCGAGTAAGAGAAAAAATGACCACATAATAGTGGACAAGAAGCCAGACTAAATTAAACGGGAGGTAATAAGATGAATACAGCAGAGTTTCTCAGTATAGCCACAGCAATCTGCCCGGACAAGGTTGCCATTGTCTTTGAGGAGAAAAGGTACACCTTCAGCCAGCTAAACGACCGGGCAAACAGACTGGGCAACGCATTGTCAAACCTGGATGTACAGAAGGGAGACACGGTAGCTATGCTGCAGGTCAACGCTAATCAGTGCGTAGAAACCTATTTTGCTGTGGCGAAAATTGGAGCTATCTACGTACCCTTGAACTTCCGAGCCAGGGGGAATGAGCTCACCTATATGCTCAGTAGCTCTGAGGCGAATACCCTGTTGGTGGGTGAGCGCTATATTGATTTAGTAAACTCGATAAAGCCTGAGCTAGCCTCAGTGAAGAACTTCATATCTTTAGATAGCTCACACGAAGGCATGCTGTATTATGAGGATGTGATTGGGTCCTCAGCCGCTGATGAAATATTTACCGAGATTAACGATGACGATACCACCATATTGATGTACACTGCCGGCACCACCGGCTTCCCCAAGGGAGTCATGCTATCTCATAATAGCTTTTCCGTTTATGTATTGGAGAATGTGAGCCCGGCGGATCCGGAGCTGGAGGAAAAGAATATCCTGACTGTTCCTCTCTACCATGTGGCCGGGGTTCAGGCGATGCTGGCCGCTATTTATGGAGGCCGGACCCTGGTAATGGAGCGGCAGTTTGAGCCTGGGGAGTGGATGGGGCTGGTGGAGGTAGAGAAAGTTGGCCGGGCGATGATGGTGCCCACCATGCTTAAACAACTGATGAACCATCCTGACTTCAGCAAGCATGACCTGAGCAGCTTGAGGGTCATAACCTATGGGGCTGCCCCTATGCCTCTGGAGGTCATCAAGAAGGCAGTGGATGTCTTCCCTGGAGTTAGCTTTATAAACGCCTTCGGGCAGACGGAGACGGCATCAACTGTTACCACACTGAGTCCTGAGGACCACAACATCACCGGAACCGAAGAGGAAAAGGAGAAGAAGCTGAAGAGGCTTTCCTCTATTGGTAAGCCTATGTCCGATGTTGAAATGAAGATAATTGGCGAGGAGGGCAATGAGCTCCCGTCAGGGCAGGTGGGCGAGATTGTGGCCAGGGGGCCCAGGGTAATGGCCGGATACTGGAAAGACCAGGAAAAAACAGAAAAGACCGTTGATAAAGAGGGATGGGTTCATACCAGTGATATGGGCTATGTGGATGAAGATGGCTATTTCTTCCTGGCTGGCCGGGCTACGGACATGATTATACGGGCAGGAGAAAATATCTCTCCTGAAGAGATAGAAGCTGTGCTTCATTCTCACCCTAAAATTGAAGAGGCAGCAATAATTGGTGTCCCTGACGAAGAGTGGGGTGAGGTGCCTATGGCGGTGGCAGTTCTTAAACAGGGAGAGACAGCCACTCCTGAGGAGGTAATGGAGTATTGCCGAGCCAATTTGGCCAGTTTCAAGAGGCCTAGATCGGTGGTTTTTGTCGACGAGCTTCCGCGTAACCCGATGGGCAAGGTTCTCAAGCGAGTGCTGCGTGAACAGTATGGTGGGGGCTAGACCTCACTGGAAAGTAGTGGAGGGATGTCATGTTTAATGATGAGACATTAAGCCAGTCGCACAAGGGGATGGAGAAATGGTTAAAAGAGGTCAAAACAGTCAGCGATGACCTTCAAGGGAAGAAGCCGTTCTCTACCGTTTCCAATTTAGATATTAAACCGATATATACTCCAGAGGACATTAAGGATTTAGACTTTGATAGTAGTATCGGCTATCCTGGCGCTTACCCGTTCACCAGAGGCTGTCAAGCCACCGGATATCGGGGTAGAATATGGACTTTCCGAATGTTCTCCGGCTTCGGCAGTGCCAGCGATACTAATAAAAGGTGGCATCAGTTATTAAAAGAGGGTGAAACAGGACTAAGCACTGCCTTCGACCTCCCCACATTAATGGGGTATGATAGCGATTCTCCAAAGGCTGCTGCTGAGTGTGGAAAGTGCGGAGTAGCCATTGATACCCTGGCAGACCTTGAAATCTTGACCAGTAATATCCCTCTAGATAAGGTAACTACTTCTATGACGATTAATCCCCCGGCAAGCATACTGTGGGCTATGTATCTAGCCGCCGCCGAAAAGCAGGGGGTAGCTTGGGACAAAGTAGGCGGGACGATTCAAAATGACATGCTCAAGGAATTTATTGCTCAGAAGACCTTTATGTGTCCCCCGGAACCCTCTGTCAGACTTATCAGTGATACCATCGAGTTTGGCACCAAGTATGTTCCCAGGTGGAACACGATAAGCATCAGCGGTTACCATATACGGGAGGCGGGCTCTACCGCTGTTCAGGAGCTGGCCTTTACCCTGGCTGATGGGATAGCCTATGTGCAGGACGTCATTGACAGAAAGAAGCTGGATGTTGACACCTTTGCTCCCAGGCTTTCCTTCTTTTTTAATTCTCATATAGATTTCTTTGAGGAAATAGCTAAGTTCAGGGCTGCCAGAAGGATGTGGGCTAAAATAATGAGGGACAGGTTCAAAGCTAAAAACCCTCGCTCCTTGTGGATGAGGTTCCATACCCAGACGGCAGGTTGTTCTCTTACTGCTCAGCAGCCTTTCAATAATGTTGTCAGGACTGCTACCGAGGCTCTGGCTGCGGTTTTAGGGGGAACACAGTCTTTACACACTAATTCCCTTGATGAGGTTCTGGCTCTACCTTCTGAGTTCGCTGTCAATATTGCTCTTCGCACTCAACAGGTTCTGGCTGAGGAGACGGGGGTTATTAATACAATAGACCCTCTAGCTGGTTCTTATTTTGTCGAGGCGTTAACCAATGAAGTAGAGGAAAAGGCCTGGGAGTACATCGAAAAGATAGATAAAATGGGGGGTATGTTGGCTGCTATTGATAAAGGGTTTCCCCAGACCGAGATTGCTAATGTAGCCTATAATTTCCAGCAGCAGATAGACAAAGGAGAGAAGGTCATGGTAGGGGTAAACAAATATGTTACTGAGGAAGAGACCGCTGTTGAATTATTAAAGATTGATGAAAAGGTAGAAGCTGAACAGATTATGAGGCTAAAAGAGATTAAGCGAGTAAGAGATAATCGAAAGGTAGCCCAGACACTGAACAGCCTTCGGGCTGCTTGTAAAAGTGGCGAAAATGTCATGCCCTATGTTATTGAAGCCGTTAAGGAGTATGCTACCGAACAGGAGATTTGTGATGTGTATCGAGAAGTTTTTGGGGAGTATCGGGACCCCGGCTTCTACTAATAGGCATGGGGCACGAATGCTAATTTCTGGTCAGGAGAAAGGATGAGCCCGGAGAGGAAATTAAGAGTACTGATTGCCAAGCCTGGCTTGGATGGTCACGACCGGGGGGTCAAAGTTATCGCCAGGGGATATCGGGATGCCGGCTTTGAAGTGGTCTATACCGGCTTACATCAGACGCCAGAGCAGATAGTTAATGCTGCCATACAAGAGGGTGTTGACCTAGTTGGTCTTAGCTCTCTTTCTGGCGCTCATATGCATCTTTTCACCGAAGTAGTCAAACAGTTGAGGGAAAGTGGGGGCGGTGACATAGCAGTTATTGGTGGTGGCATCATACCTAGAGAAGATATTCCGAGGCTTAAGGAGGCTGGTATCAAGGAAGTATTTCTACCAGGCACACCCCTTGAGGAAATAATAAGGTGGACAAAAGAGAACGTAAAGCCCCTCAATAGGCTTAGCTCATACAGAGGCGAAGATAAATCTAGTGAGTAAAATATTAGAAAGTGATGTTCTAGCCGCAGCTAGACTTATAAGAGGCATAGAGGATGAAGTATCAGACGAGGTTAAGGAACTGGATAGTGCCTATCTCCACACCGGACGGGCCTATATAGTTGGAGTGGCTGGTGCCCCGGGTGTCGGCAAAAGCACACTGCTTGGTAGTCTAATCAATATCCGCCTCGAGATTGCTGAAAGAGCTCCGAAGGACTTTTTTAACAAGCTCGGCCTCCTTGGCACCCCCAGCTTTAACCAGACACAAGGTAGGAGTTTTATTAGGAGAGGAGATAAGGATGGACTTTTCACTGACCGAAGAACAGAAAATGCTTAAGGCGATGGTGCGGGACTTCGCTGAGAAAGAACTTGAGCCGATTGCCGCCCGAATAGATGAGGAGGCTAGCTTTCCTAGTGAGACTATTAAGAAGGCGGCTGGAATCGGGCTGATGGGTGCTGGTTTTCCGGAAGAGTATGGTGGCAGTGGTGGCGGCGCAATGGAGCAGGCTATTATTTTTGAAGAGATAGCACGTGTTTGTGCTGCCACCAGCGCAATCCTCCTCGCCAGTGCCAGGCTTGCTGGGGGCCCCTTATATCAATTTGGTACCGAGGAGCAAAGACAACGCTTTGTGGTCCCAGTAGCTAAGGGAGAGAAACTAGCCTGTTTTGCTCTAACCGAACCAGGTGCCGGTAGCGATGTTGCTGCCTTAGAGACTACTGCCACACGGCAAAGTGGCGGATATACGCTTAATGGAAATAAAGTCTTTATCACTAATGGGGCTGAAGCCGAGATTGCGGTGGTCTTTGCCACTGTTGATAAGTCGCTACGGCATCGAGGCGTTACAGGCTTTATCGTTGAGAAAGGTACCCCCGGTTTCTCTGTGGGCAAGCACGAGCGAAAGTTAGGTATCCGAGCCTCATCAACGGCAGAACTAATATTTGAAGACTGCTTTGTGCCCGAGGCAAATCGACTAGGCGATGAAGGGAAGGGGTTTAGAATAGCCCTTGAGGCAATAGACGCTAGTAGGACTGATATTGCTGCTCAGGCGGTAGGGATTGCTCAGGGGGCATTTGATAAAGCCTTAGCTTATGCCAAGGAGCGTCAGCAGTTTGGTCAGCTTATTGCCAACTTCCAGGCAATCCAATGGTTTTTAGCCGATATGGCCACACAGATTGATGCGGCTCGACTATTAACCTATCGGGCAGCCTATTCTCAAGATGAAGGTCTGCTTTTTATCAAAGAGGCATCTATGGCCAAGGTTTATGCTGCTGAAGCAGCAATGTTTGTTACTACCAAGGCTCTCCAAATACACGGGGGCTATGGCTATATTAAAGATTATCCCTTAGAGCGTTATTTCCGTGATGCTAGAATTCTTGAGATCTACGAGGGTACCTCTGAGATGCAGCGAATGAC
>SDBU01009955.1_pt1 | contig 10599 bp, 8 predicted proteins | sample 2277071 | NCBI WGS metagenome assembly SDBU01 (sample SAMN10397929, study PRJNA504765) | marine sediment metagenome | isolation source: marine sediment core GS08_GC12, 126 cmbsf | place: Arctic Ocean: Gakkel Ridge, Loki's castle | collected 2008
GTGCGATACATCCAACAACGTAATTCGGGACCAGCAGCGGCAAGGAACAGAGGAGCAAAAGAAGCCTACGGGGATATTGTCCTCTTTACTGATGCAGATTGCGTGGTTCCTCCGGACATTCTGAACAAATACGTTCAGGGTTTTCATGACCCAAGTGTCGCTGGGATCGGAGGAACATACAAAACATTGAACAAAGGAAGCGCTGTCGCCCGGTATGTGGGTTTGGAAATCGCGTTTCGGCATGAAGATCGGTCTGGCGTGGTGAACGCACTGGGCACGTACAATGCGGCTTTCAGAAAAGAAATGTTCGATCAGCTAGGAGGATTTGATCCTTCTTTCGGTCAGGCTTCGGGAGAAGACTTCGAATTCTGCTACCGCGCTGTCAACCAGGGATACCAGCTAGCTTTTAGTGATGATATGTTTGTTTGGCACGAGCACCCTTCTTCCATTAGAGCATATCTTCTGCAACAGTACAACAGGGGAAGAACCAGATTCAGAAATGTGACGAAATTCGGTAGTCTGGCAATCTCTGATGGCTACGTGGAAAAGGGCGTTCAGTTTCAGCCCTTGTTGGTCGTTGCCGGCCTGTTCAGTTTACTAGTAGGGTTTATCTTTCCTCCTGCCTTACTACTGGCAGCACTCTGCACGCTGGGGTTACTAGCGATTAGCTTCAGTTTTGTCTCTTTCATTGAAAAACAAGATGCCTCTGTATTGCCGTTGGCACTGGTGTTGCTTGTGCTACGTTCTCTTTCTTGGAGTTTGGGAGCTTTGACTGCGTTGCTTCAACGGATAGATAGATGTAGTGAGCCTATTCATCCGGAATAGCAGGGGAATACAGTAGGAAACCGACAGTTGCTCATGTTCGAGACATCTGCTTTGGCCTCTTAGAGTTTGTCTATCCATTTCCAGGATGATCAGGCATTCTCGGCATGAGTCGACAGGAGTCACATGATGTCTTCTCTTCCAAACCTAACTCTATTCTCCATTCCCAAGCCATTCAAGGGGCACATTGCCACGATTCAAAACAATGCTCTCCAGAGCTGGTCCTTGCTTGGGCGAGCCTGCGAAGTTATCTTGTTCGGCGATGAGATAGGCACAGCGGAGGCGGCGACCAGACTCAAGTTCAGGCATGTGCCCGAGGTGGCCTGCAACGAATACGGGACGCCGCTGGTGAGCGACCTGTTTGCAAAAGCACAAACCATCGCTCGCACTCGCTTCATCTCTTATGTGAATGCTGACATCATTCTGATGAGCGATTTTCTGGAGGTGGTAGGCAACTCGGTCAATTTTCCGTCAGAGTTTCTGATGGTGGGCCGGCGGTGGAATGTAAACGTACGAGAGGTGTGGGATTTTGCCTCTGCTGATTGGGAGAGCGACTTACGAAGCTTTATGATGCAAAACGGAGAATTGCAGGGCCCGAATTCACTTGATTGTTTTGTTTTCCCCCGTGGTATGTACCCCGATGTTCCTCCATTTGCGATCGGCCGCCTGGCGTGGGACAATTGGCTCGTGTATCAAGCGCTAGCGATGGGGGTACCGGTGGTGGATGCCAGTGCTGTAATGACAATTGTACATCAAAAACATGGTTATGCTCCCAACACAATAGAAAGGGTGAGCAATGGATGGAACAGGGGGCCAGAGGCTCAACGAAACCTGGCTTTGGCCGGTAAGGGGGGGGGAGCGTTTGGTGTGTGGGATGCCACCTGGGTTCTAGATCAGGGAGGGCTGAGGCGTCGCGCCCTGACCCCTGCGTATCTCTCGCGGCGTTTGATGGCGTTCTTGATACGACGGCGTAGATTGCGCCCCCTTTTTCGGCCCGTGTGGCGCATGTGGACGTGGTTGCGTGGCAGGCCATTGGCCTGGTTCGGAAAGCAAGTCGCCATCACCTGATTGTAGGAAGCCATTCTCAGTTCAGTATAGAGGAGACACCAATGTCGAGACAGACAAGGATCCTGGTCACAGGCGCTGGTGGGTTCATTGGCCATCATCTGGTTACGTACCTGAAAAAGCAGGGCTACTGGGTACGCGGCGTGGACATCAAGTACCCGGAGTTTAGCGCCACGGACGCCGACGAGTTCGAGTTGCTCGACCTCCGGCGTTGGGGCAACTGTCTCCAGGCCACTCGCGGCGTGGACGAGGTCTATGCCCTGGCCGCCGACATGGGCGGTATGGGCTTCATCTCGTCCAATCATGCCCAGATCCTGCATAGCAACTTGCTCATCAACGTCCATACGCTAGATGCGGCGCGTATCAACGGCGTGAAGCGTTATTTCTTTGCATCTTCCGCGTGTATCTATCCGGAGTACTTGCAGGAAGATGCCGACGTCACGCCACTTGAGGAAGACGACGCATACCCCGCTGCACCCCAAGACGCTTATGGCTGGGAGAAGCTGGTCACTGAGCGGTTGTGCACGCACTACCGGGAGGACTTTGGCCTCGAGACCCGTATTGTGCGCTTTCATAACATCTTTGGTCCCCTGGGGACCTGGGACGGCGGTCGGGAGAAAGCGCCTGCGGCCCTGTGCCGCAAGGTCGCAGTGGCAAAGTTGACCGACAACCGCGAAGTCGAAATCTGGGGGGACGGTGAGCAAACCCGTTCTTTTTGTTGCATTGATGACTGTGTCACCGGTATCTACAAACTGATGCGATCGGACTACCACGAACCGCTTAACCTCGGTCGGGATCGAATGGTCACAATCAACCAACTGGCTGACATCATTGCGGACATTGCAGGTATCGAGATTGTGAAGAAACATATTGACGGACCTCAGGGCGTACGAGGGCGCAACTCGGACAACACGCGCCTGCGACAGGTGTTGGGATGGGAACCGGAGATTTCACTGGAGGATGGCTTGGCCCGGACGTATGCGTGGATTGAAGAACAGGTACGAGCCAAGTTGGAGGCATATTCTGATGGCGAGGCGGCAGTGGCAGTGATGGCGCACAGCCAGGTGTCTTGAGGACCGGGGCTTGGTGAGCGACGGGAACAGCCAGGATCTACGGTGGTGGGAGATCGTCCTTCGCCGGCAGGTGATGAGTGCTTCTCCCGACGATCTGGCAGGAATCCGGCTTGAGCGTATCAGCCTGGCATGACCGAAGGGCGTGCTTGCAGTCAGGCACGGTGAGGTCGCGCCGTGGTGTGGTTACGATTGCCCTGGGGCTGAATACGCAGACGTACTCTTTGGGAGAATAGATTCAATGGCGAGCATGACCTATTCCATAGTAGGACTTGGCAAACTAGGTGCTAGCATGGCGGCGGCTATTGCCAGCCGAGGTTTCGATGTGATTGGCGTGGACGTGAACCAGCGCGTCGTGGACCTGCTGAACTCCGGTCACGCTCCGGTGCAGGAGACCAATCTAGAGGAAACGATCGCGGCTAATCGGGAGCGGTTGCGAGCCACGGTTAGCCATCGTGAGGCCATCTTGAACTCAGACGTGACCTTTGTGATTGTGCCCACACCGAGTGATGAGCAAGGAGCCTTCTCGCTGCAATATGCTAAGTGGGCCTTTGGCGAGATCGGCCGCGCGTTGGCGGAGAAGGATAGCTATCACAATGTGGTTCTGACAAGCACGGTTCTACCTGGCTCAACCCGCTATGGGCTACTGCCCATCCTGGAGCGAGAGTCGGGAAAAGCATGCGGGCAAGACTTCGGGTTGTGCTATAGCCCGGAGTTCATCGCCCTGGGCAGCGTGCTCCACGACTTTCTCAATCCCGACTTTACCCTGATTGGGGAATTCGATGAGCGGGCAGGTGGCCAGCTCGAGGCCTGCTATGCTGAGATCATGGAGAACAACCCGCCCTGCAAGCGGATGAGTCTGGAGAACGCAGAACTCACCAAGATATCGGTGAACACCTTTGTCACGACCAAGATCACGTTTGCCAATATGCTGGCCGATTTGTGCGAGCGTATTCCTGGCGGGGACGTAGACGTGGTGACCGATGCTTTAGGCTCAGATCGCCGCATTGGTCACAAGTACCTGAAGGGCGCTATCGGCTATGGCGGCCCCTGCTTCCCGCGCGATAATGTGGCATTGAGCTTTGTTGCTCGCGCGCTGGGAACGAAAGCCGACCTGGCGGAAACCACGGACAGCGCCAACCGCTCCTTGCCTGAAAGAATGACCGAGCGCTTGCTTGCTACGATTGAGCGAGGCACCACCGTTGCCGTGTTGGGACTGGCTTACAAGCCGTCTTCACACGTGATTGAAGAATCTCAGGGCCTCTGCCTGGCCAAGGCATTGTCCAAGGCGGGTATGCGGGTGGTTGCTTATGACCCCTTGGCCAACGAGATGGCGCGAGCCGAGTTGCGCGACCAGGCGGTGATCCTGGACTCGGCCGCCGATTGCCTGGCACAGGCCGATGTAGTGTTGATTACCACGTCCGACCCGGCTTTTCGGACATTGACTGCCGCCGATTTCGAGTCTGTAAGGACAGTGATAGATTTCTGGCGAATCCTGGACCAAGAACTGGCCGGGGAATCTGACATCCATTACATTCCCATCGGCCGCAGCGTAGACGATGAGACCAACACGGCTCGCCTGATCGAGCTGTGGGGCGGCACGTCTCGGGAATAACTTGACTTGACAAAAGGCAAATCAGGCTGCAACTTGGGGAATGTTGATTGTTATGACCGATGATGTTCAGGCGTTGATTCCGCAACATACTGGGAGGAGCGCCCCGCTTACTCGTGGCCTGGCGCGGAATACGGTTTTCAACTTGATTGGTTGGGCATGGCCGGCCTTGTTGGCATTTGCATCTGTGCCGTACATTGTCTCGGGACTGGGCAACGAGGCTTTTGGTGTTTTCAGCATCGTGTCTATTGTAGCCGGCTATCTGGGTTTGCTGAATGAGCCAATTGCCATGGGAAATGTACGCTTTATGGCGGAAGCGTACGGCCGCCAGGACTGGCGGGAGTTTCGAGACACAGCAGTTACGGGCGTGGTGGTCAATGCAGCGCTCGCTGCCTTGGGTGCGGCGGTTATGTTCATCGCTGCCGGCGCGCTGGCGAGCGGTGTTTTCCGAATCCCGGCTTCGTCAGTGGCTAGTGCGACGGTTGCTTTTCGGATCGGCGCAGCCAGTTTCTTTCTGAAAGGGATTGTCGGCTCATTGAAAAGCGTCCCTACTGCCATGCGGCGTTACGATATACTCAACGTAGTCAACCTGGCTGTGGGATCGTTGAATATGGTGGGAATCGTTTTGGCGATATGGCTTGGGCTGGGATTGTGTGGTGCGGTGACGGCACAACTTCTGTCAAATTCTCTGGCAGTGATCTGCTTTGCTGCCGTCGCGTCAATGGCTCTACGCAAGTTGCCTGTCTCTGGTCGGACACTCGGCGTGGATAGGCACATCATCAAGCGGCTGGTCTCTTTCTCGTCGCTGTTGTTCCTCATGCGGGTAGTTTCCACAATCGGTCTGCAGGTTGACCGGACTCTGGTAGGCATGTTACTCGGCGCCTCGGCAGTGACGTTTTACACCGTGCCCGCGGAGATCGCCAACCGGATCCCAGGCTTCATGGCCAGCTTTGCGACGACGCTTTACCCGCTGAGCGCCGAAAGCGTGGCAACGGGCAGATTGGATGAGTTGCGACGTCTCTATTTGAATGTAGAGAGATTGCTTCTTTGGGTATCTTCGTTTTTCGCAGTCGTGCTCATCGCATTGTCTCACGATATCCTCGCACTATGGATCGGGCCTGAGATGGCAGCGAAGTCGCAATGGGTTCTCGTTTTCCTTGCGGGCGCTGCAATGTGTCGTGCACCTGGCTCTATGGCATATCAAGTAACCACGGGTGTGGGGAGGGCGGACGTTCCGCTTTGGGCCGGGTTGATTAGCGTTGTGGTTATGACATTGACGACGCTGGTCCTGGTCAAGCCCTTCGGAATTATCGGAGTTGCCTTTGGTGTCTTCATTGCTATGATTCCCCTATCGGTAGGGTTCGACCTGTTTACGCAGAGGAGGATCCTGCAGCAGCGAAACTGGCGAGTTTCATTGGCGCTATACGCGAGGCCGGCGTTAAGCGTCATTGCAACACTTGGGTGCGTTGAACTGGTTCGGGCTAGTCTGGCTGACCTTGCAGTTGAATGGTGGATTCTCCTTCTTAAGGGAATTCTGGTGGCGATAGTTTATCTGATGTTTAGTGTGCTATTCGGTGCTTTGAGCCTGCAAGATATTCGACGATGGGCGGCCAGATTCTACGTCCGTTTCACGTCAGGTCTACCTGGAATGCGGAAAAAACATAGCGTTTGCGAGCGAGAAGAAGTGAGATGAATATGGCAGAACCGACAGGCTTTCCATACTTGAGTGTCGCTATTTGCTCCCGCAACGACGATCACGGGGAGAACACACTGCGACGTACGCAAGTCTCCTTTCAGGGACTGCTGCAGCAGTTGGAAAGACACCGCATCGAATCAGAGCTGATCCTCGTGGACTGGAATCCTCCCGCCGGCAAACCTCTTCTCAGAGAAGCAATTGAGTGGCCTGATGGTCTGGCCTATTGCACGATACGTGTTATCGAAGTACCATCTGCAATCCACGAGCGGTACCTGTATCACGACAAGATTCCCATGCATGCAACCGCCGCCGTCAACTGCGGAATCAGGCGGGCGCGGGGAACGTTCGTGTTGCCGGGGGTAATCGATCTGCTCTACTCTGATGAATTGATGGCGTTCATCGCCTCGAAGGCGCTGAAAGCCGACGAAAGGTATCGGATTGATCGCTGTGACGTTGATAGAAATGTGCTTCACCTAGATGGTTTGACAGAGCAGTTGGAGTACTGCAAGCGGAACATCATCCAAATCAATTCCTTCCCACCGATTCGACTGAGTAGACTAATTACACGAAGTAGACTTCCCCAACTGCACACAAATGCCTGTGGGGACTTTCAGTTGATGTCACGGCACTACTGGCACCTGTTGCGCGGTTACCGCGAGGCAGATATTGTCGCCGCGCACGTAGATTCGCTTCTATCTTATGCCTCGTACGTGGCTGGAGTGAGAGAAGTGATCCTGAAAGAGCCCCTGCGTTTGTATCACATTGATCACGCGGGCACTTTCAACCAAAGAATCAGGGTGGTCGGCCCGCCTTTCGAAGAGTGGATATCTTCTCTCCCTATGCCCAGGCTTATGAGCGGAGTCTTGGTGCATCTGTATCGCATGATCTTTGGTGACACAAGTAGAGCTGAAGTGTGGGGGATACCTACGCTTAGCCATTCGGGATACATGAGGATTTGCAAGGAGATGGTTGCGGGCGAGCGACCTTATGTCTTCAACGATGAAGCTTGGGGTCTCGGGAATGAGAAGCTTCCGGAGACTGTGATCTCACTGGCTGCATGGGACGGGAGCTGCTATCGGGGCCGAATGCCGCAGCCGGGAGTTCAGGGTGTGGAGCATCTCGTTCCCTGGCAGTGAGAATGGATGACTCTCCTGAAAGAACTCGAAGATTCACCACGAAGACACGAAGGCACAAAGGAATGTTAAGCAGATGTTGGATATTTCGCACATTGAGATTGAAGAACCTGAGCTTTACCTTTGATTGGCTTAGTGTCTTGGTGTCTTTGTGGTTGGATTGGGCTTTTTTCAGCGAAGTCATGGATAGGATCTGTCTTGGATTATGAAAGTCCGCCTACTAACAACCGATGGAGCAGGCTACCCAGGTTGTGTTCTGACATCATGCGGGGGTCGGAAGCGATCCCGACAAGCGCAACTACATCACATCTTACGACAAGATCAAGGCCCATGGGTTCGAGGCGTGCCATTCGCTGGACGAGGGCATTGAACAGTTGCTCAAAGCATTTCGGATGATACAGCTTACGCCTTGGGGCAATGCTCCGATTTGAGGGAACGCGATGAAGAGTGGCTACAAGCCGCTGGACGCACTGATTCTGGTCGGTGGCAAAGGCACCCGGCTGCAGAGCGTCGTGAGTGACCGCCCGAAGCCTATGGCCGAGGTGGCCGGCCGGCCTTTTGTAGAGTGGCTGCTACTGGCCCTGCGCGCCCAGGGTGTGCGCCGTGTTATCTTGTGCACTGGATACATGAGCGAAATGGTTGAAGCGCATTTCCGCAATGGCAGGCAATGGGATATGGAGGTGGCATATTCCCGTGATCCCCTTCCACTGGGAACTGCTGGCGCGGTGCGCTACGCGCTGAGCCAGGTGCACTCGAACCCCTTCCTGGTGATGAACGGCGATTCGTACTGCCGTGTCGATATCAGCCGTTTGGAGGAGGCGCATACAACCCATGGCGCATGCGCTACGCTTTGGCTGGTACGGGTGAACAATTGCAAGCGTTATGGCTCGGTGGTTATTGGAGAGGATGGTGTTGTGCAAGCATTTCGCGAAAAGTCGCCAGAGAAGTGCGCTGGCCTGATTAACGCCGGGATTTACCTCCTGGAGCGCGAGGCGGCAGAAACCATCCCTGGGGGAGGAGCTGTCTCCTTGGAGATTGAGTTCTTTCCACAATTGATCGGCCACGGGCTATATGCTGTGGTAGGAGAAGGTCCTTTCCTTGACATTGGCACGCCCGACGCGTTTAGTAAGGCCCCACAGTTTTTCGCTTCGGAGACGCTGGTATGACGCGCCGACGCTTTGTGGTGCTGGATCGCGACGGTGTGATTATTGTAGAACGTTACTATCTCTCGGATCCTCAACGGGTTACGTTGATTCATGGTGCTGCAAGTGGTTTGCGCGAAATGAGGGAGATGGGACTTGGCCTGGTCGTGGTAACCAATCAGTCGGCCATCGGACGGGGACTTTTCGACAGGGAGCGTCTTGATCTTATTCACCATCGGCTACATGATTTGCTTGAGGCGGAAGGGGTTCATTTGGACGGTATCTATTTCTGTCCTCACACACCAGAAGATAATTGCCAATGTCGCAAACCCCAGCCAGGTCTGGTAGAGCTGGCGGCTCAAGAGCTAGACTTTGATCCAAGGGCCAGTTTCGTGATCGGTGACAAGGTGTGCGATATTGAGTTGGGGCAACAAGTCGGTGCGACGACGTTCCTGGTGCGCACTGGCTACGGCGCTGAGGTGGCCGCCGAGGGCATCGTTACCCCTGATCATGTGGTGGATGATTTGCGGGATGCGGCGCAGGTTATTCGGCGCCTGCTTCTTGCAGAAGAGAGGACAGTGGTGGATGCAGCCAGGCACTGATCGCCTGTACGAGAGGGCACGGGCTCATTTACTCGATAGCGCGGAGATCAAACAAAAGGTTGCAGAGAAGGGCCTGGACTCAATCCTCGCAGCGGCTCAGTTGATCGCAGAGACGTTTCGGTCGGGCGGAAAGGTGTTGTTGTGCGGAAACGGCGGCAGCGCAGCCGACTGCCAGCACATGGCAGCGGAGTTTGTGAATCGCCTGACGAAGGATTGCAGGCGCCCTGGGCTGCCCGCCATCGCCTTGACGACCGACACTTCTTTTCTGACCGCATTTGCCAACGACTGCGGTTTCGAAGGTATCTTCGAGCGCCAGGTGCAAGTGCTGGGGAAACCGGGCGACGTACTAATCGGCATCAGCACCAGCGGCGACTCCACAAATGTGGTCCGTGCAGTGGAAGCGGCACGAGCCGCAAATATGCAGACGATTGCCCTGACACGCAACAGCGGTCGCTTGGTGGAGATGGCAAACATCGCTATTTCGGTCCCGAGCGCGAACACACAATACATTCAAGAGGCCCATCTTGCGATTGAGCACATTCTGTGTGACTTGGTCGAGTGCGTTCTGTTTCGGCGAGGGGGATAATCGCGAACTCGAGTCACATTAGCTGAGGAGTGATAGATATATGAGAGTGCTGATTACCGGCATTACTGGTATGGTCGGCAGCCATTTGGCTGATTACATACTGGATAACCATCCGTCGGTTGAGATCCACGGCCTGATACGCTGGCGTAGCCCGCTGGAGAATATTCGACATATTCTGTCCAGGGTCACCCTGCATCAGGCAGAACTTCGTGACCTCAACTCCCTGGTCGTTCTAATGGGCAAGGTTAGGCCGGACTGGGTTTTCCACCTGGCTGCCCAGTCGTATGTCACGTCCAGTTTCGACGCACCAGCCGATACGATCCACACGAATGTGATCGGCACTATGAATCTGCTCAATGCCGTGCGCATCACTGGAATTGACCCCAGGATCCACGTTTGCAGTTCATCGGAAGTTTACGGACAGGTGACAGAGGATGAGATACCGATTCGAGAGACGAATCCATTTCGGCCCGCCAGTCCCTATGCGGTATCCAAGGTGGGTGAAGATATGATTGGGTTGCAGTACTTTCTCTCCTACGGGATCAAAACGGTGCGGACACGTATGTTCACCCACACGGGTCCCCGTCGCGGTGATATCTTCGCAGAAAGTGCCTTCGCCAAACAGATTGCGGAAGTCGAGGCCGGGCTGCGTCCGAATCCAATGACGGTCGGCAATCTCGATAGTGTGCGTACTTTTGCGGATGTTCGCGACGCTGTGAGAGCATATTGGTTATTGCTGGAGAAGTGTCCACCCGGCGAGGTCTACAACATCGGTGGGAATCGTACGATGACCATTGGTGAAATGCTTGAAATACTCAAAGGTATGGCGCGGTGCGAAATAGAGCATGAGGTTGACCCGGCGTTGCTGCGG
>SDBU01009956.1_pt1 | contig 10598 bp, 11 predicted proteins | sample 2277071 | NCBI WGS metagenome assembly SDBU01 (sample SAMN10397929, study PRJNA504765) | marine sediment metagenome | isolation source: marine sediment core GS08_GC12, 126 cmbsf | place: Arctic Ocean: Gakkel Ridge, Loki's castle | collected 2008
TTCCACAGGATCTTTTCGGTTAAAATCCACGTATCGCCAGCTCGGAAAGGGCCTTTGGCCATTCCCTTCGCTAACGATACGTGATTTTTCCTCGAAAATTTCTCTGCAGAAAATGGTGAATAATTGACGACACGCCCTAGATGGAGAGCTGGCGTATAAAGTGATAGTTTTCGTGGTTTAGATCTACGAGAATTTTATGTGCGATCTCCTCTGGATCAGCAGGTTGCAACTCTCCTGGCAATGGGTATCCGAAGGCGATATAGCTTATGGGAATAGCCATTTTCGCACAGATATTTACCAGAACTCCCGGAGCTAAAGTCTCGTCGAGTTTTGTGAAGATCAAACTTGCGGGGTTGAGGGCAGAAAATTGGTAGATAGCACCATAAAGATCGACCTCTTTCGTGGTGGCGCTCAAGGTGAGATGAATCTCTATTTCATCGATGGCAGCAAGTCTTTCACCTAGCTGATCGATACGATCAGGAAGATAGTAGTTGCACCCTCCTGTATCGATAAGCAGAAGATCGACAGGGCCAGCGCTTTCAACCGTGGAGCAGAGTGGGATATTCCACTTCTTGGAATATTGCTGGATCTGCTCTAAAGCTCCTCCTTTGACATCATCTAATGTGAGAAGGGCGACTGTTTTTCCCTCTTTCTGATATCTGCTGGCGAGTTTCAAAAGGGTAGTGGTCTTTCCCACTCCGGTAGGTCCCACAAGAGCGATTCGCTTGCTCTTTCCAGGGGTAAAAGTGAAGCCGCTGCGGCTGATGATTCTCTTCGCTATAGCACCATTTAGCTGAATAATGGTGTGGTCATCACATGCATCGTAGATTTCGCTAGCCAGGGATTTTTCGATCCCTTTGAATTCTAGAAAGCGGACGATCTCAGAATTGGTACGCCTCTTCTCTAATCGGCGCTTGATCTCTGCGAGGTTCTGTTTTCTTTCCATCAGAGTAGAACCTCATCTGTGATTGTACCGAGAGATTTTACTTCGATCTCAGTAGAAACTTCTGCAAATGAGAGTACGGGAAGCTCAGGCATATAGGTCTCCAAGAGTCTTCGGAGGCAGAGTCGACTGGAGACACTCGTAAGAACCACCGGATCCCTATTCTTGCCGGTAGCTTTTTCGACGATGGATGAGAGAGCGAGATTGATCTTTTCAATGGTCTTAGGGCGAAGTGCGATTTTTGTGCCGTAATCACTTTTTTGCCTGGCAGCGACTACCATCTGCTCCACCTTAGGATCAAAGGTGATGGCATAAATCTGCTTGGCATCTCCAAAGAGATGCTCTGAAATCCCACGCGAAAGTCCTTGACGCACATATTCTGTTAAGAGGTCTGGATCGGGAGTTTTATCTTTTGTGACATGATCTGCTAAAACCTCCAAAATAGAGACAAAGTCTCGGATCGGCAGCCGTTCTTTCAGAAGGTTTTGGAGCACCTTGAGAATATGGCCGAGATTGAGCTTGTGAGGAATTAGTTCATCGACGACGGCAGAGTCGACCTTTTTGGCATTATCGACCATCCGTGCCACATCTTGTCGGTTGAGCAAGCGATAGGCGTGAGCCTCGGCCACTTGAGTGAGATGGTTCTGCAAGATCACGGATGTGCTCCCCTTCCCCGAGGCGGTGGTCACCCCTTTGATCTTGATTAGGTAGTTTTTGGGACGAATGGTCAGATTGTCACTGATATGGATAGAGGGAATCACGACTCCAAGATCGGAGGCAACCTGCCTACGGATTTCAGGTATTTTACGCATCAACTCCTCTCCCATCCCAACCAGTTGAATGCCTAGTTGTACCTCTACGGGATGGATGATGAGGGCCTTCTCGACACTCTCTTCTTTGGCTGCGGCTGAGTAGGGCTTTTTCTCTTTTCCCTTTTCGCGAGTGAGGACATAAGAGTAGAGAAAAAGAGTGGCGGCGATAGAGAACATGACAAAGGTTGGCATGCCGGGAATGAGGCTAAGGATAACCAAAACCCCTGCGGCAATCGAGAGGACTTTTGGGTTATTTAAGAACTGTTTGGGCAGGGTTTTTCCTAAACTGCCTCCTGAAGCTCGGGTCACAATAATCCCTGCGCCGACAGAGATCAGAAGGGCTGGAATCTGACTTACTAGGCCATCGCCTACTGTGAGTCTTGTGAAAGTAGTCCAGCACTCATGCCAAGAAAGTTTTTTGACCACCATACCGACGACAAAACCTCCAAAGATATTGACAGCGGTGATCACAAGGCCGGCGATCGCATCTCCCCGAACAAATTTCGAAGCGCCATCCATGGATCCATAAAACTCTGCTTCAGCATTGATGGTCTCTCGGGCCTTTTTGGCCTCTTCATGCGAAATCATTCCAGATGATAGATCTGCATCAACAGCCATCTGCTTACCCGGCAGAGCGTCCAGAGTAAAACGGGCGGCCACCTCGGCAATGCGGCCCGCTCCTTTTGTTACAACGATGAAATTGATCAGCGTGAGAAGAATAAAGAGAATCAGCCCGACAACCGTATTGCCCTGGGTCACAAATCCCCCGAAGGTGCGAATAATGTCGCCCCCATCCCCTTTGGTGAGGATCATTCTCGTGGAAGCGATGTTGAGGCCCAGCCGATAGAGGGTCAGAAAAAGTAGCAGAGAAGGAAAAGCGCTAAACTCTAGAGCATTCTCGATATAAATGGTGAGAAGCAACGCCATGACGGCCATGACGATGCTTAAGGAGAGCAGTGTATCGAGAATGATCGCTGGAAGAGGTATAATCAAAAGCATGACCAGCCCCACCACCCCGATGGCCAAAACCGCATCGGAGTAACGACTCATTCCCTGGAACTTCTTTCTTAATTGACCTAGCATACCTCCTTTCTCAATAAGTTATTTGTCTCATATAATCAATCTTTCTCTCTCATACGGTTGCGTATCTCATGTTTGACGGCGGGATCGCCATCTGTCTCGCGTTTCTCCTCTCTCACTTCTTGCTTGGTCATCTTCATCTTCTGGTAGAAGCGCCATTTCTGATAGCCAAAATCGATCAGTGCAAGAAAAAGCAGAACAACCCCTATCTCGATTGCAAGAGAAAAACTCTTTTTAAAAAGCACATTTTGCTTCTGAGCCATAGCCATAAAAATAGTTTCGCCAACATACCATCGCCACCCCTTCAGAATCAGGTAGCCTAAAGCCCCAACCACTCCCAACTTGAGTGTCGAATAGCAGAGGCGATAGACAAATTGCCCTCCTTTCGATCGTTTCGGTCTTTTCCAGATCCATCCACCTTGAAGCAGATGGATAGCAACGCCAACTCCCATTATTCCAATCATAATCGCAATTGTAGGGAGAAGGAGGGAGGAAAAGGCCTGACTCATCTGTGACTCGATAGCCTGATCGCCCAGGGAGGTAAATCGGCCTATCATCACATTCTTGAGTCTCAAATTTAGAGTATGTGCAAAACCAAAAATTAAAAAAATTCCTCCCAACAATACGATGATGGCGCAGAGCTCTTGGGATTTTGCTACCTGACCCTTTTTCTTGGCATCACGCAACTTTTTCTTGGTCGGCCTCTCACTTCTTTCTTGATTCATAGTATTTGTCTTAAAAAAAACGAATGAAAGTTGCAAGGAAAAGAATTGGAGTTTATATTTCCATTCTCATAAGTGCGGAGTATAGCGCAGCTTGGCTAGCGCGGCTGCTTTGGGAGCAGTAGGTCGGGGGTTCGAATCCCTCTACTCCGAAAAGTTCAACGTTTTGAGAGTAATGGGTAAGTTAATTTTTGAAGATAGTGGCGAAGAGTTCGAGATTTCTGACGGCGGCCGTATTGAAGAAGCTTGCGAAGAGGTCGGGGTACCATTTGCCTGTACTGAAGGAGTCTGCGGCACTTGTGTGATAGAGGTTAAAGAAGGAATGGAGAACCTATCACCATTTACCCAGGAAGAAGAGGACTTTTTGGGTGAGATGGAAGAAGAACGGCTCGCCTGTCAGTGTAAGCTCATGAAAAACAAAGTGAAGATAACGTTTTAGGTTTGTTATGATTACCAACGAGATGACGATTGCTGAGATCTTTGAAAAGTTTCCCCATCAAAGCGGCCGTTTAGCTCAAGCCATTACCGATGCAGGGCTGCACTGTGTTGGCTGTCATGCGGCAACCTGGGAAACCCTCAGGGATGGAATGATGGGACACGGGAAATCCCTCGACGAAGTGGAGTGCCTCCTCAAGCAGCTCAACAAAATCCTCGCCGAAGAGATCGATCTCACGACCATCACCCTAACTCCTCGTGCCGCCAAAAAGTTTCATGAACTTGCCGACAATCCTACCGATGCACTTCGTTTGAGCATCCAGGGTGATCGCTGCAGCAGTAAAGAACATCTCCTAGACTTCTCAGAAAAAGCCGAAGAAGATGACCAAACTTTCGAATCACATGGGGTGCAAATCCATATCAACAAAGAGATGGTTAGCCAGCTTATCGGTTCGGTTATTGACTATGTAGAGGGCCACCACGGAAGCGGCTTCAAGGTCTCTAATCCAAACACCCATTCATGTGGATGCGGTAAATCATAATCATCAAAATCCAAGGATGGATTGGCTATGGCAGTAGCAGTTCCAGTGACAGCGGCAGCACTTGTAGGCTCGATTCAGGGCGCATTCGCCAAAAGTGATGTTGCTATCAAATCCAAAAGTCATGGTGGGCGCTGCGCTAATTGGGCCTGCTGTATATGCGGCTCTGGTAATACTATTGAACAAACTATTACCGTAGTCGTCTATGAACGACACAAAGAAGATGACTCCAAAACCTCGAAAATCGCCGGTTGTTTCAAAAAGTTGTGCTGTTGCTGTTGCGGGAAGAAGAAGAAGGAGAAGGAGAAGCGCTTCAGTAGAGTTGGTGAGTTTGGTCGGGGTATGCCTGTAGACCGCGCCACTGTTAGGACTGCTATGAGCACATTGAAATTGAAAAATAGAGAGCGTTTGACCGTCGACAGTGCAGAGAGACTCATCGGCGAGCTGCAAAGACTTACGGCATTATTCGAACAGCACGAACAAAATAAAGTTCTGATCGAAGAAGCAAAATTCCACCTTAGTCTGATGGTACTCCATTCTGACGGCAGCTCCGAACAATTTACCAGCGTGGAAATATTAACTTCTCTTAGAGATCAAGTCGAGCCTAGCTATTCTTTAAGCGAGGAAGAAAAGCATCTCATTGTCGGCGGAGTAAAACATCACATCATTTCTACTGAAATGACCTCAATCACTCCCAAGGAAATCAGCGCTCTGATCGCTGAACAGCTCCACCGTCTATCTATTGTTGACTTAAACAGTAAAGAAGAATGCTAAACGGTCCTAGCCTAGGAAGTCCATTCAAATCGTTGAGCCGGACTTAGGGCTCGGAAAGAAATAATTTACCCATTTCTGCTCTGTACTGGACAAAAAATGACTCGATGAAACAAATCAGCGAGCTGCAAAGGATTCTATTCACTTTTTTAGTTTTTTTCAAACCAAAAAGACAACCAATTGCTACCCTGAACAAGTTTACGGAGGTTTATGCTTTACAGCCAGGTGCAAGAGTACTATATACCGAGTGATATGACACTGGATCAAACAGAAATAAAACGATTGATCGGCAAAGAAGCAGCGCAGTTGGTGAAAACAGGCATGGTGGTTGGCCTGGGAAGTGGTACGACGGCTACTTTTTTTATCGAAAGTCTAGTCAAGCAGTGCCAGGAAGAGGGACTTGAAATTCAGGTGGTCTCTTCATCCACGAAATCCCTCTCTCTAGCTCAAGCGGGTGGAATCCCCACTCTTGACCCCCAAGAAGTCACTAAAGTTGATATCGTCATTGATGGAGCAGATGAAGTCAACCCACAGGGTCAGATGATCAAGGGTGGCGGTGGAGCGCTCACAAGAGAGAAGATCATAGCTTCAATGGGGAAGCAGATGATCGTCATTGTCGACGAGAGCAAAGTGGTCGATCACCTAGGAGCTTTTGGACTTCCAATCGAGTTCCTAGAGGTTGGAGTCGCCTCCACGATAGCCAAATTGAAGGCTCTCAGCTACCGAGGCAAGATCCGCACAAACAACGAAGGATCCTACTATCGCACCGATAATAAGAACCTTATTTTTGATATCGATCACCCCAAACAATTTCTCGATCCCAAAAAAGATCATCAGCAAATTATCACGATCCCCGGCGTTCTTGAGACGGGTCTCTTTTTTGACCTACCAGTCAAGGTGCTGGTTGGCTACGCTGACGGAACAGTAAAATTTAGAGAGGAGTAGAAGAGTGGATGCAGAGCTTATTCCCATTACCTTTGACAAGGTGATGCAGTCAAAATCCTACACCTGCATTGTCCTAAAGACTGAAGAGAAAAAATTTGCGATCTACGCCGACTCTTCCGTCGGCAAAGCCATGCAACTCTATCTCACTAAAACCGAAAAACTCCGTCCATACACCCACGATCTCACAAATATGATTTTCAAAGGTCTTGATGTGAAAATCCTCCAGATCGTAATCAATGATCTGCAAGACACCGTCTATTTCGCACGAATCTTCCTTGAGCAAAAGATGAACGATATCCTCCATATTATTGAGATTGACGCTCGCCCAAGTGACTGTATTACACTGGCTTTAACCCATCGAACCCCCCTCTATTGCACCCGCGAAGTTCTAGAAAAAGCCCTCCCCCTCGAGGAATAAAAAACTCCTTGATCCAATCTGAATAAATTTGTATGGTAACCGGTCTATATTCGGGTCTTTATGATGACAAAGGAAGAACAAAATAAAAATATCTGCAAAGGTGCTTTTGTGGTCATAAACGACAAGGGATTACATACCCGTCCCTCCACTGAGCTGGTCAAATGCGCAAGCTCCTTTAAATCGCAAATAAACTTGATCTACCAAGGTATCATCGTCAATGCTAAATCCCTGCTAGGCATTCTGACTCTGGCAGCTACCCGCGGGTCACGGATCGATATTGAGGCAGTGGGGTACGATGCGGATCTGGCGGTGGAGACTCTGATCGGGCTTGCCAGAAAAAAATTTCACATTCACTATTAAATTGTAAACAATTATGACAGAGACTGTTAAAGCGCGCAAAGAAGTGACCCCAGAAGATAAATGGGATGTAACCGTCCTCTATCCCGACATCAAGACATGGGAGAACGAGTTTTCTAAGATAACGATCAAAGAGACGACTCCAAAATGGCCAAAACTCGCTGCTTTTCATGGCCGCCTCCGCGAAGGCACAGAGGTACTCAAAGAGGCTCTAGAGACTTTTTTGACCCTGCAGAGAGAGCTGGAAAAACTCTACACCTATGCCCACCTCCGTCATGACGAAGATATCACCGACGATGAGCACAAAGCCGCCTTCCAAAAGATCTCCTCCCTCCTCTATGACTTCCAGCAAGAGTGCGCCTGGTTTGATCCCGAGTTACTCGCGCTACCCGATGATATCATTGACGGCTACCTCCAATCCCCGATGCTGGCCCCATACCGCTTCCATCTCGAAAAGATTGTCCGCATGCGTCCCTATACCCTCTCCGCTGATAAAGAAGAACTACTCGCCATGGCTGGCAAACCCTTTCAGGCTGCACCCAAAGCCTTTTCGGCACTTAATAACGCCGACATCAAATTTGGAAAAGTCAAAGATGGTGATCAAAAAGAACACGAACTCTCCCATGGCCTCTATCAGCTCTTTTTGCGCTCCCCAGATAGAACACTACGAGAAAATGCCTTTAAACAGATGCAGGGCAAATATGGTGATCTAGAAAACACCCTCACAGAGCTTATCTACGGAGAGATCCAGAGCCATATTTTCAACGCCCAAGCCCGCGGTTTTACCTCCAGCCTAGAGGCCGCTCTCTATCCCAAGAAGATCCCCGAGTCGGTCTACCGCTCCCTAATCGCAGCTATTCGGAAAGGGCTTCCTTCCCTACACAAATATACCGCCTTGCGCAAAAAGCTCTTGAAACTCCCCGAGCTCCATCTCTATGACATGTATGTCCCCCTCGTACCACAGATAGAGATCACGATGGACTACCACGAGGCCGAAGAAGAGGTCATAGCCTCGGTCCATCCTCTTGGCAAAGAGTACCAAGCCCTACTCAAAAAAGGGCTCACAGAAGAACATTGGGTAGATCGCTTTGAAAACAAAAACAAACGCTCTGGCGCCTATTCCAGTGGCTACTACGATAGTTATCCCTACATCCTGATGAACTACCGCGGTATCCTGCGAGATGCCTACACCCTTGCCCACGAAGCCGGCCACAGCATGCACTCACTGCTCAGCTGGATGGTTCAACCCTATCAATACTCCCGCTATCCCATCTTCGTGGCCGAGGTCGCCTCCACTTTCAACGAAGAGCTTCTTGCCCAGCACCTGCTTAAGAAACTGACCAAAAAAGAGGAGCGGCTCTTCCTCATCAACGAGAAGATCGAAGATATCCGCGCCACTCTCTTCAGACAGACCATGTTTGCCGAGTTTGAGCTCACCCTCCACGAGCTAGTCGAAGCGGGCACTCCCCTCACCCCAGCCCTGCTCAGAGAGCTCTATTACAAGCTCAACTGCGACTACTTTGGCCCCAGCGTGCACATCGACGATGAGATAGCCATCGAATGGGCCCGTATCCCCCACTTCTACTACAATTTTTATGTCTTTCAATATGCGACTGGAATAAGCGCCGCTCTAGATCTCTCTGAAAAAGTGTTGAAGGAGGGGCCTGATAACTACCTCGCCTTCCTGAAGGGAGGGAACAGCCTCTTCCCCATCGATCTGCTCAAACTAGCTGGCGTGGATATGACCACTTCTCAGCCCGTTGAAGCTGCTATCCGCAAATTTGACGCCCTTGTGACCGAGCTTGAGTCTCTTACTCTTCCTCCTCTTTCTCACTAGAGCCCTTCTTTGCTTTTTCTGCATCTTTACCCGATCCTGATAACAGCGCGGTACATGTACTTAGTAATTCTGTAAAATCCTGGCGTTCCTGAGGTGTCAGATCAGACCTTCCTAGAGCCGTTGCAACTTTTGCAATTATGTCACTTAAAGATATTGTATCAGAAGGCTGATCACCGGGCTTGTACTCCGCTTGACCTGCGGCGAATTCTTCCTCCATCTTGCGATCTCTCGCCACCTCTGCTTCAAGCAATTCGTCAATCATCCCTTTTGTGATCCTTACCCGAATTCCCAACTTCTCCTGTTTACGAAGGAGCAGCGCTTGCATCTGTGACCAGAAGATCTTATCGATAAGCATTAGGGCGACTACCTGTTTTTTTTCTTTCGCTGTCAATTGTTGGACTGTCAATCTCTTTTGCTTCAATTTTCTTAAGCACTGGGCTCTTCGATCCAAGGTCGCTTTTATTGAATTCCATATCTGGCGCGTACGAGCAAAAGATTCTCTTTTCTTTTCCTCTTTATCCACTGATGCACCCAAACGTTTCTGTTCAGCTGTATTTCCTTCCATTTGTTCGAGTATTTCGGGGGGGAAATATTCCTCTGCTTGTTCACTTCTACCTTGGCAGAAGTCTGTCCGGAGCGCTTCACTAGTCTCTTCCAATTTCTTTCTATTCTCAGACTTCTGAGATTCAGAAATTCTTTCAATACAGTCGAGTAAGATTCTTAATGCGGCGGCTGGTTGTGGTGCAGATTTAGTCTTCTCAAAAATGTATTCAAGAACTCCCCTCTCTTGAATAGCTCCAGGAGAAAGTCGACTTAGCGTCTTTTGCATAAGAGCCACTGTCTTTTTCTCATCGAAATTATCCAAAGGAATAAAATTAAAGCGACGGGCAATAGCCTTGTCCACGGGGTGGATATACGTCGCATAATCCTTCCATGTGGTAAGCCCGATCACCCGTGGGAAGTTACCCCCAGCATCTAGTCGGGTCTTCAATTCTGATCCGACGCAATTTCCACTTTTAGCGCTTTTAAATAACTCATGTATCTCATCGATCACAAGAATAATATTATTGATTTGACGCTGACTGGTACCAATGGAACCCATGATCGCATCAAGAGGAGAACTACTTCCCCCGAACAGATCAGCTTTGGGGTTTGCCAATACCGCAGCATTGATGATATGTACCTGTTTACCTTTGAGCGCTGGATATTCTCCCTTTCGAATCTTGGCACCCAAAACTTCAGCTGTTACAGTCTTCCCCTGCCCCGACTTCCCGATAAGTAGAGGGTGTTTCAATGCTTGTGGATCAGATTGCAAGGTCTTCACTATTGTTGCCATGGCTCGTTCATCCGCATCTCTCTCAGGTGTACCGCTCTCTTGTGCCGTTAGATTTCTTGTGCCAGGTTGAAGAGAGTTAGGCGGAGGTTTGATTTTATTGTAGACCACACTGAGTACAACCATTGTTACAAATAGTCCGCCGAATACAACTGCTCCATATTGAGCGCCTAATCCTGCTGCCAGTGCGGAATATAGGGCTCCATAGAGTGTAATGGCTATTAATAGCTTTTGTCCTCGCGCCGTCTCATTAGCGACACCTTGCACAGGATTTATCATGTCACTAACACCCAAAATCTTGACTGCGTTTTCTAACACAATAAAGAGGGCGTTCGTAAAAGCGGACCAGACAAAGAGCAACTGGGTGCGAAGAGCTGAAGAAAGCCCACTCTTATTGAACTCAGCA
>SDBU01009957.1_pt1 | contig 10598 bp, 17 predicted proteins | sample 2277071 | NCBI WGS metagenome assembly SDBU01 (sample SAMN10397929, study PRJNA504765) | marine sediment metagenome | isolation source: marine sediment core GS08_GC12, 126 cmbsf | place: Arctic Ocean: Gakkel Ridge, Loki's castle | collected 2008
GCCGAAAACGACTCGCTAAAAATATTGACCTCCTCGCTGCGTATTGTGGCGTTGGCTTCACAGATGACGAGATTCGTGATTTACTTTACTAACCGCCCCCGGGCTTGTTTAAGGAGTATTTGAGATGGAAGATTTTATTTACGATATGGGTGGCTACCTTGCATTTTTGGTTGCAGCGAGCTGTTTAAACAGTATTGTAGTGCTGTTCTGTATGATAAAGTATCTATTCAACGACTAACCCGGCCCAGCCGGAGATTGAGAGGAAGTTATGAAGACATTAAGCCAGTTTGAAAGAGAAAACAGACCGATGATTAACAGGCGGTTGCTGGAGCTTAAAGTGCCCAGCGTTTGCCGTACCCGTTTTGCACACAATCCCGCGATCCGTAAGGAATGGATTGTCAAAGATGCGTTCCCCTGCTTCCTGGCTATCGAAGCGGGGGTAGTATTGTGACACCGGAAAAGCAAGCCATTACAGACCGGGCCGGGGCGATCTTAATAACCGCGCTCCGGCGATGTGTCCAGGACGTACCGACGGAAGAACGGTTATTCAATGCAGCTTTTGCCGTTGAATTGTGGGGCGTAAATCGGTATATTCTCAGATTGCCAGACAATCACCAGGCGGTAAAGTGGGCGGTAGATGACGCCGCATATTGGGTATTAAGACAGGTCGAAAAGGCCGGAAACGAGATAAAAGATGACTGACGAAACGATGAACGATAACAAACCGATCAAAATGCTCGATGCACTGACCAGTAACGGACGCCGGAAAATACTGCCGGTGGACTGGACAATGACTCGTATAAAAACCGCAACGATGGATAAGATCCAAGAGCAGCTTGAAAAACAGCCACGGGAGATCAGTCAGCAGGAGTTCATCGATCAGCTACTACTTGAGGCGCTCGGGGTCTCCGAGACTGACGCCGCCAGTTAAAGTTCGCTCGAATATCTCACCCTGCCAGAACGAAGCGGGCGGAAACATATTTGCCGGTAAAACTCTTGACAGTCCGCCGTTCTGGTAACACAGTACATCCAGCTCCGAACAGTGCAGTTCCGGTGTGCGCCATATCTTACGGAGAAAAGGCAAACCGCATAACGTCAACTCGATCAGTCCAGGTATCCCCGACTCGTACGGCTTGCCGATATTATCCGATATGAATTTCGGGTATAGCAAAGTGGCCGGTATATACAGTTCGTCCGGGCAGATCAGTTCCCGGCGGTAAACCAAACCGTTGTAACTTTGCAACCAGTCCGGGTAATTATTATTTTGCACACCTTTTTGACCGTACATGCCGATAGCTGTGGACTCAAACACGTGTGGTCTCTTTAGGTGCTCTTTATAAACCAATGCAACGTGGGTTATCTCCGCCGCCGGGCCACTGTAACCGGCGATCCGATTAACAACCTTGATCGCCCGGCTCATCTTACCGTTGCCGGAACATAGTATTATGTCAAGTGATCTCATTACATTCTCCGATCTATTAGCTTAAACTCGTAGCACCATACCCACGGGTTGACATCCCATCCGAAGCCGTTCTTTTTGTTGATTGAATCCCAGAGGGCTTTGAATCCGTCCCGACAGGAACCCTCAACGTAATCACCCTCGACACCATTTAACTTGCCATGCACAACTCTTTCGCCATCTACGCCCTCTGCTAATGCGTCGAGTTCGCTTATATCCTGCACCCGTTCCACCCAGACCCTCGTAACCTCAAACCATGTCCGGGCTGCAAACTTCGGGAGGGAAATTGGTGAAATCCATTTATCTTTAACTCTTTTTTTCATATATGCGGCATGTTCGGGCGACAGAAAAGTTTTATTATCATCTTTGTATTGTAATGCTGGCACTTGGTATGGATAAATCTGAAACCGATACGGCTCTTTCAAATACAGGTGGTCGCCTACTTGGTAGCGGGGCTTGATCTCCGTCTCGCCAAACCGGGGCCGTTCCTCTGTGTAGAATCGACCACTTTCAATGTCCTGATAAACATCTTCTGGTTGTGGCACAATCAGCCGCCGCGTCTGCGTCTTAACCCCATCCCGACACTTCTGCCGATTCTCTTTAGTGTACAATATCCCTAATTCTCGCATTTTACTGTCCGCCGTTCTGTGGTTACATGGTTTGCATTTCATACGTCACCGTCCTTTTCTTCTGGTAAGGGGGGTATGGGCATCCAGTGGGTTATGTTGTCGTAATCGCCGAATATCGTATGCCATCTTTTGCCGCTTATATATGTCATTATTGATGGGCAGGTAAGGCCTTGGCGAACAAGGTATCCTGTCATGGTCTTTTCCGGCAACCCCTCCTCAACAGGTATCCAGCGGAGGGCGTGGAGTTGGGCTTGGAGAATTTGTATTTCATTTGCCATGTAATCAATAGTCTGTTCATCGTCAGTACTCATTATTCAACTCCTTTTCTGTCTAAGGTTATCATGGTTTGGGCTTGTTATACAACTCAACTGCTTCCCAGAACTCGTCCGGCGTGTCCTGGTATGATATTACCTCGAAAGTATCTTTGTTCAGCATAGCAGGGCAACCAATCGGCGGAAATTCAATTAAGAATCCGCCATATTCCACCGTATTAGCTTCACATACAATAGCATCACCTATTCTTTTACAACTCATTATTCCATCTCCTTAAAATAGGACAGAGCCAGCAGGCAGGTAGGCATATCAACCATTCATCCTGCAAGAGTTAGTCTGGCATTTGAGTAGGTTTTCCAGCCTCGTCTCTGCGGCAACTCTCTTTCCGCCACTGCTGACTCTATCGGTTAGCTCGTTACGGTTAGAACGGTTTTTTCGGCTTGTCGGCGTCCTTCGACGGTAAATCAAGCGGTTCCGGGTTACCGATGGTCAAGTTTATCTGTATGGTGCCAAGTTTTGATAAACCCGCCTGTACGCCGCTGCTCTTGACCAGACCGATCACTCTCTGGATAGCCTGCCTGTCAATGTCGCCCAGCTTGTTCGGCGCTACACCCGCTTGTTTGGCGATGGCGATTACGCCGTCAACGGTAACCTCTTTATCCTTACGGAACAGTTCCAGGCCCGCCGCTACTACTCTTACAATTGTTAGCCACTTCATACTGATACTCCTTTCAAAAATACAGTTTATTTACGTTTAAAATGTCTTAATGACAGATTCTTTTGCCATGTTATGTATTCTAAGTTGGCCAGGGCAGGATTATTTATGTTGGCATCTTTGTGGTGGATCACGCAACCCATTGGCCGTTTCCCTAAAAATGCGCTTGCTACTAAACCGTGAGCGGTACGGTTTTTTCGGATACCTTTTTTATATAAGTTTACGAACGGGTACATACCGCCTCGCTTCGACCTCTGGTGTTTTAATATTTTTCCTGTTTCATCGTTACGAACCCTACCCTTACTGCTTACAGAATAATGATAATAAAACATCTTAGCCCATTTTTCCATCATTTCCCTTTCAATTCGTTATAGATTTCCTCGTAATCGAGATCCCGGTACGCCCGGTCATCCTTATTCGCTAAATACCATTTATACTTTTTCGGATGGAACTCCTCAAGCCATCCCCGAAACTTCACAGGGTTGTCTTCTGCCCATGAGTGGTCAATTCGGCTTATATAAATTCCGTTTTCCGGTGTAAATCTGAAATGCGGATACACTGACTTCGGCAATACGTGATGGCAGTCATATCCCTTTTTACCGTTACGGACGATCCGTTTCCATTCGGTTTCACATCTCTTAAACCAGTTGGGTTTAGTCATCATAATCTCCGGTAGAACAAAACACCTTAACTGTGCCGCACCTTGGGTATTCTTTCTTCTCTCCGGGTTCTCGATACCACCTATTATGACATTTGGGGCAGTAAGAAGAAAAGAATACCATCTCTACGACTCTTTTTTTAGTTTCCATGATTCAAAACCACCTTACAAATCTGTATCTTTTAGTATCTAATGTCAATAACGCCTTAGACCGAGATGATCCACACAGTTCCCGGACGACTGTCTGGCCTGTTGGTTTGCCTTTGTTCAAGACCTCGACAACAGCCAACTGTATAGGGCCTTTCAATTTGTCAAGTAAATATACACTCATATCCACCGCGTACACCGTATCAATGCCTCAACCATCTGCGGGTTACAACCAGTTTTCAGCCAGTCACGTATATCATTCGTCTTAGGCGGCTGTATAACGCACACGCCGTCCGTCAGTGGCTTAATCTCCGATGCCAGCTTCATTGCACCGTCCTTGCCCGGACACCACACAGAGCCGTCTGGTCGCTTTTTCGGCTCGTCCCGGTCGGCTACGATTATCACTTCCCGCCTGCCCTGTTGCAAGAACCGTTTGATTATGTCCACACAACCCAAACAGCCCTGCCGTCCGATCGCATCAAATCCCAAGTCCAGTAACGCCGCACAGTCCGTCGGACCCTCACAGATAAACAGCCTGGTCTTCTCGGTATTTACACACGACGGCCAGAATATACCGTTCGATGAACCGGTGACAGCACACTTAGGATCGGTCCGCCGTGAGATACCAATGATCCGCCGGAAAGCGTCTCGCATCGGGAACGTCCAGACCTCACCGTCCCAACCAATATCCAGCATGTGTAACGATAGTTCCGAAACCCCCAGTTCACCGGAAATCATTCCTAACGGTCCGCACGCGTCCTTATATGCCATCGCCAGTGCCGACATATCCGCCGGCGGTTCCAACCGTCTCTTGGGTATCGGTTTCCTGGGTCCGGTGGATTCCTTGATACGGTGTAACCAGCCGTCCTTCTTCTCGTTCTCACGGTATGATCCCTCACTGATACGGTGACATAATGCAATCTCACCGTCCGGGGATACCGTACACCAGCCTTGACCTTTATTACAAATGGGACATGGTTTAGATTTGGAGGAGTATATCCATTTACTCATTATAAAACCCTCTTTACTGGTTTTATCAGAGCATCTTTTATGGACCAGCCCCGATTAAATCGTTCCCGTAAAGTACTACATTTCATGCCGATTCTTTCTGCCCATTCGGAGACACAGAAAGTTTTTCCTTTATATGTAACAAGACTGTTGTTTTCCCTGTTGCGCTGTTGCTCTTTGGGTGTTGACCATTTGCAATTTTCCGGGCAATATCCTTTTTTGCCGTCGATGCGGTCAAGTGTTTTACCGTCTGGTCGTTCTCCCATGTCCAGTAAGAAATTCTCAAAACTTTTCCATCGGTCACAAACAGTTATGCCGCGTCCTCCGTATCTCGAATAATACTTATGATTAGGATTTGAACACCGATAGGTCATTGCCGACCAGCTATAATACGTAGGTGACTGCTTACCACCAGCGGAGTGTCCGTGTGTTCCGTGCCATTCCAGCTTTTTTGCGTTCTCGATACTTACACATCCGCAGCTTACCGTTGCTGGCGGTTTCCTGTTTAAGTGCTGGTTCATTATCACTTTAGTTTTCCCACAATCACAGAGACATACCGATCTCCCCCTGCGGTCTCCTCGTGATGCAGCTTTAGCAATAACTGTCAACCTACCGAAACGTACACCGATTTCTACTTTGACTGGACTCATAATAACACCTCTCATAGTGTTTCTCAGGATTATGTGGGTGGCAGGCGAGGCTGAGATGTCCTCGCTTTTCGGGCTCGATACCCTATCCACCTCAAATTGTAAACTGTTTACCGTCATCTGTCAATACCTTTTTTTACACACGGTTTGGACTTGGTTGTATATTTCCAGCTACTCATTTTATTAACTCCCTTATCGCTTTTTCTGCACATTGTCTTACAACTCCGTTGCCCAACAGCCTTAACTGGTCAACTCTAATTGGGCTGGCCTTGTGTGATTCCTGCCAGTAGAGGTATCTTTTACAAGCTCCCATGACCCACTGACCCACTTCTTCGTTAGATGCGGATTTCCATATTTCTTTACTCTCTGATAGTGAGTTTGACACATCCCACGGCGAGTACGGCCTATTTCTCCACATACTGAACATGTTCTGTTTGATTTTACCGATGCCTTTTTCCCATGACTCCAATGCCATTTTGCATGACAACTTGCACACAAAGTCAGTAAGTTCTCTTTTGAGTTGTTCTTGATATTCCCATCCAAGTGGTGAATCTGGCGTTGTTTCGTTGTACCGCACTCCTGGCACGTTTTCTTTCGAAACTTGCTTGCTCTTTTCAGAAGTGCCGACTTCCCGGCATCCTCTCGCATCTGCCCCCTGGCACAGCACAGCCGATTGCAATATTTCCTGCGTGAAAAAATACCAAAATCTTCCAACCTGCCATTGAATCGCTTGCGTTCCAACCTCTTTTGACAATACTTGCAACATTTCTCTAATTGCTTCATAGTCTTTTACCCTTAAATCCCCATTATACACTGTGGTATCAGTGGGTGTCAAATATAAATCTGTCCAAAAAGGAAAAATTCCTTGCAGACTACAAACCCAGTCCGGGTTTAACTGTCCGCGGTTCTTCCCAGTCGTATTGGGGCTGGCCTGGTCGGGCTGGCCAATTACAACTTGGTGGAGATTTCGAGTTCCTCCTGTTTGCCGGCCCTCCGCTTTTAACCGTTTCATTCTCTTTTTGGCTGTTTCCGCCGATACTTCCTTGTTCATTACATCCGGTGTCGGCCAGTTCTTCACCTGCTGATCGAGCTTCGGTTTCACCGTCCCGTCCGCCTGCGTGTAACCGCCCGTGCTGACTGTCGGGGTTTCCCATGTTACCTGATCCCTCAACTTGTAATGGCCATCCTTGCCCGGTAAATTCTCCATTATCCCGCCCTCGCCATCCGATCCGTTTGGAGTCCGCCAGGATGAACAATCGCTCTCGTTTGTGCGGAGCGCCAACTTCCGCCGCCGTAAACAGTCCCGCCGTAACTGTGTAACCAAGATCGTCCAAATCTCTGACCACAGTATCGAATCCGAGGTTGAGATGTCCTGCCACGTTTTCAAAGAAGCAGCGAACAGGCCGTATCTCGCTAATAATATCTTTGATAAACGGCCAGAGATGCCGAGGGTCGTCTTTTCCTTGTCGTTTACCGGCAACACTGAACGGCTGGCACGGGTAGCCCGCAAGGATGTAATCAAAGCATCCTCGAAATCTTTCCGCTGGGAATGTTTTAAGGTCCGGGTACAGAGCTTCGATAGCCAGCTTACCCGATTCAGCCTTACTGACCAGGTTCGCCAGAGCGTAGGCTTCGATCTCCACAGCAACGACCCTAAGAGGTCTTTGTAACGCTGCGGCCAGTCCGAGTTCGAGACCTCCGTATCCCGCACAAAGCGATAGAACTGTGAGTTCTTTGGTATTATCCACATTACCTCCACCACCTGTACCGAACCGGTATGGTCAGTTTCCTGTCAACCAGTTTGCAGAATTCCTTGAAACTGTCGTAGTCACAACCGAGCATTTCCATTGCCGTTTCCTTACTGGTCTGGCAGATTAAGTTCCATGCCATAGCCGGTTTCATACCGACCGTACCGTTACTGAATATACCTGCTTTACACTTCCACATTTATACACCAACCTTTCTCATTTCACTTATCTCTGATAATACGTTAAGACGGGTACCGTCATGTAACGGTCGCCAGTTATTTTTGGCAAGCGCACCCATCACAACACCGGCCTCACGGTACGTGAAGTCCAGTGGGAATTTATGCTTCTTTAGATTCTTCAACATCTTAAAAGTAGGTTTGCCATCCTGGGTCTGCTTGACGATCTGATCGATCATCTGGTGAGCGTGTGTAAATGATAACCCAGACGGATCAACACCGGCTTTTTTCAAACAGTTAATCTGTGATGGGGTCGGCTGTCTGCCTTTGCTCCATTCCCGTTCACGGACTGGCTCAACGTCGAATATGTCGAACGGATTGACCTTTGCCGTGGAGTACTTGACGCGGGGGGTAATCTGTTTTCTCGTACCTTGCTCTAACTCCTTGCGTTGTTCCTGTTTCAACTGCTGCTCTGCCTGCTCCAGTTCAGACGCGATATCTACCGGCAAACCAGTTTCCTCGGATTTCTTCTGAGCGTTATCCTTGGCAAGCTCAACCACTTCATCTTCATACTTACCACCCAATATATCAGCACTGGTAACCAGTTTGTGCCGTCCACAGTTACCGACGAAATCAATTATCATTAGTTTCGGTTTGACAGATTGGCTTATCATATTCTGCCGGCCAGCGGTGTCAAGATCGTTCAATCCCACAGCAATATCCCTTACCGGGCGTGTACCGCGTCCTGCCATCTGGGTATATAAACATCGTGACTTCGTTGGTCGGGCCATTACAACTATCTGGATATTTGGCTCGTCAAATCCCTCGGTAGCCACTCCAACATTTACCAGATATTGAAACCGATCCCACCTGTAATCGTCAAACAGTTCTGCCCGTTCATCTTTCGGGGTAGTTCCACACACGAACCTGGCGGAGTCCGGTTTGCTACGGTTAATAATCTCCGTCAACCTCTCGGCGTGAGCCACCGAAGCGGCGAATATCAGTGTCTTTTTATCACCACACAGTTCAACACACGGCGAAGCAATACCATGTAGAACCGATTCGTATTCCATTACCTCCGCCAACTCCTTACCGTTCAAGTCGCCCATGTTCGTTCTTACACCGGAGAAGTCCAGGTCCTTAACGAATACACTCAACTGCTCGATCGGTGTCAACCAGCCATCGTCAATACCGTTCCTTACGTCATACTCAAAAGCAACCGAATCGAATATCTGACCGAGAGCCATTTCGTCCGTCCGGTCCGGGGTCGCGGTAACGCCCAGTATTTTAATGTTCGGGTTCTGCTTGAAGTGGTCGATTACCTTTTTGTACGATGTTGACGTGGCATGGTGACAGTTGTGTACCAGTACATCTTCGGCAAAATAATTATTATTGTCTTCTACTTCTAAATTATAGACATAACAGCCTGGACACAACTGTTCAAATCTTCTTGAACTTCCTCGTTCCAGAACCTTAACACTTTCCACCCCATAGTAACTAAGAGATCTGTTTTCTTTTCGTCTTGCTTCTGACGGGAAAGCACTCTGTGACTGTTTCCGTCCACTTCGACAGCGATCTTTAAGTCTGCGTTTCCAATATCTACCTTGTAGCAATATGGATAGCCAGAACCTTTTTTTTTCTTTGTCGGTATCACTACTTCCATTTCCCATCCCAACGCACATGCCAGCAACTTCTGAGCAGTAGTGGGGCCTCTCCCGTTTCCTCCTTGAACCGGTGGCTTCCAGCCCATTGCCCGAAGTTTGGTGGAAACTTTGGCTCGGGATTCCGGGTTTCTCATTGGATTGTTTTTCTTCATCCTCTCCGAAGCATATTTTCTGTTTGTCTTTGCCATTGTAAGTGATGAGAGTTTTCGACGACAAGAGATGTTTGAGCAAAGCTTCCGACCTTTTGACTTTGCGGTGAAGGAAGTTCCGCATATTTGACAGACTGTTGTGTATTCCATAATTATTCCCTTTCTCTGGTTTAATGGTGGTAAGCACCATATCATTGCTTGTAAGCGTACCAGCTTCTTTGTAACCATGCAAGGTAAAAATGGGATGGTTCGGGGTACACACCAAAGTTTTTCCGTTTTCCAGTGTTATTTCCACTAAGAGCGTACTTTGCTTCTTAAATAACGTCACAATTTTTTTGTCTTCGATTTCGCCGGTATAGTGGTTGACGGATCTTACGGTGTCACCCACTTTGTGTTGTTCAATCGGCTTGCCATCAACCAGTGTGCCAGGCGGGAAACACTCATCGATTATCAATAATGAAAACTCGTTCGGTTCAAAGCATGTCATCCGTCCACCGTCCCGCCCGGCGATCAAACTCTGTACGGTGGCCTTGACAATCTGTGACGCACCCCACCCTCTCGAAGCCCAATTGTCGCCCATTTCAATATCAACGTGCGTGTTACAGATATTCGATAGATGTTTCTGGCCTTGGTAAATCAGTTCCGACCGGTGGGCTACGGACATTATCCGGCCCCGGCCCATAAACTCCTTGGCGATATGGGAGAAGATGATCGTTTTCCCGGTACCGGTTGCCAGTACGTTCAACACAGACTGGTTGTGCTGGAACGCGGTCATTGTTGCGTCGAAACAGTTCTTCTGATAATTTCTGAGTTCCATGATTAATTCCTAATTTACTGAAAAATGCTTATCTATAAACTTATGGCCTTTGTGTCCACTGTACAACCTGCAACGACAAAGAACCCAGTGAGCTAATTCGTGTGCTACTATAAGTAGTGATTTTGGGCCCTTGAGTACATAGATATTAGTATCTTTTGTCGTACGGTCAAAATGGATTTGCCCAGTCAAAGTATTACGATTTTCGCCATGCTCAAAACACACCTCTGGCATTATGTCAACAAAATGTATTTTCATCGCATATCCTCCGGCACCGCGTCCCACTGTGTTTTATTGAGGAATCCACAACCTTTACAGGCCGTACACCGTTCACCGTCACCGGAACAATACCGACAGACCGCAAACGGTACCGCGAACTTGATCGACCTGATCACATTGTCAATTTCGGTGGTGAATACGTTCAGATTCAAATACCGGTACAGTTCTTCGTCCTCTTTGGCCGCTTTCAGAACGTTTGACTTGAACGTGATGAGCTGCTGTCTCAAACCGG
>SDBU01009958.1_pt1 | contig 10598 bp, 11 predicted proteins | sample 2277071 | NCBI WGS metagenome assembly SDBU01 (sample SAMN10397929, study PRJNA504765) | marine sediment metagenome | isolation source: marine sediment core GS08_GC12, 126 cmbsf | place: Arctic Ocean: Gakkel Ridge, Loki's castle | collected 2008
CAATGGCTATAAGCATATCCTAAGTACAATCTATTCACCCAAGCAGTATTACGAACGGGTCAGAACATTTCTAAAGGAGTATAAACCTCAAAAAAGAAAAGGGGCACTCCGGCTTCAGTTTTATCATATCAGGGGATTTATCAAATCTATGTGGTTCTTAGGTGTCAAGGAAAAGGGAAGAAGGTATTACTGGAAGCTTTTTGTTTCGACCCTGCTGAAGCATCCGCGGTCTTTTCCTTTATCGGTAAGTCTCTCTGTCTTCGGATTCCATTTCCGCAAGGTTGCTGAGAAATATATTGGCAGACCAATTGGGGATATTCCGGTACTGAAGAGTTGAACACGAAGGCCATTGAACGAGGCTATGCTTACGGTCTGGAGAAGTCAGGGGTAGTTTAATGAACCAAACCAAGGTAGGCATTATCAATGTTACTGGTTATGCCGGTGTTGAGCTGGCACGGCTACTTTATCAGCACCCACAAGTGGAGCTTACTTCAGTTACTGGACGGAGTGCGGCTGGGCAGAGGTTAGACAAGGTTTTCCCTCACCTGGCTAGCGTAGACCTGATTATTGAAGCTGAGCTGGGGGATGTTGATTTAGCCTTTTCAGCCATGCCCCATCAGGAGAGTGCTAAAGAGGTCATACCATTGCTCAACCGTGGTATTAAGGTGGTGGATATCAGTGCTGATTTCAGACTAAAGGATGCTGCGGAATACTTAAACTGGTATGGTTTTACTCACCCTGCCCCACAGCTACTTAAACAAGCGGTGTATGGTCTAACCGAACTATACCGGTCTCAGGTTGCCTCTGCCCGGCTGGTGGCTAACCCTGGTTGCTACCCCACCGGGGCTATTCTGGCTTTAGCCCCGGTAGTTAAGGCAGGCCTAATTGAGCCTGACATTATTATTGACAGCAAGTCCGGTGTATCCGGAGCTGGCAGGACCATTAATCTGCAAACTCACTACTCAGAGGTTAATGAGGATGTCTCTGCCTATGCACTGGAAGGGCACAGACACCTGCCTGAGATTATCCAGGAGCTAAAGCTGCTTCGCCCTGAGCAGTCGCCTTCAGTAACCTTTGTCCCCCATCTGATACCGATGACCAGAGGAATATTGACCACCTGCTATGCCACCCTATCCCCAGGCAAAGTCGCTGCTGGCAAAAAGGGGAGGGAGGAGCTATTTCAGCTCTACCTGGACTTCTACAAAGATGAGCCCTTCATCAAAGTAATAGAATTCTCTCCTCATACCAAGCACACCTGGGGAAACAACCTTTGTCTTATTCATCCCACCATTGACCATAGGACAGGGAAGCTCATCATTATTAGCTGTATTGACAACCTGGTCAAAGGGGCAGCCGGCCAAGCCATCCAGAATATGAACCTTATGCTCGGCTTGCCTGAGACCACTGGACTTGAGGCGCTGGCAATTTATCCCTGAGGGGATATGGGGGTAAGGTTGGGTAATAATCTCAAATATACTCACCTGAAATTAGATGATGATGTAAGCACTATCGCTGGATATTATACCCCACAGAAAGAAGTGAGACTGAAATATAATAACAAGGAAGTTTTGTATGTAATCGGGCAAGCGGTGATAGAGTCTTCTTGCTGTGGGATTGGTAGCTGGGAGTACGCTCTCGTGCCTGGATACATAGTCAACTGGCAGAACAAGAAGAATGAAGCTGGCCTGCCAGTATCAGAAGTAGAGCCAATTTCAGATGAGGGAGCACGAAATAATATCAGGCAGATTATTCAAACCAACGAAGCTATTTCACAAATTGAGTTCTGGTAGGCTCGCTGAGACAATTACTTCAGGGCTTTTCCAGCTCAATTCCCTTGACCAGAACATAATCAAACATTGTGCCCTTGGCTCCCCTGAGCTCTAGGCAATCAACAATACCTTTATACTTACCCCCCAATAACCCCTCACCAATGATGTATGCTCCTTCGGCAGCCTCCTTGGCTATATTAGCCTGCCCTTTCACCTTTCGCACCATCCCGAATTGGGAGAGCTTAACCGCTAGTGCCTCGGCAATCTCTGGGATTGCCGAGAGCCTGCCCGAAAGCAGAATCTCCCTAGGCTTCTCCACAGCCACCTTTATTGCCGCTATCCCTTTGACTATGCTTTCCAACATCATATTCCAGGATGCTGAGTATTTATCCTGCTCCCTAGCCATCTCCTCAGGGGTTAAGTCATCCTTGCCACTCATATATTTGGCACCACCGCTGAAGAGTACTATCCCGGGGAACTTTCCCAGGCGTACCGCCAGCTCAGAATCCATACTTCCCAAAGTGATGAAACCAGGTCCCCCTGAGGTTCCCCCTAAACCGTCAACTACCTTCCCGCTCTCAACACCGATTACAGCATTGAAGGCATAACCTATCTCCGCCAGGATGAAAGAGGTCTCATTATAGCCTATGCCGTAGCGTTGTGCCTGGTCCCTGATTGCCAGGGCGACACAGCACACCTTATCCGCGGTGCCCATATCCATCTTGTTGGCTTTCCTGTAGACAGGCACGGTTGTGAGGTGAATAACCCCAGGGGTAAAATAAACCGGAAAGCCTTCGTCTTTCATCAGCCTGATAACCATCCTGATGCCACCACATAGCGGAATACTCCTGGCATCAGGTACCATCAGAGTTAGTTCCCTATCAGTTATATCTCTGATGGGGGTTACTGGTAGACCATAGCCGGCGGGACCGACTATCATATCCAGCGGGAAGACACTTCTAACCGTATCCAGAAGTACATTGGGATTCTGGGCAACATCGGGCACAGGCACAGAATTATCCAAGATAACCTTTTCCCCTTCCATACCGAAGAAATCAAAGCTCCCCGTCCCGGGGTCAATACCGATGACTCTCATCTCAGCCTCCTTTATCTAGGGTGTAGCGGGCAAACAGGGTCGGAGGCAAACCAGTCCCCGGTGAGTGCAAAGGTTCTGGAGCGACACCCCTTGCAGTCGGCTAAATACTGGCAGTCCGAGCAATATCCGGTCCTGGTATGAGGGTCTTCAATCTGGTGGAGAAGAGGGGAGGCAAACATCTCACGCCAGATTTCGCCGAGGGGTTTCTCATTAACATTACCCAAAACAAGGGGGGCAAAGCTACAGGGTCTCACCTCACCATTGGATTCAATGAAAAGATATTCACCAAGGGCACACGCTGAAGTTGAGGAGATAACAATGCCAGCGCTAGCCGCTGGCAGGCGGGCAGCAAGCCCTAATTCCTTTACTGTAGCCCAGAAGAACGGTTCGTCGAAGAAGAATTCAACTCCTGTTTCCTGCGCTGCCTGACAGGTGAGCTTGACTGCTTCACGATATTCCCAGGGAGAGAGAAGCTCCTCAGAATAATCCCGACATGGTTTTAGCCCGATTAATGTTATCTTTGGCGCTCCAACTGAGGCAGCTAACTCAAAAATTGCCGGTATTTCAGTGTAGTTTCTCTTCAGGAGAGTAAAGTCTATCGCTTCCAGAATCCCCTCTTGAGCACAATTACGGGCTTGTTCAACCACTTTATCAAAGCTAGCACCGTTCCGTATTGATTCGTAGGTTGCCGTGGTGGTACCATCAATGCTTATCATAACCCTCACCTCCAGCTGCTTGAGGGTGGTGAGTATCCGGGGGGTTAGCAGCGTACCATTGGTACTCAGGTAGACCTTGAGCTGTTTTTGCTGCATCAATGCTAATAAATCAAATAAGTCCTCCCTCAGGAATGGTTCTCCACCTTCAACGAAAACCCATCCAGGCTTCAGCTCAGCTATCTCGGCGATAAGACTTCTGGCTCTCTTGGTTGATAGCTCACCCTCAGGCACACCACGGCAGTGCCGACAGCTCAGGTTACATTTTCCGGTTATTGCCCAATCTACAAAATGAGGGAACTGGTTCTTAGACAAGGGATAACTTCCTTCCTGGAAAAAGTATATCTAATGCCAGGGACAAAATCAAGCTGACAGTGCCTTAGCAGCTTGAAATATTGTCTGCCAGCTCTGCCTCTGGTATGCTTGACTGCTGATAATAATGAGGAAAACAGCAAGCAATACTAGCCTATATACTGGCGGTGATGGGTTTCACTCTATTGACTACGTCAAGATTACTATCTTGGGCTTTGGTTTGTCTGCCCTGTGGGCGAGCTTTCATATCGTCATTCTCCAGGTGCGGTTGTTAGACTTTGTTACTGAATCGCTAAAGAATACCTACCTTGGCTATCTTACCTTTGCTGGCGCAATCATAGCCATGGCTACCCAGCCGATTGCCGGAGCAATTAGTGACCGCTCTGGCTTTGCATGGGGGCGCCGTCGACCTTTCATTCTGCTTGGTATCATATTAGCTCTACTGTTTCTGCCCGGAATAGGCTTCAGCGGTAGTTATATGGCTATCCTCATTTTTTATTGCTTAATGCAAATTAGCACTAATACAGCACAGGGACCGTTCCAGGGTTTTATCCCCGACCTGGTGCCTGAGGGACGGAGGGGAGTAGCTTCAGGGGTAAGGAGCTTGCTCAATATAGCGGGCGGGGTCGCCCTGATATGGGTGATAGGTCGCTTCATGGGTCGTTACTTCGCTGGTGAGGGAGTCTCCTGGCTATGGCTGAGTTTGGGGGCGTTAGCTATTGTCCTGCTGGGAACCATGCTCGTCACTGTCCTGACGGTTAAGGAGCAACCCGGGGCTGGTGGCTCCCAATTGCCCTTACTGCCAACCCTATACAAAAGTTTCAAGATTGATGTCAGGGCACACCCTGATTTTATACTTTTTCTGGTAGCCTGCCTATTTATCTTTATGCCCTGGGCTGCCTTACAAACATTTGCCTTATATTTCCTTATGGACGTTGTTGGTATAGCCAATCCAGCAGCAGTAACCGCCGACCTTCTTGTTGTGGTTGCCTTATGTATGCTAGCTACAGTTTATCCCGCTGGGCGTTTATCCGACAGAGTAGGGCGCAAGCTAGTTATAGTCCCCGCCTGCCTTCTCAGCGCCTTAGGGGTTGTGGCACTATTTCTCTCCCAAAGCTATATACAGATAATATTCTCCGGCGCTCTTCTCGGGATTTCCAGTGGAGCCTGGATGAGTTCTCAGTGGGCTCTGGCTACAGATTTGGTAGGTAAGGGTGAGGAGGCAAAATACCTTGGTCTCGTCAATCTAGTTGTGGCTGGTGGTGGCGCCCTGGCACGCCTCATTGGACCGGTGATTGATTTCTTTAATGGCTATAGCCCTAACCTGGGCTACTCAGTTATGTTTCTATTTTGTTTTATCTGTTTTGTTGTCGGCTCTTTGTTGCTACTGAAAGTTAAGCGGGTTTAACTAAGGTAGGGTAGCACTACTTCCCATCCCCAGGCTCCAAGTAATGCAGTGACTATATAAAATATGGTTCTGCCTAACCAGCAGATAAGGATAAACTTCCACAAGGGGAAGCGAAGAGCGCCGGCAGCTATGCCAACTAGGTCAAAGGGAAAAAAGGGAACTAATGAGAAGATAAAGATAGTCATAGCCCCCCACTTCCCAATAACCCAGCCCACCAACTTACCATATAGTCGGTTATTTTCCACAATCCCCCGTCCACTATAGCCTGCCATGTAACCAGTTAGCTCGCCTATAGCTCCCCCAGCTCCTCCAGCTAGCCCGACAATAATCGGACCCTTTAACCCTATAGTAGGGTAGAGAGCGGCCCCATGAGCAAACAGCATTGCGATGCTAGGGATAGGTATAATGACGGTGGCATTACAAGCTAGGCTGATAAGGAAGTCACCCAGATAGCCATAGCTTCCCAGTTCAGCAATCCTTTCCCGGTAAAAGAAGATGCCAATTGTAATAGCTATGACCAAGAGCAGGGTTAATAAGGGAATGATTTTCACTTTTAGCCTGCCCTGCTTCTCCACACCAGCCTGCTTATCATGAGTAATTATTTTATTCACTTTGAGTATTGTAGCACATTGGGGTCAAGGGCAGTGATATAGCGTTGTCGGCTGGAGCTGTCTCTGCTATACTTTGAGAGTGTGCCCCCATCGTCTAGTGGTCTAGGACACCGGCCTTTCAAGCCGGTAACAGCGATTCGAATTCGCTTGGGGGCACTCTAGCTCATCTTCAGAGGTAAATCAAAAAACTTTATGGCATTATTCGTTGTTATTTGAGCCAGTTCCTGTTCGCTAATTCCTCTCAGTTGAGCCGCTGCTTTTAGGGTTCTTAAAACATCTGCTGGTTCGGCCTTCCATTTAACCTCCGCCCCATAGCTAACCGGGGAATCTGTCTCGATTAGTAAATTTTCTAGGGCTACAGTTTTAACTGCTCTTCTGTGTTCCTGATGGTATTCAGCCGCTGGCGTAGCTGAAATAAGATAACCACGGTGGACTATGTCCTTGAGAACACTGGTAGGCCCAGTATACCAATGAAATACTGCTTTCTGTATCTCAGCGTCTTCGGCTAGAGTCAAGGAGTCTCTCCAGGCATATCGGCTATGAATTATCGCCGGCTTCCGATATTTTTTAGCTATGAGTAAAACTTCTTTTATTACCGACTTTTGTAGCTCCTTTGAAGCTATTTTGGTTATCCTTTTATCATAGTCTAACCCTATTTCCCCTATCCCCTTTGCTTCAACTAGGTGGTCTTCAATAAATCTTAAATTCTGATTAACCAGGGAAACTTCTAACCTCCCAGGGTGCATGCCCAGGGCTGGATATACGAATCCGCTATATCTGGCGGCAATCTCTAGCACCTGATTATTTGAGCGGTAATCTGAGCCCACAGCTACTATGGCTACCACTCCTGCAGATTTAGCCTTTTCAATGGCTAACCCAAGGTTTTCTATTTCTTCCAAGTGGCAATGACTATCAATTAGCTCCAAGGTTCAGACCACCTCCCTTAGCTTTTTATAGGTTTCAGCCAGGGCTTCAGGGACTACCCTCACATCGGATATTACCGGCATAAAGTTGGTATCACCCTGCCACCGGGGCACGATGTGGGTATGGAAATGGTTGTCTATACCAGCTCCAGCTACCTTCCCCATATTTATGCCTATATTGAAGCCGCCGGGGTTAAATACCTGCCTCAGGAGCTTGATACTCCGGCTAACTATTTCAAAGTGCTCGTGGAGCTCCTCATCAGTTAGCTCCTCCAGGTTAGCTACATGCCGGTAGGGAGCTATCATCAGGTGACCCGGATTATAGGGGTAGCTATTCATAATGATGAAGTTCTTGTCCCCCCGATACAGGATGTAGTTTATAGCATCATTATTTTCCCTAGGTTTTTGACATAAAATGCACCCTTCCGGTTTCTCCATCTGGATATATTCTATACGCCACGGGGCCCAAATTTGCTCCATCTCACTCTCCTTATTGGCTGCTTGGTGCTATTTTAGTCGGCTAGCCCCCAATCGTCAAAGGGCTAAAACGGTTGTAAAAAATAAAGCTACAGTCTATACTTACATTGGCTATGGAGGATAAGAATCCCTCAGGCGATACCTTAACTTTTCTAGGGACGGCTGGTGCCAGATTTATGGTTGCTAGCCAGATTCTGGCCTCTGGTGGCTTGTGGCTGAATTTAAGTGGCACTGAGATACTCCTTGACCCTGGTCCAGGCTGTATAGTTCAATCCACCAAAAGGAAGCTCAAAGCCGATAAGCTCAGTGCTATCATCCTCTCGCACCGCCACCTTGACCACTCAGCAGATGTCAATATTATGGTTGAGGCGATGACTCAGGGTGGATTCAAGCGGCACGGCTGGCTGTTCGCCCCGGCTGATTGCCTGGAGACTGAGCCAGTTATCTTCTCATATCTGAAAAGCTATCTTGATGGTATTGATGTTTTGCGAGAGGGTAAGTCCTACTCTATAGGCAATATCTCCTTTACCACCCCAATTCGGCACATACACCCGGTAGAAACCTACGGTATGCTCTTTAAAACTTCTGAGCATACCTTCTCCTATATTGCTGATAGCCGCTATTTTGATGGCCTGTGCCAAAGCTATGGCGGTGAGCTGCTGATTATTAATCTAGTTTTTCTCGAGCCTCGTGCCCCTACTGACAACACATTGATGCCTACCGACCACCTATCAGTACCTGATGCTGAGCGTATTATCAGGGAACTAAAGCCCAAGGTAGCCATTTTGACCCATTTTGGTATGACTATGTGGCGAGCAAAACCGTGGGAGATAGCCCAGAGGCTATCTCAGGAGACCGGGGTTAAGGTAATCGCCGCCCGGGATGGTATGAGGTTCGACCTATCACAGCTAGGTAACACCTAAAATAAAAAATTCAGTAAACAATTCGTATCTAGTTAGCTTTGAATTGTTTTTCATGTTATGTAAAGGAGGCCACCTTTTGGAGAAGGAAAGTATTAACCAGGTTCCACCACCCTTCCTTGTCTCGTATAGTATCACTACCAAGTGCAATTTAAAGTGTAAGCACTGTTATAGCGAATCAAGCGAGGAGGCGGGCTATGATGACCTGACAACCGAGGAGTCACTTAGGGTCATTGATGAAATAGCCGATTGGGGTATAGGGCTGCTTGTCTTTGATGGTGGAGAGCCACTGCTAAGAGAGGATTTTTTTCAAATCGCCGACTACGCCTCAGGTAAAGGGATAACAACCGGTATCGGCAGTAACGGAACCTTAATCGATGCCGCTACAGCTAGAAGACTGGTCAGCGTAGGTATCCGGTATGCGTCAATCTCTATTGATGGGGCTGACGGTGAGAGCCACGACGCTTTCCGTGGTGAAACCGGTAATTTTAATAAAGCCCTGGATGGGGCTCTAGCCTGTAAAGGAGCTGGCTTACCCTTTCAATTTAATACCGTACTCAGGAAAAAGACCATTCCCCAGCTCTCGGATATTCTCCGTCTGGCTACCGACTATGGTGCCTACGGGATGGAATTTTTTGATTTAATGCTTGTTGGCCGGGCTAAGCGAGAATGCCAAGATGAAGCATTAACCCTTCAAGAAAGGCAAGAACTAGTGGAATGGCTAGCCCAAGCCCAGATAGACTACCCATTACCTATTGAGACGCCGTCTTTACCTATGTACCCCCTCCTCCTTAAACTAAATATAGACAAAGGGATTCGTCCCAAGCATATCCCTATGGAGAAGCTAGTCAGGCTTGCCTACTATGGAAGAGGCTGTGCCACTGGTAGACCCCGTGGCTACCTGGTAATTCGAAATAATGGTGAGCTTAATCCTTGCATATTCCTGCAGGTAAACCTGGGCAATGCAAAGGAAAAGAGCATCAGGCAGATATGGCAGGAATCGCTGATATTGGCTCAGCTCCGCTCTAGAGAACTCCTCAAGGGTGAGTGTGGCAAATGTAACTACCGGGATATATGTGCTGGGTGCCGGGGAAGGGCTTATGCACAGACCGGCGATATGCTCGCCTCTGACCCGGGATGCTGGATTACTTCCCAAGCTTAAGCTTGTGGTTACTAACGAAAGAAATTATATTAGGTAAGTATCCCCTGAGAGCAAGTTAATATAATAAATTAGGTAAGTATACCTTAAGAGCAAGTAAATTATAATAGATAAAATGGACTGGAATTTCGGATATTTTACCTAGCTTACCAGCTTGATGGTTTCGGGATTATGGTTCCATCAGAAAATGTGAATGGGTCGGGGAATTGATGGTCACCATAGCTTCTAGCGTGGATTTTAAATGACTTTGGTGCCAGTGACTCTAAGTCACTATTCCATCTACGATATGGGAAGGCAAAAAGAATGGTTTTACTAGGAAATAGTTTTTTGAAAGTCTTGATGGCAGGAACTAAGTCTGTATCACCTGTCATCAGAACGGCGGTGTCACATTCATTTTTGAAAACAATCTCAAATAATTTTACAGCGATGGCTATATCGGTTTCCTTTTCTTGGTGTTTTCTAAACTTTCCCCCAAGTGGGCATTTGATGTCTTTGGGTTTAAATCTACCCATTTCGGGAATAACACCAGTGGACTCTAGGCATTTAACGTAATTCTTATGACGTTCAATTATATTGAGGTCATTCAAATGATAGGCAAAGGCAGAAAAATAGTAGATATTTGCTAAAGTAGCGTCCTTGTTAATTAGCGGTAAATAGGAAATACAAAGGGAACGAATATTGAGCCACTTGAGGCGTAACTTTTCAAAGTGGTAAGCCTCTTGTATGGAATGATAGAGGTTAAAACTATCAACGAGAAATATTACACGATTCATAAAAGTAAAAACCCTCCGAATCGTAACCCGGAGGGACCCAGTGAACTACGCCACTGAGGATGATGTTACTAACATAACACAACTCTAAGTGTTTGTTAAGTATCTTAAACTAACTTAAGGTATACTTACCTTATATTAAAAGGAGGAGGGCTATGGATGAAAAAATTGAGTGTGCCAAGTGTCCCAGGCCGGTATGTAATAGTCCAGCCTGGCAGGAGGGGCCAGAAAACTGCCCGACAAAAACTAAGGCGGAAGTGATAAAAAGGGCTACGGAGAAGTGTTTTGGGCCAGAATTCCACGAATTTGCTGTCAAGGCTTCTCTACAGGAAGGGTCGGGTTACATGAGGTTGCCTCATGCTCCCAAGGGTCCGTCTCCGATTAAGGGCAGGGTGGAGGAGACAATGGAGTTTGCTAAGCGAATGGGTTACAAGCGATTA
>SDBU01009959.1_pt1 | contig 10596 bp, 11 predicted proteins | sample 2277071 | NCBI WGS metagenome assembly SDBU01 (sample SAMN10397929, study PRJNA504765) | marine sediment metagenome | isolation source: marine sediment core GS08_GC12, 126 cmbsf | place: Arctic Ocean: Gakkel Ridge, Loki's castle | collected 2008
GCCGTGTGATCCGGGTATAGCGGCCGATCAATGTCTAAGAAATCAACGTGGCGGCGAATGACTTCCTTAGCGGTCAGGGAACCTTTTCCGGGTTTGAATTCACGAAAATCCAAGGCCTGGGCAGCGGCCATGAATTCAATTCCCAGGATGCCATAAGCATTATCAACAATCTGGCCGGTTTTAATGGCGGTATTCATTCCCATGGACACAAAATCTTCCTGGTCAGCAGCAGCCGGAATCGATTGAATCGAGGCTGGCGCCGATAATATACGCTGTTCCACGATCAATGTGGCGGCGGTGTACTGACTCAGCATCATACCGGAGAACATACCGGCGCCTTTGGTCAAAAACGACGGTAATCCCACGCTCAGAGCCGGATTAGTCAGTCGGTTCAGGCGCCGCTCGGATAATACACTGACCATGGTAACGGCAGCGCCAACCATATCCATTGGCAGGGATACCGGTGTTCCCTGGAAGTTGGCACCGGTCAGGGTCAATTTGTATTCCGGTAGAAAAATGGGGTTATCGCCAACACCATTCAGTTCGATTTCCACTTGCTCACGGGCAAATTTAACCGCATCATTAGCAGCGCCAATCACCTGGGGCGTGGAACGCATGGAATAGGCATCCTGTATTTTAACTTTAATTTTACCGGTCAGTAAGTCACTGTCCTGCAAACATTTGTTGATCGCATTGGCTGTCCGAACCGCCCCGGCAAATCCGCGCACTTGATGCAGACGCAGATCGTATGGTTTCAAATTGCCGAGTAAGGCTTCGATCGTCATGGTTGCCGCTATTTCGGATTGTTTTAACCAGCGGTTAATATCATATAGATGAATTGCGCTCATGGCAGTGAGTAAATTGGAACCATTAATTGTAGCCAGGCCATCGCGGGCCAGTAAACCAGGAACTGGTATACCGGCGCGGTCCAAGGCTTCCTTACCGGGATAACGTTGGCCTTGGTAATAAGCCTCCCCTTCACCCAGCATGAGCAGGGCGATCTGTGACATAGGCGCCAGATCACCACAAGCACCAACCGATCCCTTTTGGCAAACAACCGGTGTGACGCCCTTGTTGAGCATATCAATCAAAGTTTGGGTAATTTCCGGTCGGCCACCCGAATTACCGTGAGCATGAACATTTATTCGACTCGCCATAGCTGCCCGGACATACTCGACAGGTGCCGGATCACCAATTCCAGCGGCGTGATTATAAACCAGATATTTCTGAAAATCCTGGATTTGATCATCATCCAGAACTACTTCTGAAAATTCACCAATCCCGGTATTTACGCCATACATGATCTCACGCGCCCGGACTTTCTCTTCCAGCATCGCCCGGCAGATTTTGATTCGGTCCAATGCGGCAGGGTCTAGTTTAACCTGTTCGCCAAAACGCGCAACCCTTACTAATTGACCAACGGTTAAACTTGATCCATCCAATACAATCGCCATACCTGTCTCCTTTGGTTGATCGGCATTTTCAATGTTAATCGGTAGTAATCCCCACGGGTAAATCATCTTCTCAAGTGTGGATGAAGCATGGAATTTAGGACTCCTAAAATGGCGTTCCAATAATTCCCGGAGGGATAATAATATTTCTTATTCCGTCTTCCATTTATCTAAGTTGTCAATTAGCAATCTTCCAAGCACTCACCCCTTTAAACATCGATTCCTGTTGAAAAAGGCGATCATTTATTGCTCCTCCACCGTCCAGTTGGTTCCGTAGGTCATTATTTGATTTACAATCCCCATAGCAAACAATAAATTCGGACTATGGAATATTTAAACCTAGTCCCATTCTGTACGACACAACCGACCCGTCGGGGTATCCCTAATACTCTCAACATTACTTCTCAAGGGAAAATTCAAGACTGAGCATTACGGAAAATATCATATTCAATATGAGGAATCAGATTCTATCTATCGACACTATTAAAATGCGCTAATAGAATTTTGATAAAATCCATATAAATTTGATTAATTTAAGAAAGGGATAAATATGCATAACGAATTCACATGTATTATGGAAAAGGACGAAAATTGGTATATAGCCTATTGTCCGGAAATCCCTGGAGCAAATGGACAGGGTCGCACAGCTGAAGAATGCCGTAAAAGTCTCTCTGATGCAATTGCTTTAATTCTTAAAGACAAACGGGAAGATGCATTGCGGGGCGTCCCACCTGAAGCTAAACGTGAAATTGTTACGGTTGAATGAAACGCAGTGCTCTATTGAAGCATCTTCGTAAACACGGATGTTATCTAAAGCGGGAAGGTAGAAGTCATTCTTTATGGTGTAACCCTCAAACAGGTCATATTGAAGCTGTCCCCCGTCACATTGAAATACCGAACAAATTAGCCAAAAAAATTTGTCATACGTTAGCGATCAAATCTATTGGATAAAGCGCATTTTAACCCACAATCAACCCAACCTGAATCAGTAATAACATTAATTTGATGTTTATGAGATAAAAATGGAATGTTTACATTGCAAAGGCAAAATGGTTAGAAGCAATTCCCCATTTAGTGTAGATCGAAACGGTTACCATATCTCATGGGAATCTATCCCAGCATGGGTATGTACTCAATGTGGTGAAGCTCTTTTTGAAGAAAATGAAGTTAATCACATTCAAAAAGCATTACAACAAATCGACCAAGAAACACTAGCCTTAACGTCAAGTATCGCCTAATTGATCGATAAATGGAGCCTCACGGGTAAATCATTTTCTCAAGTGTAGATGGAGCACCGGATTTAGGACTCCGAAAATGTCGTTCCAATAATTCCCGGAGGGATAATAATATTTCTTAATCGATCTTCGTTTGCGGCAGGGACTCCGCTAGTTTATGCTAATCGTAGATCTCCACATTTCTCAACAGACTATGCTGAAAAGTGTAATGCGGAGAATATAACGTCTAATTACCGCAATAAATGCGGAGATTAATTTTATTTGCGGAGATTAATGAGTATATTTACCGCAAGATTAGCGGAGAATAACTGTGTACATCTATGAACTGGAAGAGTGGCCTGATTTTGTATGGGACAATTATCAACTAATATCTCTATTGGGGAAAGTGAGAAATCTACAGGGAAAAATAGTCGGCAAGATGGAGTCACTTGGATTCGAACTGAGGAATGAAGCTGCTCTGAAAACATTAATTCTGGATGTTATTAAATCAACTGAAATAGAGGGTAAAATATTAAATCCTGAGCAGGTACGTTCTTCAATTGCACGACGATTAGGAATAGACATTGCCGGATTGGTGCCGTCGGATAGAGATACTGATGGTGTTGTTGACATGCTGTTGGACGCGACTCAGAACTTTAAAAAACTTTTGACTAAAACCAGATTATTTGATTGGCATCTGGCACTTTTTCCAACTGGCCGCAGTGGTATGCATAAACTAATTGTCGGTAATTGGCGAGACGATTCTACCGGTCCACTGCAGGTAGTATCAGGGGCATTGGGAAAAGAAAAAGTACATTTTCAAGCGCCGAGTTCTGCGGAACTTGAAAAGGAGATGAATTCATTTCTGGACTGGTTTAATACAAAGGATGAATTAGACCTGGTAATAAAAGCCGGATTAGCACATCTTTGGTTTGTTACTCTGCACCCATTTGAGGATGGGAATGGCAGGATTGCGCGCGCTCTTACCGATATGCTGTTAGCGCGTGCCGACGGTATTTCTCAAAGATTTTACAGTATGTCGGCCCAGGTTCGCATTGAGCGAAACGAGTACTATCGAATATTAGAAAAGACTCAAAAAGGAAAACTTGATATAACTGATTGGCTCGAGTGGTTCTTAGACTGTTTGTTAAATGCCTTAGCTGCCGCCAACGAAATACTTGAAAAAGTGATTTTTAAACATTCATTTTGGAACAAAAATGCAATCAGGATTCAAAATGATCGGCAAAAATTATTGCTGAATAAATTATTGGATGGATTCGATGGTAAATTAACATCGTCCAAATGGGCAAAAATTGCTAAGTGCTCCCCGGATACGGCATTACGGGACATCCAGGATTTAATAACTAAGCAAATACTGCGAAAAGCTGAAGTCGGTGGCAGAAGCACCAATTATGAACTAATCGATATTGCTAAAGAAAACAAGTTAAATCCAGCCGGTAACAACGGCTAAAGCCAATCGGGTGGACAGGGTAAATTTCAGGTGAACGGAAGCGGATTAATTAAGCGTGAAAATTTAAAAACAACGGAAATCTAAACGCAGGTATCCAAGAAAAACTTTAAGAACATTAGAAATCCAATTGATGAAATATTGGAGGGGAACTAAGAAGAGCAGATACACAACCATTGGCGGTAATGCAAATAAATGAATCAGCAATTCAAATACGTTGTAAAAAAATCTATAATCCGAATAAATAAAGGTGAAGTAAAATTTGGAATAATTGGATTGTCTGAAAAAGAATTGACACCCGAACCTAGGTTTTACAAAAATGATGACAACAGGATTAAATGTTATCAATTTGATTCTTTGGGATTTTATGTTTTAAGAAATGCCTACAGAGGATTATTATTAAGCATAAATTATTTAGTATCAGCAGACATTAATCTTTCAAAAAAATTACTTGGACCCGCGATTAGTAACTATTATACCAGTGCTTATCATATTTTAGGAGCTTTTTTGGCACTGAGAGGAAGAATAGTATTCGACACCCTAATTCTTTACCACAATAAAAAAATCATAAAAGATGACAGATTTGCAATTGCCAGTTTTACAAAAGGAAATTGGCATTTAGAATCAAAAAAATGGGGACATGCTGGTAAGTGGCAAGAAATTAAACAACTCAGATTGAACGAATATCCAGAATCACTAATACACTTATTTAGATATTGGTTCAAATACAGAATCAAAGAAGATGTTTCTTTGAATGAATATATGAGGAGAATGGTAAAAGGCGAATCTCTTGGGACACCTCTTCATATTAATGATATTCCAGATGAATTTCTAAAAAGGATAACAGAATCAAGACATCAAGCGATATATGCTTCTTTTGGGAGTGAACCAGAAGTAATGTCAAATTTAGTAAACGGTGATGCTTTTGATGATAACGGAATAGATTACCAGGCAAGAGCGTTTAAGAAATTTTGCTACGGGTTTATGAATGAAAATGTTGATACACTTATAGAATTATTAAATTTCATACGAATTCATAAAAAAACTAGAGAATGGTTATGGGTTTCAATATTTCAACCATGGTTTGATGAACAACAAATTGAATATATTGATGATTATCAACTCAAACAGAAATTAAACCAAATTAAGGAATTTTTATTTGCTAAAAGACAAAAGCACATACCGTCAACAAATGCTATACCCAATAAGGGTTTTAGTACGAAATTAAAAGTGAATGCAAGTAATGAAAATTAGTAATAAATTAAAACGAAAGTGCTTTCAAATCCCTTACTGGGCATAGCCAAACCGTTGGCGTGCATTTCAAAAACAAGAAATTAGTAATACATAAAAAATGAGAAAACTCTTTATCATTCTTCTATCATTGACATTAAACAATGTTTTTTGTCAAGATGTCTATTTTACGTCAAGTATTAGTCAACATACTAAAGACATTTACTTTACATCGAGTATCACACAAAATTCAATTGATATATATTTTTCTGATAGAGTAACACAAAGTTCAATTGACATTTACATTTCTACGGGAAGTAATAATTGTGACGTAAATGTTTCTTCGAGCATAACGAATTACACCGAAGATGTTTATTTTTTGTCAAGCATGACACAGAGTTCTACAGACATTTACCTTTCAGATAGAATTACACAAAGTTCTAAAGATATTTACTTAACAAACAATCTATCTTCAGCAAAATATGCGATTTGCTTCCCTTATGGATTCAACTTTGATAAAAGACATATTGCTGCAATTGTTGCATTGTTTTTAGTAAAGGATGAATAAAAACGACACGCCAACAATGTATATAAAAAATAGGCGAGATAGTAGTAGCATCAAGGTTTGTAACCCGTTTCAACTTTCTTGTAACTTGAAAATGAAGTGCTCCGAAAACGCCTGCTTTTCATATACTAACCGTTATCTGTAACTTTGATAGTCTGTTTAAGAGAAACACTATTTATTTGAAATGATGAATAAAGTTAGGAGGATACAATGACTAATTTTCAGGATCGTATGCTGCGTGCAGCAAAGTTAGATGTTAATCTGTATGAAGAGGTTGAAGCCGACAGCGGGTCCATGCGCCAAGCTATGGGGGTAGTGGTTCTCTCCAGTATCGCCGCTGGAATAGGCAGCATTAATATAGGAGGACTGGGCGGGATTATTATGGGGACGATCGCCTCCCTTATCGGCTGGTATATCTGGGCTTATCTAACTTACTATATTGGCACAAAATTCCTCCCGGAGCCACAGACCAAAGCAGATCCCGGTGAGTTGCTGCGCACTATTGGCTTTTCGAGCTCTCCCGGTTTGATTCGAGTATTAGGTATCATCCCCGGGCTGGGAGGCGTTGTTTTTTTAGTGGCGTCTGTTTGGATGCTGGTGGCAATGGTAATTGCGGTCAGACAAGCCCTCGATTATGAGAGCACATTACGAGCTGTAGGAGTTTGCGTGATCGGCTGGATTATTCAAGCGTTAATCCTGGTGTTCTTGTTTTCCATTTTGGGTGGTGCTGAATAACCAGTCTAATGCAATTTCAGGCAACCGTCATAACATCAGATCACACAGGCTAGAAGATTGACATCCAAATGCTACCGCATCTCTTTTGGCCTTGACCATTAGTAGGCATTAAATAAAAACAAGATTATGAAAAAATATTATTTCACGCTATTCCTTTCCTTATTAATCACAATTGCATATTCGGAAGAAGGCAAAAAGGATTACACAGAGGCTTTCAAACTTGTTGAAGTATGGTTAGAAGCTCAAAAGGACTTTGAGCAACTACCTGGTTTAACTGCAATTGTAATTGAGGATCAGGAAGTTCTTTGGTCAGGTGCTTTTGGCTTGTCCAATGTTGAAAAGAATATCAAGGCAGAAACATCAACACTTTGCAGTATATGCTCAATATCCAAGTTGTTTACTTCAGTTGCAATCATGAAATTATATGATGAAGGGAAACTTCGATTAGACGATCGGGTGAGCGACTTACTACCTTCTTATAAGCTGGAACAAAAATATCCTGATAGTGGACCCATTACTATTAGAACATTGCTGACGCATTCTTCCGGCCTGCCAAGAGAAGCAGGATACCCTTATTGGACCGGGCCAGACTTCCCTTTTCCGACCAGAGAGCAGATTGATTCAAAATTAATCGATCAAGAAACGTTGTATCCTTCTTCTACCTATTTCCAATACAGTAATCTTGGACTCACCTTATTGGGTGAAATAGTCGAGGAAGTATCAGGAGTCCCCTACGATGAATATATTCAACAAAACATTCTGAAACCGCTTGGTCTTACCGATACCCGAACTGAGTTACCTGAACCACTGTATGGAAATGAATTGGCCATTGGCTATAGTGCAATCACAAGAGAAGGTAAGAGAGAAAAAGTAAATTTCTTCCAGGCGAAAGGGATTAAACCTGCAGCAGGCTACTCATCAAATGTACAAGACTTAGGGAAATTTGCCTCGTGGCAATTTCGTTTGAGGGACACGACTGTGACAGAAATATTAAAACCATCCACAATTAAATACATGCAAAGTGTGCATTGGACTGACCCTGACTGGGAGACCACATGGGGATTAGGTTTTGTTGTATATAAAGGGGATGATGGAAATACATGGGTCGGGCATGGGGGTAATTGTCCCGGTTATCGATCAACACTACAAATAGACCTAAAGAATAAGAGAGCTTTTTCAGTAATGATCAATGCCAATGGTACTGACCCGACAAAATATGCTAAAGGAATAAATGAAATTATGAATAAAGTGGAGATTCCAAAAAAGGAAGAACCGTCAGAAGATAAGACAGAAAAGAAAAATCTGCAGGAATATGTTGGATATTACGATCCAATGCCATGGTGGGGTGAAGAGTTCATATCTACGTGGGACGGAAAGTTAGTTTCAATAGCTTTACCTTCAGAAAAGCCGGGAAAGTCAATGACCTTTTATAAGCACATAGCGAATGATACTTTTCGTAGAATCAGGGATGATGATGAATTAGGCGAGACTCTAGTCTTTGAACGAGACAAGAATGGTAAAATCATTCAATACAAAAGCCATGGGAACTATATAAAAAAAATCAATCGCTAAATTAACGCCTACTAACAATACATAAACAAATAGCATAAAAGAGTAACCAACTGAAAACGCGCCAGTTTGCCCGCCTGGCGGTGGATAGGTCTGCCTGGTGTCAGACAGCCAACTCAAAGTAAAAACCGCAGATACGGACGCCAATAACGTGAGGCATCAAATTAAAACTATGACATACGAAATATGCTAAAAGGTAAGAAACTAAGGTTATCCATAGCACCACAGAACTCACCATTCGGAAAGTAACAACGCACTATGTTTAATAAAACTTTTTATATTTTTTTATTGGTTTTCAGCATTGCCTTTTTTGCATGGCGGTTTTTACGACCGATGAATATATTTGTTGTTGATAAGAAATTCGAAAGGCCAATGCATATAAAGACACCGGAGGGATTAGACTCGGTCAGCGCAAAAGAATGTAAGAACTGCCATGAAGAAATTTATCAAGAATGGTCAGAGAGTATGCATGCAAAAGCTTGGACAGACCCATACTATCAGATTGACTATGTTTTTGACGGCTCTCAACAAATATGCCTTAATTGCCATATACCGCTTGAGAACCAGCAGGAAAACTTGGTGCTTGGATTTCAAGATAAAGAGAAATTCAAACCTATTCTTAAACCAAATCCTGACTTTGATCCAGAATTGCAATTAGAGGGTGTAACCTGTCTTGTATGCCATATTAAGGATGGCAAGATAGTCGGGCCGTTCGGATCAACAGATGCTCCCCACGCAACAATTGCTGATCCTGAAATAACACAGGGTATGAAGGTTTGTGAGAAGTGTCATGTTGCTTTTGGGGAACGGTGGGATACCTTTTATAAGATTCCCCCCTGTGGGACAGTTTCAGAAATAATCAGAAGCGGCCAAGAGATAGATTGTGTTGGCTGCCACATGCCTGAGGTTATGAGACCAATAGCGCTGGGCTCGGAAGTGAGGAAGGGCCGGAAACATTATTTCCGTGGTGGTCATCATCCTGAACAAGTAATGAAAAGTCTCGAGGTAAAGTTTAAAAAAGAAGTTATTAAAGATAACTACAAATTTATTTTCGAGTTAACAAATATTGGTGCCAGCCATAATCTCCCCACTGGAACACCAGATAGACATCTAACCCTTGAACTGAGACTCCTTGATGAAAGCGGCATTTTAATAAAAGAACAGATATTCAAAATGAAACGGTATATCCTCTGGAGGCCATTTATAATTGACCTCATAGATACACGTCTTCCTTACGAACAACCGAAAACTTTTGTCTTTAAGTTCAAGAAAGATATTAACAATCCTCCGTCGGAACTTGAAGTAATAGTAAGATACCATCTGCTCGATGAGAAAAGGAGAAAGAGAATAGGCTATGAAAATAAAGAGCCCATAGCATATCCTATATATCAAAAGAGGATTTTTTTGAACTAACAGTCAAACTTGCGAACTTGCAGAACAATCAGTACTGAACAACAAAGGGTTCGAAATTAACTCTATTTTCTTGCTGTAACCGACCATAATAACAATAATACCTTACCTGATCTCGCTTCATTTATCCAGAACTGGTGTTTATCCTTGGCAGGATCAATTCCGATGATTATTTTTCCTTCATAAATTTATATTTTTGAGCTAATGTCCGTACGCTTGTATTCAAACTTGTTCCTCTTTGCTATCCTGATAAAAGGAACATAAATATCATTGGAAACAATTATGGAAAATATTTTAATTAATCAATCGGTAGCCATACTCTGCGATGGGAACAATATTGAACGGAGTATCCACGATCTCTCTAAAACAAAAAATGCAATGATCAATTTTGATAAGTTGATCCCGAAATTGTTAAATGATAGAGGATTAAACAGGCTGCTTTATTTTAGGGAAGGTAAGTCCATATCTTCAAAATTCGCTGATAGATTACATGAAAACTATTATGGCTCCGTTATTCCGTGTCATAAATCGGCCGATATTCCACTTTCTATCAAAGCAACGCAACTCGCATCAAAGGTTGACACCATAATCATTATGTCCGGGGATTCGGATTTTGTGGATTTGGTCTTACATCTGAAAGGGGAAGGTGTAAGGGTCGAAATTGCTGCGGTAAGAAAAACTGCTGCCAAGATATTAATCGATGAAGCAGACTATTTTCATGAAATAACCAAAGAAGATTGGTTTGTATATAAATCACCAAGAAAGACAAAAGTGTAAAAAAGTTAACCTAAAATATTTACCACCCTGCCCGCCGTTTCACTTTGGCAGGCGGGGAATTGCACGCCTGCCCCGTATCGAAGCGTACTGGGGAATTAACACAAAACTAATTGAAACACTCGCTAAATAAAAATAAGTAGACAAATATTATTCCTTGTTATGAAACGCCAAATCATT
>SDBU01009960.1_pt1 | contig 10595 bp, 5 predicted proteins | sample 2277071 | NCBI WGS metagenome assembly SDBU01 (sample SAMN10397929, study PRJNA504765) | marine sediment metagenome | isolation source: marine sediment core GS08_GC12, 126 cmbsf | place: Arctic Ocean: Gakkel Ridge, Loki's castle | collected 2008
CAAATAAAGCCATTGCTTTGTCCAGAGCAAGCGCCGTCTCTTCGACATAATCGGAAATCCCATTTTCATTCAGGTCATCAGGCGGGACCATATGATGATAACCTGCTATATCAAAATGAAGCTTAAAAAAGCCGCTTGGACTTATATATGCACTATCGAGGCTCGGTCTTGAGTAAATAAACTGTGAAAAGAAATCTTGTTCACCCTTAGTCAGAATATCCCAGTTTTCTGTAAGCTCCATTATTGTTCCGGTACCGCATTTTTCTGCTTTCTCAATTGTAACTCCAGGATATATTGCAGAAAGTTTTTCAGGAGACAATATCAGAAAACTTCTATATACAAGGTATTGATGATAACTTATCCTTTCATTTTTATAATCTTCCAAAATGGAAGTCTGAAGGTCAGAACCGTATATCCCTGCTGAACTGTTGGTTAATATAAGAAATACTATAGTAATATTTAACAATATATTTTTCATTTAATCTTAATAAATTACTTTAAATTAGCTCTTGGCTTTTGGCTATTAGCTGTTAGCTATGAAAAAAATGAAGCTCAGCAGTTATTAGTTAGATATCATACATTAAAAAATTTCAAAAAATTAATCATTAAGCTAAAAGCCAATAGCCAATAGCTAATAGCTAATTATCGACAGATAATAACAACAATTTATGAATAATCCAGGTTATGTACGTTTCATTTTTTTTCTTTTTAATTTAATAACAATCGGAACGCCTTTGAAACCGAAATTATTGCGAATTGTTTTTTCGATATATCTTTTATAATCAGCTCTTATTGCTCTGGTATCATTTGCAAAAAGTAAAAAAACTGGCGGTGCTGCTGAAATTTGCATTCCGAATTTGATACTGATTATTTTCCCCGCATAACTGGGAGGAGGTCTTTTATCGATTGCGTATTTTATAACCTCATTTAATTGTTTTATATTTAATCTTTTTTTTCTCTCTTCAAAAATATTAATACATATATCGAGAACATTGAATACTCTTAAATTTTCTAATATGGACATAGTAAGCATCGGTATATATCTCATTGATTTTAGTTTGGAGTATGTTTCTTTAGTAAGTGAACTGTACTTCTCTTCCCTTTTTTCAATCATATCCCATTTGTTATAAACCAGCAGTACACCTTTTAACTTTTTTACACAGTAATCGATTATCTTTAAATCATTATTAGTAATACCCTCATCAGCTTCAACTATCATAATTGTAACATCACTTCGGTCTATACTTTCATAAGTTCTCAGTGAACTGTAATACTCGATATTTTCTTTAATCTTTTTTAATTTTTTCAGACCTGCGGTATCTATTATCCGGATAGTTTTATTTTTGTATTTTAATATTGAATCAATCGAATCTCTTGTTGTACCGGGTATATCGGAAACAATCATCTTTTTCTTTCCGAGAACAGCATTAAAGTAAGAGGATTTTCCAACATTCTGTTTCCCGACAATTGCAATTTTTATCTCCTCCGGAACATCCTTTTGCTCCGGAACATTTTGTATTTTAAAATTTTCTATAATTTTATCAAGTAAATCTCCAATATTCCTGCCATTTAAGGCAGAAATTTTAATCGGCTCGCCAAGTCCAAGCCTGTAGAATTCATCTGCGATTAACGCTATATTTTCATTATCGACCTTATTTACAACCGGTATAACCTTCTTCTCACTTTTCAATAAAATTTTAACTATATCATTGTCGAGACCGGTAATACCTGTCTTCACGTCAACAACAAAAAGAATTACATTTGATTCCTGTATAGAAATTTCTACCTGTTCTTTGACTTTGCTTTCAATTATTTTATCTGTATCAGGAATGTATCCACCTGTATCTATTAACAAAAAATTAAATCCGCCCCAATCCGTCTCCATCGTGTTTCTATCTCTTGTTACACCGGAAACATCGTCAACAATTGCCTTTCTTTTCTGTAAAATTCTATTGAAAACTGTAGATTTTCCTACATTCGGACGACCGACAATCGATACTAATGGAAGTTTCATATTTTTAAATTTTTTGTAGTATATTTTTTATTTGACATTTTAAAAAAGAGCGTAGATTAGAAATTCGGTTTTTATTTTATATATCACGCTCCTGATTGAGAATCGACAATTTCTCCTTTTTTTCTCATCCCGGTACGGCTTTTTGTCAACATAGCAAGTTTGATAAGCCATTACTCATACTACTATATGATAATAACCGGTCATTACATCGGCTTTACCAAAAACCGATAATCAAAAAAATCATTTTAATAATAACAAATTATTCTTCACTTGTCAAGAATATAATTATGTTCAATGCTGGAAAAACAGCTATTAATTTAGTAATAGTAATAAAAATGAGTTTAATACGAAAATAGACCACTGATTACCTGATTTAAAACTGGCTATACTGATGTAAATTATTTCAAATGAGCATAAATATCAGGTCTATAAACATATCGTCCCTACGGGACTTAATATTAATACTATTAGCTCCATTAGGAGCGTAATGTTTATAGTAGTTGAATAGAAAAAATAATCCGAGCTCCGATAGGAGCGATATGTCATTCCGAAAATAGAACATATTTTCATACCTCGTGGCGTTTCATAGCAGCAGGAGAGTTTATTATAGTTTTGTAAAAGAAAATCTTAACAAATTTAAATTATAGCTTTTTTAAATTTGCAATCTCATATAAATAGATGATAAACAAATTTTATCATTAATACCCTGTCTTTTAGGTCTATTCTCGGGGTATCGGGATTGCGGTTTTCATTGTAAACAATATAGAAATTATTTGCAGAATTATGAATATAATGAAATAAAATATTTGCAGAAAGCCGGCTGTCGAGGTCATTCCATTGAATATAAGTTTTTATATACATATCCGGGTTAAACATATATGTCATTCTCGTACTAACAACATTAGAATAAAAGTACCCGAATGGTAGTATAACATGATTATAATCATAGAACATATCCATATTAAAGTGTGAGGATGGCCTGAAATGATAATGAGGCGAAAATGTCCGTTTTTTCCCTCCATAATAATTACCGAATTTATAACTAATACTACCGGCTAATATCCTGCTGTGGTCTGACGTGCATTGAAGTATAAATGTATTAAATTGATAATTTCCAATAGGAACTAAAACCTCATTAATATAATCGTCATCAGTAAGAAATTCATCATACCGATTAACTTCAATACTTATTCTATCACCTGAAGAAAATTCTGAATAAAATGCTCCCGATAATCGTTTTGTCTCAAGAACATTTTCATTATTTGTGACATAATAAAAAGAACTGACAAACATGAAATTTCTTAAAACATAATTATTAATCCATTTGGTAATAGCTGCATTTGTGAATGTACTTCTAATTTTTTCTCTTTGAATAAAACCCATTTCAGGATTAAAATTATCACCAAGGCTAAGATACTTCGCATTCCACGAAAATACGTCAGTTCTGAAATCAGTAAAAAATGTTCCGGCATAATCTTTTCCTTTAATATCAGGAGTAACCGTCTTGGCTAATGACCCACCCATATTAAATGATGTAGTAATTGGAAATAATCCATCTATTCCAAAAGAACGGTTATATTTTTTACCGGAACTCTGCTTATTCATAGCGATTAGTCCGATGTTTGAATTCTTAAAAAGGTCATGTTTAATCCTGAAAGTTGAATAATTTTTTGAAGGTTCAACATTACCTTCTGCTAATTCTTTTTCTTGAGTTTGCATACTCATTAAACCGATTGAATTTTTTCTATTTTGCCTGTTATCTTTGTTCCTCCGAAAAGAGGTATTTGTTCGTCTTCTCTTAGTCCTATTCTTCTGCTGTAGTTCAACAAATAACCGATTTCACGACCTTCATCTCCAGTAGTAATCCTTGTTCTAACTACACCCCCCGATGTGTTTAAGTTTTCAAAAGCTATATCTCCAAATTGAAACAGTCCGACATTTTCGAGAAAGAAATCTCTTTTTTCCGGGAAAAACAGGTTGAACCGTGATGTATTAACAACCTCCTGGTCAGCTTCCACCTGAGCAAAGTCAGTATTATAAGAAAAATCCGCTCTTAAATTTCCGGTTACTCTGTAAATTACGTCCACTCCACCGCTAATATCTGAAAATGATTTATTTGGCGAATATTCCTGCGATTTACTTCCTTCTGCATAAGGTATTACTTCAATATCTTTACCTTTAGTTAATCCTTCAACACCCCTCAATTCTCCAAAAAGAGAAGCACGATATTTCCCCATTGTACCTAATGCACGAGGAATATATGACCAGTAAGTTCTTTCCTTCTTTCTCTTTATTTCTCTGGCAATGTTTACTCCCCAACTTTTTGAATCCTCTTTAAATCTTATGGCATAGAAAGGGATAGAAATTTCTACTAACCATCCAAATTCAGTTCTCTTTGTTCCGCATTTCCATATCGTATTCCAGTCAACATTTACACTCTTTCCCTCGTCAGTAATCATAGCATCATATCTTGCACCATCAGGGTTTATTCTGAAATAATAGCAGTTCTTTTTGTCATTGAAGGCATCTAAAAATACTTCTATATTATCATTATGATGTATACGACCATCCCTTCGCATTTCATTGGATATTATTTTATCAGGTTCACTGTCATAACAGGTAATCCCAATATAAAGATTTTCATCATCTCTGATGATCCTGACAACAGTTCTTTCAGAAGAAGGAGATTTATCCAGTGGTTCCTGTTGAATAAATCCCTCGGAAGGGATACATTCTTCCCATTCAGGTTCATCCAATAATCCGTCAATTTTGATAGTGGAATTTATCTTTTTAACATGAATTATCTTTTTTTTATCCTGCCCGGAATATTTATCATCTTCAGCCAAATCCTGAGCCGAATGTGAGTTAAATGTCAAAATCGAAATAAGAACAAATGATTTTAAAAGTAAGTGAAAAATCCCTCTCGATATTCTGAACCTGAATAACATTATTGAATTTACTCCATTGATTTTAGAATTAATACCATCGATAAACAACAAATATAATTATTTTTTTAATTTTTATCAATAAAATATTTCAACCTATGTTCCCTTTATCAACTTTAATTAAGAATATATTCGGAAACTGATTGAATGATTTGATAAAAAGTATAGAAGGATTAGAAGATAAGATAAATGAAATAGAACATAGATTAAAAAGGAATATAAATACTTTTGACAAAACTGCTCATAATTTCATGCAACTTTATCTTCTTTTATGTCGAGCTTGAAATAGTTTAATATATTACAAAAACATCAGAAAAATTCTTTACAATATCATTTCCAAAGATATCGGCAGCTTCAATTTCCACATTATACAAACTAAATTTCTGCTCAGGTATTTTTGTGCTGAATACATTATCATCCTTTATTTTGTCTCCGTCGATACCGTCATTGTTCAATACAAACTCCGGATATTTTCCGGCTCCACTTTTTGATTTTAGATTTGCTTTAACCTTTTCTATTTTTCCACCATCGATAACTTTTACTTTAATAGTATTATCTCCTGTAACCTTTACCCACTGGATTTGTGGTGGAGTATTATCTTCCCCTGAAACTCTTATTTTTGCTTTTCCCCGCTTTATGATATGATCGGGATAACTTGGGAGCCAATATTCTGTGAAAAATTCTATAATGTGATTTTCCGGACAATCTGATGAAATGAGAGGCACAGAATATTTCGCAGAACCTCCGACATGGTCATAACTGCTCCAGTTATCAGATGCCCTCAGATTTATACCATTCGGATTCACATATTTATCAGATGTATATAAAAAAGTTCTATTGTAGGTATTATTATCTTTTACAAGAATAACGATTGACTCCCCGGGATTTGCTATTCCATCACCGTTTCCACTGCCGAGAACAATCGATGTTTTACTGGTACCGGCTCTTGCCACTGTAAATTCCTTCCCATCTGCAATTTCAGTATTTATAATTTCCGGATAATCGATCATTATTGGAACTTCAAAAAAATTAGTCCATTCCTTATTTTTATTATCTCTTATAACAAGTTTAAATTTTTCAATTTCGATGCTGTCTGCATTAACATAGAAGATAAAAGGTGTTATTGATTTTTTTATTTCATTTACATTAATACTTCCAAATTCTACCTTGCTTTTGATTATCTTGGCATTGTTTCTCGTTGCTGTTAACTCTGCAATTACACCATCTGCTTTTGTTCCTCCTTTGTTGAGTAATTGAACAGATATTTTCACATTCTTCAATGGTGCAGCCCAATTCATATTATCAATTTCAAATAACGCAAGAGTAATGTTCGGAGTATCATCTTTTTTATTAATTCCAATCTCACTTAGATAACCGTTAAGAGGTATCTTTAATCTCCCGTTATTATCACTTTTAATAATATATTGAGCAGTTTGATTTTTTGCGGGATTTATATCATTAATAATATATTCGCTATTCTTATCATAAATTGGAGTAGTAGTAACATTTAATTTAACATAAGGCATAAGTTCACCATCGGGAAGAAATTCCCTTACTGAACATCGAAAACCCCTTTTATTAACATTTTCAAGCTTAGTAAATCCTGGAACTTCACGGTTAGAGCTCACATTATATCCCCATACCGAAAATTCAGGATAAACATCGATGTGATGCCAGCTTTTAGGTTCCGGAGGAGGATTCTCAAATGTTTTCATTATAAATTCAAACATTTCACCAAGCCCGCAGGTACTGTGAGCGGCTTCATATATTTTATATTCATAGTTGTCCATTACTTGAGTCCAGATTTTATTCATATCAACGTGATAGGCACGTATAAAATCTTTATTCCCGTAATTTAACCTCACATTCATTCCTCCATAGTTTTTATACATATCTGTATGACGATATTCAACAGGAAATGCTTTCGGACCATTAAAAAATTCTGGTGAACCACAGAAATTCCCTGCAGCAGAAACTAAATGAGGATATTTGCCCCCTACCCAAAAAGTCATAAATCCTCCCATAGACAGCCCGGAAACTGCACGATGATTCCTGTCAGGAATTGTTCTGTAATTTGAATCTATATAACGAACAAATTCCGGGAAATAAATTGGAAATTGTCGATAAGTTTCAACTGGACTTATATTATAGGGGCGCAAATAATATTCATCTCCCTCACGAATATTAAATCCATCCCATTTTACAACGATAACATCATGTTCTGATACAAAATTTGCGATATTATCTCCTTCGTTGTCATTTCCCTTATCGAATCCATTGCCTCTGGTGATACCAAAATAACGCTGAGACCACCCATGAAAAAAGTAAATTACCGGATAACGCTTGTAAGAATTCTCATCATAACCGGATGGTAAAAATATCCTGTAATTACGCATCTCACCAAAAACATTGCTGTAATGTTTAGAATCAATTATCTTTATCTCCCCGGCATTTATATATCCCGACCAAAATATCACTATTAAAATTGTCAAAAATCTAAAAATTAAACGCATTTTAAATACCTTTTTATTAGTTGATTTTTAATATATTACGTCTTTAAGATGTAAAATATTATACTTCTAATAAACACTCATTCTCTTTCAGAGCACCACGAAGTATGAAAATAGATCCTGAAACAAGTTCAGGATGACAAGTGCAGTGTTTTCGGGTAAAAAGTGAGTAACCCCTGTCATCCTGAACTTGTTTCAGGTAGAGAAAATTTCCGCTCTCTGTTGGTGTTGTCACCAACAGAGAAAATTTAACTATTTTCATACCTCGTGGTGCTCTAAAAGAGCATGTGTGTTTTTTTGTTCCCAAACTCAGTTTGGGAACAAAAATGTCTGAGAAACTTTGTTTCTATCCAAGCCGGTTTCCGGTTCAGCAACGATTCAGGTTAACAATATTTTCATCCTTCGTGGCGCTCTGAAAAGAGAATGAGCGTTTATGTAAAATAGAACTTGAATACCCCGTTTTGTAAACGGGGATGAAAAGTTCTCCTTTATTTATATCTTATTAATTATATTAGCTCCGATAGGAGCGGAATGTTTATAGCATATAAATCAAAATAATTTAGAGCTCCGTAGGAGCGACATAAATAAACAGTATTTTTTTAGGAACGACTAAATATCATTGTACCCAGGAAAGAACTCCCACGCAACTAAAATTGTTTTAAAAGCTCCCCCGCCTTGTAGGCGGGGAGCTTCACTACGAAAATAGAATTTTATAACCACGAAGGGCACAAAATTCTTCTTTCTCTGCGTCTCTGCGGTTCTTTTTTCTAATAAAGTAAACAGATTAAGCAAATTTAACAAGCTCATTGATCTTAATCGGTCTTTTCTGCTCGATGCTGTGGTATGCTGAAATACCTATAAGAATAGACATTGCGCCTGCTCTTGAACCGGCTCTCTGGTTGAGGGGATCCGGAACATTCTCCTTAAATATCATATCCTTAAGTTTAGGATCGGCGCCGCCATGTCCGCCTGACGTTGCCTTCATTGGTTCTATTAATCTACTTTCACCAAAGTTCTTTGTAAGGCGGATTATCGTTTTCGGTTCATCATCCCACGGCTGCTGGGAATAAGTCTTGACATCCAAACGACCGTTCAGCCCGTTAAAACCAACCCTGTAACCCTCATACGGCATAAAAGCATTGAGTGAGTATGTCATATGTATATCGCTGTTATATTTAACGTTAAGAGCCATAGTATCATATATATCTATCTGATTACGGAAAACACACCCATCCCTGTAATATCCGTCCTCTGATTCACACGCAACATAAAGTTCCATAGCTCTTCTACTCTTCGTAATATCCCAGTAAAACGGACACTTTTCCTTGTGAAGGCATGCGCGGCAGTTTTTTCCTCTGAAAGTCCCGTTCAGGCCGTACTTTTCCAGTTTCCCGTAAGCAAATATTTCCGAAGGCTCGGAGTCAATCCACCAGTTCATCATATCAAAATGATGGGTAGCTTTATGTACAAGTAATGTCCCCGATTTACTTTTTATTCCGTGCCATCTCCTGAAATATGACGCTCCATGGTCAACATCCAGATACCAGTCAAAATCCACAGAAACGATCCTTCCTATCTCACCGCTCATAATGATTTCCTTGACCTGCTCCGCAGTTTGACCATATCTTGCATTAAAGGTTACTATTACCTTCTTACCTGTCTTTTTTTCAGTATCCAGAATCGCCTGTGTCTGCACTTCATCCGTTGCCATCGGTTTTTCACAGATAACATCGCATCCGAGTTCCATAGCTCTAACAGCATATTTGCCATGATAAGCATCTACTGTTGTTATAATCACTATATCCGGTTTCGTCTGTTTGACCATCTTGTCAAAATCTGTAAATGTCGGTGCATCTGTATCGATTATCTTTTTTGCAACCTCAACCCTCAGCTTGTTCGGATCACACAATCCCACCATCTCTACATAATCCTTATAGGGATGTACCAGACTACGTCCCCATGTTCCGGAACCTCTCCCTCCTGTTCCGACAAGAGCAATTCTCAGTCTTTTCCTGCCTTGTTTTGCATAAATCGAACCGTTATTTGTTAATGATGCTGCCGAGATTCCCATTGCCGCAGAGGCAGTTTTGCCTAAAAATGTTCTTCTTGAAAATTCTGATAGGTGGGTTGATTTAGAAAATAAAAAAATTAAGAAAGAATTTAAAAATGAAGAAGAAATTGAAAATCACGAAGATCTAAAAGCATTTATTTTTGATGAAAATGAGATTGTTCAAAAAAGAGTTTTCTCGTCGCATTTAATTAATAATAATCTTTTTGGATTTGGTGTTTTGCTTCCAAGATGGGAAGATGTTATGAATAGAAAAGGTGAAGTTATTGATCAAGAACAGAAATGGAGAGCTGTAATAATAACTTCTAACAAGAGAGGCTTATCTGTTTCTAAATCTTTTCAGAATAAATATAAAATTTCTTATGGGGAGATTCCTTATGAAATGAGATTAAGATGGGCATTAAAAGATATGAAAAAATATCTTGATAATAAAGAAAAAATTAAGATTGATGGGAAAAAATTATTTGAAATGATCAAAGAAAAATATGAAAAATATTTATTTTTTAGAGGGAAAGAATGGTATTCTGTTAATGCTCTTTGGGATTTAGGCACATATTTTCATCAATTATTTTCTGCATATCCTCTTAAAGAAAATAGGGGAATAAGTGGGAGTGCAAAAACAAAATCTATGATAGTTAGTTCTTACATCACATTAAATTCAACTGATATAATGATTAATCCTTCGGAAGCAACACTATTTAGAGAAACAGAAATTTTAAGACCAACCAAATATATCGACGAAGCAGAAAAACTTTTTAAATTTACTAAAGAGGGAATGGAATCAGATAATCGGGTTGAATTAATTAATGCCTCATATACAAGAAATGGGCGTGTTCCAAGACAAGAAAGCGTTGGGCGTAATAAATTTATTACAAAATGGTATTCTGTTTATTCTCCAACTCAAATCAGTTCTATTAATGGATTATATGGAGCAACAGAAACAAGAGCAATAACCCAAGTTCATACAAAAGCCCCAGATGAAGATAAGCGAGGAGAGTTAGATCCTGAAGATGATAATAATGATGAAGATTGGAAAATAATAAGAAATAATTGCTGTC
>SDBU01009961.1_pt1 | contig 10594 bp, 7 predicted proteins | sample 2277071 | NCBI WGS metagenome assembly SDBU01 (sample SAMN10397929, study PRJNA504765) | marine sediment metagenome | isolation source: marine sediment core GS08_GC12, 126 cmbsf | place: Arctic Ocean: Gakkel Ridge, Loki's castle | collected 2008
TCAATCGCCACAAACTGGACATAGCTGCCAGTGCTGACATCGCTGTCATAATCGCTGGGGAAGACAATAGCCGCTGAGGTATCCACGGCTACTGGGGTGGGGATTCCCGAATTATCCTTATCCAGCCGGGCATCACCAACTGTTTGACCCCAGTCGGCACCACCAATCCTGGTAGTAACCAGGGTATCGGTCTCGTCCGTAACCACCGCCACCAGCTGTTGGTCGGTGGCAAAGTTTGGCGAGAAGGCAACGGCGTACACGTCATAGTTGCCGATAGTGGCATCTATCCAGTCAGGGAACAGCTCACTTCTATCCAGAATGTAAACGCCGCCAAATTGCGAATCATCTGTATCTCTGGTGGCAGCGACGATAATGTTGCTGTTATCCAGCGTGGTAATATCGATTGCCGTGATTTCGACGTTATTGCTGCCAGCGCCACCGGGGTTCCCGAACAAGTGGGTAAACCGTCTGCCACCATCGGTGGATAGGTAGACCTCGGCACCACCGTTGGTAACCACGGCTACGGTACCCGGTTTGTCAGGGACGATTGCAATTTTGGTGACCGGTCGCTCAGCACCGGCATCATCCAAGTAAGCGGTTATGTCTTCCCACGTTATGCCAGCATCCAGTGAGCGGTAGACCGCGGCGTTTTCGCTATCGATGGCTTCGCTATCTACCGCATAAATAACACCGCTACGCCCAACAGCGATTTCACTGACCTCTGAAGGACTAACAACAACGTTGCCGTCCTGTCCCGGTTTGTGTACTTTTCTCCACTCCAGAGCTGTCGACTTTGCCTGTGTCGGTAGTGGCACAAGTGCCGCGGACAAAAGTAACACTGCCAGTAATGCGCAAACGTGCTTTATTTTCATATAAGGGTTTTCAGTACTGTACTATACTATATTAATAACGCTTGTGAAAGGAAAAGGTTACTATTTATGGGGCTGGAACGATCTAGGTGCTATCCTTTTGCATTCTTCTTCGTTATTATAATACATATATTACAATGGAATAGGAATCAAATGCTAGTAAATTTGTTTTGCGCTGTTTTTGTTGCTGCCACGCTTAATAAGTTCTTAACAATTTCCTGCCATACTATTTGCGGAAGTGATTTTTATCTTCCGACCAGTTATAATAATAAAAAGGCAGGGGTGGATAAAAATGAAAGTATTAAAGGTATTGCTGATAACCCTGGTACTGGGCAGCATCAGCGTTGTGGCGCTGAGTTGTGCCTCTGAGTCAGGCTCGGAGGCAGCATCAGAGACCGAGGAAGTAACGGTACAGCGCGGGGACCTGACAGTAGAAATCACTGCCAGCGGCAATCTGGCGTTATCCCTCAAGGAAGACCTCGCTTTCGAGATTCCAGGAAGAGTGGAGGAAATTTCGGTGGCAGAAATCCTGGTGGAGGAGGGTGAGTCTGTTGAAAAAGGACAGTTGCTGGCGAAACTGGACACGTCAGAATGGGATGACGTGCTGACGGCACTGGAGCTTGCCCTGCTTCAGGCAGAGATAAGCCTGAAGAATGCTGAGCTTGACCTGGAGCAGGCTGAGGAGGAAACCGCTATTACTATTACCGGGGATATTGTAGACAGATACACCGACCCCGAGGAAATAGACATAAAAGAGCTGCAGGTCAAGCTTGCTGAAGCACGTTTCGAGGACGCCCGCAAAACGCTGGCGGAAGCCCTTGAAGATAGTCCGGAGGTTATTGCTCCCTTTGACGGTTTCATCACCGAAGTGAACGTTGACGGTGGTGATGAGGTTAAGACGGGAACGGTAGCCGTGCAGCTTGCCGACCCCAACAAGTTTGAAGCCGATGTCCTGGTCAGTGAGATGGATATCCTGCAGGTAAAGGTAGGGGGCGAAGCCCGGGTGCAGGTAGATGCCATGCAGGGAGTGAGCCTGCCGGCTGAGGTCACTCACATTTCGCCGACAGCCACCATTCAACAGGGCGTAGTGAACTACGAAGTGAAGGTGGAACTACAGTCCCTCGAAGCAGTAAGCCAGGAACGGCAACACGCAAGGCCGGGGGTAACTCCAGGAGAACTTCCTGAGCGCCTTCAACAAGCCGTTGACGAAGGCCGCTTTACTCGAGAGCAGGCTGAAGAAATGATGAAACAGAGGCAGCAGGGACAAGGGGGACAGCAAGGACAAGTACCTACGGCGATACCAGAAAACTTTCAGCTCAGGGAGGGTCTCACCGTCACCGTGAGCATAATAGTAGACCAGAGAAACAATGTGCTGCTGGTGCCCAACAAGATGATTACCCGCCAGGGAAGAGAGACCATAGTTCAGGTGATGAAAGACGGTGTTACCGAGCCGCGTTCCATAACAACGGGCATCAGCGACTTCCAAAACACGGAGGTAATTGAGGGTCTCAGTGAAGGTGAAAAGGTGGTTATCGCTACGACGACTGCCAATACGTCGGCAACGCCACAGCAACAAAGACCTCCAGGCGGAATAAGGATACCGGGAATGGGGAGACCACCAGGAGGAGCAGGGGGACCGCCCCATTGATGATTCAGTTACAGGATATCACTAAAGTCTATCCCATGGGCAAAAGAGAGCTCACCGTCCTCCGGGGCGTGAATCTCCACATTGGACATGGTGAGATGGTGGCGATTATGGGTCCCTCCGGTTCGGGCAAGACGACCATACTTAACCTTATTGGTTGCCTGGATATACCGACTTCAGGCAGTTACTACCTGGAGGGCAGAGAGGTAAGCCGTCTCAATAGCGGTGAACTGGCCCAGGTGAGAGGTCAGAAGATTGGCTTTGTTTTTCAGACCTTCAATCTGCTGCCCCGGCTTTCAGCACTGGCTAATATTGAACTTGGTATGAGGTACACTGGCGGCAGTGACCGTCGCCGGGCTATGGAGGCACTGGCTAAGGTTGGACTCTCCGACCGGGCTACTCACCGTCCTACCGAGCTTTCCGGGGGAGAGCAGCAAAGGGTTGCCATTGCCCGAGCCCTGGTGAAAAACCCACCCTTGATTCTGGCCGACGAGCCTACCGGCAACCTGGACAGCCGCTCCGGCGAGGAGATAATGTCCATCCTCACCTCCTTACATAATGAGCAGGGTATTACTCTGGTTATGATAACCCACGAGGCTAATATTGCTGGCTACTGCCAGCGCATCATCCGTCTTAAGGACGGCCAGGTAGTGGCGGAGGAAACGGCATGAAGAAGTGGTTTGAACCTTTTTCCACCGCCTGGGTCGGGGTGGCTACTCACAAGCTGCGCAGCTTTTTGACCATGCTGGGCATCGTTATTGGCGTCGCCGCTGTGATTGTCCTGATGTCCATCGGCAGGGGTGCTGAGGCATCTATCATCTCCCGTATTGAAAGTCTCGGCGCAGACCTCATGTTAATCCGCCCCGGGTCGTTTTCCTTTGGTGGAGTCAGGGGCGGCAGTGCGCAAACTCTCACCATGGAAGATGCGGCGGCAATAATTGAGGAGGTTCCCGAAGTAGTCGCAATAGCTCCTTCCTTCTCAAGGTCGCTCCAGTTGGTCGCCGGTGCTGAGAACATGAATGCCTCGGTTAACGGGGTGACCCCGCAGTATGCGCAGGTATTCAACCTGAATCTGGCTGATGGCACTTTTATCTCCGACTATGATTATCAGCGCGGAATGAAGGTAGCCGTGCTCGGCTCCAACGTAAAGGAGACCCTGTTTGACACTACTGACCCCATAGGACAGAACATGCGGATGGGCAGAGTTATTGTAAGGGTTATCGGTGTCCTGGAGAGCAAGGAAAGGATGATGATGGTCGGCTCTACCGATGACTCTATTCTGGTTCCGTTAACTGCTCTGCAGCAGACGGTTGCCCAGCCGCGAACCAACCGCGGCGAGCGTGTGGTAAGCACCATAGCGCTGTCCTTAAGTGACCCGGAACAGGCTATTTATGTTGAAGAGGTAATCACCGAACTGCTCCGCACCCGTCACCAGCTTAGTCCTGCTACGGATAATGACTTTAATATTATTTCCATGGAGGAGATAGCCGGTACCATCTCGGAGACGATAGGCACGATGACCCTTCTTTTGGGTGCTGTCGCCGCCATTTCCCTGCTGGTGGGGGGTATCGGCGTGATGAACATCATGCTGGTGTCCGTACTGGAGAGAACCAGGGAAATAGGCATCCGCAAGGCGCTGGGAGCCAGGGAGCGGGATATATGGGGTCAGTTCCTGATTGAAGCCGCATTCCTGAGCTTTGCCGGTGGTATTATTGGGGTTACTGTGGGCTGGGCAGTCTCCACAGTTATCAACAACATGGGAGCGATGACGACCCTGGTTTCGGCTGACATAGTTATCCTTGCCGTTTCGGTATCGGTTGGTATTGGTCTATTCTTTGGGTTTTATCCCGCCTGGAATGCCTCTCGCCTTAACCCAATTGACGCCCTCCGGTCTGAGTAGGGGTTAAGCCCGTCCTTGCTGATAATTATAGACTTATTTTGCCCTATTTCTTAGTGCCTCAAGGATTTTTTCCGGTGTCATTGGCAGACTGTGGATTCGGGCACCGATGGCATTGCAGATAGCATTGGCGATAGCCGCAATTGCTGCCCCGCGAGCTGTTTCACCGACCTCTTTGGCACCGAAAGGCCCCTTAGCTTCGTAGTCTTGGACACTAATTGTGGCTAGCTTTGGCACTTCAACCGCTGCGGGTATCTTATAGTCAGCGAGGGTGGGATTGATTACCCTTCCCTGCTCGGTAACAATTTCTTCAAAGAGCACATCTCCCATCGCCATAACTGCCTGGGACTCAAGCTGACCCTCCACATTTAGCGGATTTATCTCAGTACCACAATCGTCGGCTACTGTTATCTCAATCACCTTCACCCTGCCCGTTTCCTCATCAACCTCAACCTCGGCAATGGCAACGGCAAAACCATAGGCATCGGTAAAACGACCGGCGCCGCTGGAAAGAGCGGCAGTACCCTTGAAACTGCCACCCCAGAAACCAATATCCTGCACCGCTTTGGTGTAACCTTTACCCAGGATGGGGTCGCCACCCTTTATCTGGATGCCATACTTATATAGGTCAGCAAAGGATACCAGCTTCTCCGGGTTGGCGGCAACATATAGACGCCCCTGATTGACGGCTAAGTCGTTTGGTTTAACATCAAGTGCCTCAGCGGCATAGGCTAGCAGCTGCTGTTTGGCGTCAGCCGCTGCCTTTCTCACTGCCTGCCCGGATACATAGATGCCGCCACTCAGCCAGTTGCCAATGTCATGGGGGCATAGCTCGGAGTCGCCTGATACCACAATTATATCATCTACAGTTAACCCCAGTTCTTCAGCAGCAATTTGAGCCATAGCCGTATCGACGCCTTCGCCGAATTCTGTCTGACCAGTGAACAGAGTGAATTTGCCATCGGGGTTGAGTTTGATGATGGCGGCACTACCAAAGGGATAATTGTGAGCCCCAGAAAACATGCTGGCAGTGCCAATGCCCATGCCTCTCTTCGCTTGCTGGCCCCACTTGTGTTTCCAGCCACTGGACTGAGCAGCCTGTTTCATAGCCTCGGGAAGGCCATAGCTGTCCAGTGTGTCTCCGTTGGGCAGAACGTCACCCTTCTTTCTGAAGTTCTTCAGTCTGAGCTCGAGGGGGTCTATTCCCAGCTCTCCGGCTATCATGTCCAGTTGAGATTCAGCCGCAAAGCTAATTTGTGGTAAGGCATGTCCCCTCTTTGGCCCGGTAATCAGCTTGTTAGTATAGACCCCAACACCTTCGTGCCTGACATTGGCTATGTTGTATATGGCGTGGCGAAAGACATGGGCAAGGTAAAGGGCAGTGGGTGAGCTAGAGCGGTAGGCACCAACATCATCAATAACTTTTACCTGTTGCGCTATTATGGTGCCGTCTTTCTTAACCCCTGTCTTGACATTCACGATGAAACGGCGGCTGGTGTAGCAGGTAGACAACACTTCGCTTCGGGACAAGGTTATTCTTACCGGTCGTCCTACCTTTTTTGACAGGAAGGCAGCCAGAAACTCGTAGGGAAACAGGCTAATCTTACCACCGAAGGCACCGCCAACATATGTCTTATGCACCCTCACCCTGCTGATAGAAATGCCCAGTGTCTTGGCTAGCCAGAAGCGCTTATGTTCATAGCCCATGTGGGATAGCCACACATCCAGCTTTCCTGAGGAGTCAAAGCTAGCCAGTGCCACATGGGGCTCCAGGGCAACGTGAGAAGTGGCTGGAATTTCGAACCTGTCCTCGCGGACGTAATCGGATTCCTTAAACCCCTGTTCAATATCACCAATGGTGATTAAGACCTGGTTTGCTATGTTGTTTACGGCATCATAAGGTCTAGCTTCCCGCAGAACACCGAAGTCCTGCCAGGCAGTGGTCGTGTTCGGTATTATTTTGTCATGTATTCTGGGAGCGCCATCCTTCATTGCCTCCTCGGGGTCAAAGACGGCGGGGAGTTCCTCGTACTCTACCTTGATTAAGCTTACAGCCTCCTCAGCAATGTCCGCACTGGTAGCCGCCACGGCGGCAACAGCTTCACCGATAAACCGAACCTTATCAACTGCCAGCGGGCATTGGTCAGCAGGATAACGAGGGGTGTCTATAAATGAGAACCTGACTGCTCCGGTATCCTTGCCGCTAATCACTGCCTTAACCCCCGGTAAAGCTTCTGCCTTACTGGTATCAATACCCAAAATCTTAGCGTGGGGATAGGGACTCCTGAGGATTTTCCCGTATAACATCTTGGGCAACACTATATCAGCGGTAAATCTTGCCTCACCAGTAGCCTTTACGCTGCCGTCTACTCTGGGTATTCGTTTACCGACTACAGAATATTGTGGCATCCTGTTTACCCTCTCCTTTTGCTGCTTTGGGCTACATCGACTATGGCTTCAACGATTTTGTGATAGCCGGTGCAGCGACAAAGATTGCCCGAAATTGCTTGTCTTACCTCCTCTTCTGTCGGCCGAGGGTTCTCATCAAGCAGGGCTTTGGCCGATAAGAGCATCCCCGGGGTGCAAAAACCACACTGGATGGCACCATGGTCAATAAATGCCCGCTGTAGTGGATGGAGCTGGCCATCTTTAGCCATACCCTCGACAGTCAGGATATCCTTGCCTTGAGCATCAACGGCTAGAATCAAACAGGAAAGAACAGCCTTGCCATCCATAAGAACAGTACAGCTACCACAGTTACCAAAATCGCAAGCCTTCTTGGTTCCGGTCAATCCCAACATCTCTCGAAGGACATCCAGTAGAATCGTTCGAGGCTCTACTGCCACCTCGCAAGATTCTCCATTTACGCTTAACGTTATGAGCTGTTTCACAGGACTACCCCTTAAACGATAGTTCGTTTAGTCCTCTGCCAGGCCTCGTTTATGGCTCGTTTGACTAGGACGTGGGTCATCTGCCGGCGGTAGTCAGCCCGCGAACGTGGCTTAGTTTCCCCGGCAGCAACTTTGGCGGCTTGTTCAATTTTACTGCTTTCAATTTTTTGACCCCGTAGCGTCTCCTCGGCTTGTCTGGCTCTAATAACAGTAGGTGCTACAGAGCATAATCCTATCTTTATGTCTTTACATACACTACCTGTAGAGTCAAGCGTCATTAGAACCGCAACCCCTACCAGGGTTTCGTCAACCTCGGTTATCTTGGTAAGCCATTGGTAACAACCGTCGCTTCTGGATGGTGGGGTTGGTATCTCGATTTCAGTGAGTAGCTCCGTCTCGTTAAGAGCAGTTTGAAACGGACCAATAAAGAATTTGTCAATAGGCACGATTCTTTCTGCCTGGAGGCTGACCAGTTTTAGCTTGGCATCCAGGACAAGGAGGGAAGGGATCGAATCTTGTGATGGCCCCCCGTTGCATATATTACCACCGATAGTACCCATGTTCCTTACTTGAGGGATACCTATTTTATTACAGGCAATCCCCAGCAGGCTGAACTTATCTTTAATAATGGGAGAAGCGGCTATGGATTGAAGCCTGGCTAGAGCTCCAATCTTCAAGCCACTCCCCTGGCTATAATGTATGTAGTCTAGCTGAGGGATACCTTGGATGTTAACTACATAATGGGGACTTATTTTCTTCCTCTTCATTGTCAGCAGCAAATCGGTGCCGCCGGCAATTATTTTTGTTCTACCTTTATATTTGGAAAGTAATAAGCAGGTTTCCTCAACAGTTTTGGGGGCTAGATAGTCGAATTTGGGTAGCCCCGGCAAGTAGTCTAAACTTGATGTTGCCATTATGCCTTCCTTTGTTTAGCGGTCAACAGCGTAGGTTAAGCATGGGCAGTGGTTTCCCAGCTCGGATTCATTAGCGGTTGTTATGGCAAGGGTCACACTTATTACTCAGTCTATACCGTTCAAGCCTGGTGTGACTCCTATTTTAGCATAGAGCAACGGACTGGACAACAAACTAGTTACCACTCTGCCTTGTCCCTAACTAATCTCAGCAGACAGTATGGAGTTATGTAAAGTGGGTTAAGCCAGGATGGCCGATGACCTCTGATATGGATGCCCAGTTGGCAGAAACAACTAAGGCAAATACTCAATATTGTTACGAGGTATGTAGCTCAACCCTCAGTTTTTCGCCTTCTTGCTCTAACTCAGGAGGACTTCATCTCAAACATGTCTGTAGTCCTGCAGTAGAGGTCCTTTCCCAGGCGCCCCACGGCTCCTAATCGGGAGGGGTCAATCTTGCCATCAACCCACAATTCGTCTTTAATATGAATTAGAACAACTTTTCCAAAAATGATGCTGCGAAGGCCGTGCCCCTTTACCAGCTCCTCTACTAACTCCAATTTCTGCACTAGCTGGCATTCCAGGCTGACTTTAGATTCAGCGACCCGGGGTGACTGTACCTTTTCACCGGGGACAGCAGTAAGTCCAACCTCCTTGATTTCGTCTACATCGCTTGGGTAGTCAACTGACATTTGTATTGCCTGCTTGACTAGGGCTTCATCGACAAAATTGATTACAAAATCATGGGAAAACTCGATGTTCTTTAAGGTGTCTTTCTTCTGTCCCTGCCGCAGTCCAAAGGAAACGCAGATGATAGGCGGTTTCAAAGATACCGGGACAACGAAGCTGTATGGTGCGGCATTATATGTACCATCCTGACCAATGGTAGAAATAAGGGCAATGGGGAGCGGCGTAATAGTATACCCTATCAAGTCATATAGCTCACGCCGTTCGAGATTCGCCGTCTCAATCTTCATTCTCTTGTACCTCCTTAAATTCTTTATGGGGGAAAATCAAACCTGCTTCTCGATGCTGCAACTTGAAGCACTACTCGTAGCCAATCCCTGGGCTACCGGTTTATTGTAGCAGCCTTATCGCCGTTTTATAGGTCGTCAGTGGCTTTTCCAATTATGCTTGTGCACAGTATGGAGCTACCCAGGGCAGTTTGTCAAGCCTTCTTGAGTCGCCCATTCCAGCTAGATGCTGGCAAGTTCGAATACTGGTTGCCCATCAAATCCACAAGTTTTTGATTGATTGTAGTCTTATTTTGCTTTCAGAGCTTCGAGAATCTTCTCCGGTGTTATTGGAAGCTTGGTTATTCTTACACCGGCTGCATCATACAGAGCGTTGGCTATGGCAGCAGCTGCATTAACCAGGCCCGGTTCACCTACACCCTTCGCTCCAAATGGACCTGAGGGAGTTCCCTCCTCGACAAGTATTATTTCGATCTCCGGCACATCCAGAATTGAGGGAATCTTGTAAGATTCAAAGCTATCAGTAATCGTTACTCCTGTATTCATGTCGATGGCAAAATCCTCGGTTAGCGCATACCCGAATCCCTGCGTTGCCCCACCTTCGAGCTGCCCTTCCACGTTCATCGGGTTTATTGCCCGGCCAATATCATGGGCAACTACATACTTCAGCACTTTCAGTTCCCCGGATTCAGTATTCACTTCCACCTCAGCAAAAGCTGCTTGGAATTGTGATGTGTTACATTGAACCGAACCTCTGCCTGAGATAGTCAAGCCTTTTCGTTGAAAATCATAGATGCCGTTGGTAACCACCTCACTAACGGAGATTCCCTTTTCGGGAGACGTCTTAATGTAGATTTGCCGGCTCTTAACGTCCAGTTCATCAGGTGATACTTCCAGTATTTTGGCTGCCCGTTCCAAAAGGTGTTGCTTAGCCTCGGCGGCAGCCCTCGCCACGGCGTTGCCAATAGCATAGGTTGACCGGCTGGCATGAGAACCAATGTCAAAAAGCGTGATATCGGTATCACCGGTAACTACGTGGATGTCTTCGGCAGTCACCCCTAGTTCTTCAGCAGCAATTTGGCCGAGCACACCCAGGATACCCTGTCCCATCTCACAGGGACTTACTACCAGGTTAAACGAGCCGTCCTCATTAAGCTTTATGAAGGCATTAGAGTGTTCCAGAATGCTAAGACCACCACCGCTAGCGTGCTGCATAATTGATATTCCCACACCCCGCCTGATGGTGCCTTCCTGTTTTCTTCCTCTTTTTTCTTTCCAGCCAATCCTTTCGGCACCCAATCTGATACATTCAGCCAGGGCGCATTGCTCAATGGGAGCCTCAGGCATGATACTGGGTTCACCAGCTATGCGGTGGTTTTTCAACCTGAACTCCATAGGGTCCATGCC
>SDBU01009962.1_pt1 | contig 10594 bp, 10 predicted proteins | sample 2277071 | NCBI WGS metagenome assembly SDBU01 (sample SAMN10397929, study PRJNA504765) | marine sediment metagenome | isolation source: marine sediment core GS08_GC12, 126 cmbsf | place: Arctic Ocean: Gakkel Ridge, Loki's castle | collected 2008
GGGTATCGGCGTTGGCATGAAGAGTGCTCTGTTGGCTGCCAGCTCAATTAAGAGAGCTAACGAGTCGGGTCAGCCAGCTGATGCTACTTATTTGTCGGAGGTTGATGGCATTGTCTCCATGTTTGGTGAAATTTACCCGTGGTACCGCCGAATGACTGAGGAGGCAAGGAGCGGGGGGCATTCCTTGCCACAAGTTCTGCGGGACGGCTATGGCAAAGGTCTAAGGACGTTCTAGGGGGCGAGGCCGACTAACTTGAACCGGTGGCAATTGACAATAAGGCTGATTATCACCATGGGGTTGCTATTAGCTATCCTGGTCAATGCCAGCTGTGTTTCCGTCCCGACTCTTGATAGTCGCCTTGCCTCGATTGCCAAGCCTTACACCTTTAGCATTGTGAAGTGGGAGTCAAAGGCCATACCGCATGAAGTAAGTGAGTGGATTTTCGGCAAACGTAGTAATGTTAGCAGTGAAGTTGACACCGTTATCCAGTATTTCTCACTGGTGCGGCAGATTACAGCCTTGAAGTTGCGGGTCGAAGCAGTGAACCCCGGTAATAGGCAGGGGGATTCAGCTTATCTCGATGCTGAATTAGCCAGGTTGCAGCAGCAAAAGGCAGAACTGGCGGCCGCGGTAGAGAGGATAATTGAGAGGCAGATAAGGGAGAGCCTCACTCAACAGGGCATCTTCAATCCAGTAGTAAATCTAAGGGTTAGTTTCCCCCCGTTGAATTTCACATTTGACCAGCCGCCTCACTTGCTGGTGGTATCACCTAGGGAGAGGATAGAGACAACGAGGGAGGTTGCATTGAAGCCGGGCATTAGCCTGGAAGTGGTGGAGAATATCGAGGCCAAGGTTGACCAGTTGGGCGTTTCTTCATTGGTGGTGGAGCTTGGCGGCTTTGGTGGAACGTACCCCAGTTTCGTTGGTGATAGCGGCAGTCTCCGATTTACCATTGACACGGCCACTGAGGAGTGGCTGCACCAGTACCTGGTGTTTAAGCCATTGGGCTTCTTATATCTGCTGGATTCAACTGGTGTGTCTCGCAATTATGAAATCGCCACCATCAACGAGACCGTAGCCAGTATGGTGAGCAAGGAAATTGGCTCTATGGTATATACCGAATACTACTCGCGCCCCCGGAATACTGCTGGTCAAGACCAGAGACAAGGCGAGGAATTTGACTTTAACCAGGAGATGAGGCAAATCCGAAGGGCGGTTGATGAATACTTGGTCCGGGGGGAGATTGAGCCAGCGGAAAAGTTCATGGCGGAGAAGCGAGAGTATCTGGCAAGCAAAGGCTATCATATCAGAAAGTTGAACCAGGCCTATTTTGCCTTTTACGGAACCTATGCTGATAGCCCAACCTCGATTAGTCCGATTGGGCTTGAGTTAAAGCAAGTAAGAGAGCAAAGTGCCTCCGTGAAGCATTTCCTTGACCGGGTAGCCAGGATGACCAGTCGTGAGGAGTTGAAAAAAGCGGCAGAAGTCATGGATTGAGAGCTTTTTCGTGGGGCAGCTTCAGTCGCAGGCACAATGGAAAGGCCACTGCCGTAGTTATGGCAGCGATGTAAAAGGCTGTGTCGTAGCTACCGGTAATGTCAAAAATGTACCCGGCCAGAAGTGGGCCAACAGCAATTGCTATGGTATAGGCGACAGTCAGGGTTCCAATGATGGCTCCCGCTGACCGGGTACCAAACAAGGTTCCGGATATTGCGAGTATAATCGGAGTTGCACCGGCAGCGGCAAAGCTGTGTGTCATGGTGAAAATGTAGAAAACCCATAAGTTACTGGCTCCAGCCAGGATGAAGAGCATCGGTGCTTGTACGGCTACAGAGATAGTAAGGATAATTCTGTTCCCGAATTTGTTGGCTAGCGCCCCCAGTGTTAACCTGCCTAATATGTTGGTGATACCGCTCAGGGTAAGAATGTAAGCGGCTCTCTCCGGTGCTAAGCCAGTGTCGGTAGCAGCAGCTACAATATGAATGACTATCATCTGAACCCACATAGCGGTTATCAGGTAAACCAGGAAAATGATCCAGAAGCTTGCAGTATGTAGCGCCTGTGATAGTGTGTAATCATCCTTTACCGGAGTCTGAATCTTACTGGCTTTACTGGCATCTGCTACTCCCGCTGATTCCGGTGGCGGTGGGTTCAGGTTACTCTGGGGGGGATTTTTTACGAAAGTCCATGCCAGTATTCCCAAGCCCCACGCCATCACTCCGACCACGATGAAGGCCGTCTGCCAGCCATATTCCAGGATAATATAGGTCACCACTGGCGGAAAGAATATCTGCGCCAGCCCGTAGCCACTGAGCACAATAGCGATGGGTAGCGGAGCTCTACCACCAAACCACTTGGAAACCGCAGCAATGATGGGGGTGTAGATAGCACTCATGCCTATGGCCATTGAAATGCCGAGCAATAAATACATTTGCCAAAGGTTAGTGATTCGAGATAGTAATATGTAGCTTAACCCGGTCAAGAAGACCCCTATGATTAAGCATTTTCTGGCCCCGTACCTGTCGCTCACTATACCAGCTACCGGGTGCAGTATCCCCGACGTCACGCTCCTGATTGAGGTGCCGCCAGCGGTGGCAGCTCTTGACCAGTGAAACTTGCTGATCATAGGTTTGAGAGAAACACCAAAGACATATTGAAGATTGGAAGTGGAAAATATAATAGCACAACCGGCTATAGCGACTACCCAGCCGTAGAACAGCTTTCCCTTTACTTTATCCGTGGGCAGGTGGGTCCGGGCATCGCCCTTTTCAGACTCTGGCATCGGTCCTCTTTGTCCTGCTTCTGACTATTGGCCGTTATGAAGCGACATTGAGTCTCATTATATCATTTGATAGGCAGGGGTGAAAATAGATGGCGGGAAGTGGTTTCGATGTATTGTCTTGAGGGTGGGTGTAGCTGAGACGGGGTGGTGACTCTGGAGATAGCGGGCCGTGTCATCACGAAGTAGCCACCGGCTACCTCACGGCATCACACAAAATTACACAAATCGCTCCATCAAGGTGTATATTGTCTTCTCGTCAACCTCGTTGCTGCCGTGACTGAGCTGGTCTACCAGGCGGTCAACTATGTCACGCCTTTGCGAATCATAGAGATCATCAAGCCGGCTGTATATCCCTGCCCTTCGGCCGACCCTAAAGATGGTTCTTTCATCGGGTGGCAGGGCTAGGAATCTGTCTATTATCGCCAGCATTCTTTCCTTATCCTGGGGCAATTTGCCTTCAACTTCCTGCAGCAGATTAAGCATGTGGTCACTAACGAAGTTGGAATGGCACTCAAGATGTTTAATGAGCAGTTTCTCCTCTTCAAGGATTTCCTCGTCGGTTGCCCGGATAAAATTGCCATTTTCCATTTCATAGTATAAGGGCATCGCATTACTAAGGTATAAGGTCCTGACCCTGATAAAGTCGGGGTCTATCTCATTTAGCACCCTGGCCGTTTCCATGGCATGCTCCCGCCACATCTGCTTTCCTCCCAGCCCTAACAAGACATACTCGCAGAGCGAGATTCCCGATTCGACAACCCTTTTACCGCCCTTAATATGGTCAGCGGCAGTAACCCCTTTGTCCATGTACTGAAGTAACGGGTCATACCCTGATTCAAGGCCAAGATGCAACCGGGAAAGGCCAGCCTCGTGTAGCTCTTTCAGCTCCTCGACGCTCTTCTTAGCGGCTGTCTTAGACCGGGCATAGCTGGTTATCCGGGTAATACTGGGCAAGGTTTCCTTCAGGTACTTAATTACCTCAACCAAGTCGACAGTCTTCATTATTAACGTATTGGAGTCCTGGAGGAAGGCGTTGTGGCCACCGGCATAGAGCCACAGGGCTACATTTCGGTAGGCTTCATTAGTTGCGCTATTGACCATCATAGCAGCAGCCTCTTCCACTCTACCCCCATAGCCAGACTTCCACGAGATTTCCTTTATCTTATCCTGTATCAGCTTGGCCGTGTTGATGTCCTGTTTTATCTCGGCCACTGGTCTAAGCTCAAATCGTGTCCCCTTGTAAATATGGCAGAACCGGCACCGGTTCCAGGAGCAATTTCGGGTGGCCCGGATAAGCAGTGAGTAAGCCTCACTCGGTGGTCTGATTGGCCCTAGCTCGTAAGAATTTTCGTTCACGGCGCCTCTTTGCTTACTATAGCCATTGAAATACATGTTCCTTGACGAACTCGAAGTTGCGCTTTACTTTTTCAGCACCGGTTACAATATCCATGTGCCCCGGGAGCAAATACTCAATCGGTAGCTGTGACAGCTTTTCTATAGACTGCTTGAGCTCATCGGCATTGCCACCGGGGAAGTCAACCCGCCCGGTATTCTGGTTAAAGATGACATCGCCACAAATCAGAGCCCCATCCTTCCGGCAATAAAAGCAGATGCTATCAGCTGAATGCCCCGGGCAGGGAATAAGCTCGCACTCTATGTCGCCAGCATCCAGTTTGTCGTCATTCAGGTAGCCGTCTTCGGTAAACTCCATTGGGGGCATGCCAAATAGCTTCGCCGTCTCAACAACGCTGGTGTCCCAGAACTTCTTTTGCAGAGGGTGGCAGAGTATTTTGGCTCCTGAGATTTGCTTGAACGATTCGTTCCCCCAGCAATGGTCACCATGGAGGTGGGTATTGGTGATAATATCAATGTCTTTGGGCTCGATGCCGTCTTTTTGCAGTTGTTGCGTTAGTGCTGGCAGAAACTGGAGGGAGCCGGGGTCTATGATGACGGTGAGTTTGTCCTTAATGACGTAGGTATTACTGTCTGGCATTCCCATTTCTGGGTAGAAGTATAGATTATCTGTTAGTTTCATGTTATTATTTAACGGCTGCTCCTTTATTATACCTGAAGTGTGGAACGAAGTGCAAAGAGTAGGAGATTGTTTAGCAACCTCAACAGTAGGCACGTTGTCTGGCAGCTGCTTGGCAGGCGGCAGCAGGGTATGTACAGTGGGCGGTGTCTGCACTACCATTGTATGAAAATCGTTACTTTTTACCCTGAGGCGACCAAGTAATAACAGGGAGGTTGTACTATGGGATTCTTAGCTTTCATTCTTGGTATTCTCGGTGGGCTGAGCGCAGTCATGGGTATCATCACTGCTGCCGACGTAATCCCGTTACTGGGCGCAGAGTTTACCTGGATGTTCTGGTTTATCCTAGCTGTGATTCTGCTCGTAGGCACTACAGCTTGCCTGGTAGCTCAGGGGCGACACGAATAGCTGAGAGTGTTAGCTTAGTTCACCGGCAGTTAGTTAGAGACTTGATGCCATCTTGGCTATCAGGTTGAGTGAGGAGAGAAAGTGGTGTTTGTATGTCATTTGGGCAAGAGTGGAGATTGGCTATCCTCTGGTCAGTTGAGTGAGCGATGATGAAATTGTCAGACTCCGGAGATGGTCGAAACGGCACCGTTGTACGACTGCGAGCTCATCATATCTGCTGTGCGCCTTCGTTTTTTACCGGACCACCTGAGGATCGGGGTCCCGTTTTTGACCAGATTGGAGACAAGATAAAGAGCCTGTTTTTGTCCCCGGCTGATTCCCCGGTAATGGTTATTGAAGGTGCGGATGAGCTGTGCCGAGAGTGCCCTTTCGATGCTGATGAGGGCTGCACTAATCCCAATGGCAGTGAAGACGCGGTGAGAAAATGGGATGCAATACTGCTAAACGAACTGGGGGTGACTCTTCACACGTGTTTAACTTCTAGCCAGTGGCGTAGCCTAATTGAACAGAAATTACCATTCAAAGTCTGTCAGAAGTGCCAGTGGAAAGAACGGTGTCACGTGGGCAGTAGTCTGCTGTAGATTGATTGAACTCCCCATCTTATCTTGTTGGTCAGTTTCATTGTATTTTGACATCTGCCATGTCTATAGAAAGCACAGTGAAAATTTCATTGCGAGTTCAGCCCAATGCTTCCCGGTGTGAGGTGGTGGGCTTCACTAACAATGTATTGCAGGTGAGGGTGTCAGCTCCTCCGGTCAAGGGCAAAGCTAATAATGAGCTAATCGACTTTCTCAGCCAGCTGCTGGGGGTGAGCAAAAGCAGGATAGGTATCGCCCGGGGGCACACTACTAAGGATAAGGTGATGAGCATTAGTGGTTTGAGCCGGGAAGACATTATGAAGCGGCTTTCACCTGGTTAGGTAGCCCTCCCCAGCAGCCGAAGCTCTAAGCCTTTTTCCTCCGGCGGCGCCAGTAGTAGATAATGCCGACCGCAGTTCCCCAGATGGGGATGAAGATTATTAGCCAGATAACTATGCTGGCTAGAGCCTGCCCGGCAATAGCTAGTCCCCGGACTGCCGATTTGAGTATTTCCAGGGCGTTCCAGCCGGCACGAACCAGCGGCTTGGCAGTGGCCTCTGCCCTTAGCTGAACCGATATCAGAGACATTGATGAAGTCCGCTCCAGATACTGCATCCGTCCCTTGATTTGCTCTATCTCCTGCCGTACCCGGGACAGGCTTTCATAGATTCTGAGGATGTCCTCCACATCCGCAGCCCTTTCCAGCAGGGCCAGGTACTGGCTTTCGGTTGCCTCGGCATTCTTGAGCCGGGACTGGAGGTCGATATACTCCTCGGTTACATCCTGGCTCTCGGTGCTCTCTGAGCGCACCCTTGTTGCCAAGTCCCTGAGTTCAGTTAACGCCTGGTCAAACTTATCATCAGGCACCCGAATAGCAATGCTTCCCGCCAAATCCTGTTCCTCTCCGGAGATGTGGGACGATACAACATAGCCGCCAAACCCTACTGCCAGCTGGGCTACCTCATCCCGGGCGCTGTTTACATCCGCCACCACCAGCGACATATTGCCGGTGCGGACTATCATCCGCTCTTCGGTTGACGGCAACGCCCCGGGTGCAACAGCCTCTCCTCGCCCCGGTGCGCTTGGTGCTGGCGGCGGCATTGGTGCTGGCCTTGGTACTGCCTCTGGTGCCTTGGCACAGGCGACCGGCACCAGCAGCAACGAAACGAGCGCTAATACTATCATCATTAGCCTTTTCATAGGATGGCCTCCGCTTTTGTCCATACACTACTATACTATAAACGCTGGGGGGCTGAAAAGGTTAGGGTAAATCATTCTTGTGGTGGGCAATCTTGGAAACTGCTACGCAATAAACAAAAAGTGGTAGCCGGGCAAGTAGCTAAGGCAGCCATTCAACGCAGAGTGTAGTTACGACTTTGGAGAGGGAAGTGGTGCTGGCGAAATAGTAATACCAAATGTTACTGCAGACTTCTACCATTTCATGGCTGAAATCCCAACGCGAAATTGTGGACTTGGCTGAAAAGGACACAAACATTGTAAGTGCATAAACCCAGCATTCCCAGATTAAGCAGAGACAGCCAATTACTCTTCCTGTAATAAAGAAGTACAAAGCCAATCAAGGTGGCCAGCATCATCTTGTTAATCGATGCGGCGGAGAAAGTGCCGCCAAGTTGGTAGAGTAAGCCAACCTCTATTGCTCCTGCTTGCGTGGCCAGCAAGGAGATGATGACGTCCAGCAGATTAAGTATGACCCACGACGCGAATAGACTCCAAGCTACAACCATATCGAGAGGCCCCGTCCGGTTAAATAGGGCCAAACCTCTGGCCCGAAGAAGAAGTGAACTGGCTACCGCCGTATATTTATCCGTTCTGGTGCCCTTGTTAGCCACTTGGTCTTCCCTGACCTGATTCATGTTGTTTTACTGTAGTCTCTCACGCTGGTACTTCAGTCCAGTATTCCTGGTACTTTAGTCTAATACTCGTCTACGAATTTGTCAATACCCTAAAGACATAGTGTTACTTCTCTACTGTTAGCCAAAGCCTCTCCCCGTCGGTGACAAATTCTATGGTGCCCTGCTGGTCTGTACGGTAAATATTGGCTTGGCCCAACTTTTCCTCAAGTCTTTCTATAACCCCGGGGCCGGGGTGACCAAAGGGGTTATCTTTAGCTACTGAGATGATGGCTACCTGGGGGCTGACCACGGCCAGAAATTCTTCGGTGGTAGAGGTATCTGAGCCGTGGTGGGCAACCTTGAGCACGGTGCTGCTTGAATCGCTGCGGCGGCGGGTAAGGTCAAATTCTGCCTCCCAGAATATATCGCCCGTAAGCAGAAAGCTGACCCTGCCCATACTCAAGTGTAATACTACTCCGTTATTGTCAATGTCGGCCTCGGTGCCGGTCAAAAGAGGTGTCTGGGGGTTGAGCACATTTATTATTACATCGTTTCCCAGGTCAATGCGCTGTCCAGCTTGGGCCGTGATGTGTTTGATATTCTTATCGTTAATAAGACTCAACCACTCATCATACAGTGGGGACTGGTAATCCAGATCGGGATAGAGCACCTGCTTAACCTGATAACGCTGCAATGTTGTTACCAGTCCCGTGAGGTGGTCGGCGTGGGGGTGGGTTAATACTACCAGGTCGATGGTTCTATCCCAGAAGGGCATCTTCCTGCCCAGTGCCAGATTCATCGCCTGTGGACTCGGCCCGCCATCAACCAGGACTTGCTGGCTTCCCCTTTGAATCAGGGTAGCATTGCCTTGGCCAACGTCAAGGAAGCTCACACGGAGCTTATCATCAGGCATGGTGGCAGCAGTGATTGATACCAGAATGGCTGTTACCAGCAGCGGAGGGATAGTCCATTTCACTGGCAGGCGTGAGGCAAGGTTGGCAGTCTTATTTGCTCCCGACCTTAACCACGATAGCGACTCGGCTGTTATGGTGCTTGCCTGCCGGCGGTGGCGATTGAGCCACAGGGCAAAGGCTAGCACCAGGTAGTAACCCCAGACGACACTGGGGTCGATAGAACCTACCTCGACGAAAGATAAGGGAAGCAAGACAAAGACATCAACTACCAATATGACATAGGAGAGGAGGAACCAAGTAAACCAGCCTATGGCATAAGCTAATGGTAGAGCAACGAGTCCTATGCTGCCAGCTAAGGCCCCGGTGATAATAATACCGGGTAATGCCAGCAGGGCAAGGAATGTGGCTAAGGGGCCACTAAAGGAAACAATGCCAAAGTAGTGGGCGATAAGTGGCCAGACAGCGAGGATTGCCCCCAGGCTGACACTGAAGCTATCTGTGGCAACGTTGGCTATGGATACGACTGTCCTATCTTCACCAAGCGTAGAATTGACTAACCTTCTGCCCATAGCTTGAAGAGGGGGGAAGATGAAGATTAAACCAGCCATAGCCAGAAAGCTCATCTGGAAGGAGGCTTGCCACAGGACTTGAGGGCTAATGCCAACCATTATCGCTGCGGCAAAGGTGAGAGCGGTAAGGGCACTGCGTTGTCGGCCCAGAAGCTCGGCGGTGAGGAACAGGCTTGCCATAATTGCTGCTCTGATTACCGGCGGCCGCATGCCGGTAATCACGGCGTAGAGCCAGATTATAACCAGTGCCAGCCAGATGTAAGTGTGGTGTCGGCGACCGAACAGCCAGACACCAAGGCTGACTGATATGCCGGCCAGGATACTGAGGTGGAGACCGGAGATAGCCAGTAGGTGAGCGGTACCGCTACGGGTGAAATCGACTTCAAGTGAGGATGGAATCATACCCCGAATGCCCAGCACGACGGCCTGGGCTAGTGACGCCTGCGGCTCAGGCAAGATTTCAGCTAGAGCCTGGGACAGACGGTTTCTTAGCGAGTAGACCCATTCTAGTGGCCCAAAGCCCTTCCCTGCCTCCAGGATTTCAATCTTCGGGTAAAGTATGGTGGAATAGATCCCCTGATGGGCGAGGTATTGCTCATAGTCAAAGTCATCAAGCTGAGGTGGCGTCTCCAGTTTCCCGGTCACTAGCAGTACATCGCCGTACTCGTAGGCGGGATATCTCGGCACAAACAGCAGTGCCGTTCCTGACACCTGTTGCCATTCTTTATCCAATTTTATTTCCGTAGCTGACAAGTGGAGATGAGCAACTTTGTCTCTGACCTCGGGGTCAGTATTCACTATTCCTTTAATTGCCACAGTTGCCCGGTCGTTGTAGAAACCGAGGTGATTCTGATCAATGGTGGGCAAGCTTGATTGGAGGTGAAGAGTGCCGCCAAAGAAGGCAATAATGCAGAGGCTGGTTAGGATTACCAGTCTCCGGTGGTGGCGGAACCAGAGGAGCAGGGGCAGAGGGATAAGCCCGACGAGGATGACGGCCAAAGGCGGAGCCAATTCTGCCCCGGAGAAGATACCAGCTACCCAGGCACAACTTAGATAGATAAGTGGCATTATTCTGCTCTGTTAGTCGGCGACGGTAATCAGGTGTTTAATCTGCTCATAAGTGGCAATGCTTATCCCTATCACCTTGGTTAGCTCGTTGATATTGTGGAATGGTCCATTTTGGTGGCGGTAGTCGGTGATAGCTTGAGCCTTGACTTCACCGATGCCGGGCAGGGCCTCCAGTAGCCAGGCTTCAGCGCGGTTAATATCTATCTTTTGGGGCGAATGTGTCTCGCCTGACTCCGGTACACGGAGTTTGAGCTGGCTGATGTCAGCACCGGGGGTAGCACCGCCGGCAGCTTGGATAACGTTCGCCATGCTGTCCCCGGCCGTTAAGGGATAGAGGCCGGGATTGTTGACCGCACCACTGATATAAATCTTGCCCTCCAGTTCCGGGT
>SDBU01009963.1_pt1 | contig 10594 bp, 8 predicted proteins | sample 2277071 | NCBI WGS metagenome assembly SDBU01 (sample SAMN10397929, study PRJNA504765) | marine sediment metagenome | isolation source: marine sediment core GS08_GC12, 126 cmbsf | place: Arctic Ocean: Gakkel Ridge, Loki's castle | collected 2008
CTTTCGGGTTCTCCCGATCCTTCCGGATGCCCCCTTTGCCTCTGCCTGGCTGGTGTCGGGCGTCGTTCAGCGGGACGTGGTGAGCTCACGCCTCGCCCCGCAGCAAGATGACGCTGCCCTCTCTATGCCCCAGCGGATCCAGGCAGGGCTCCGGCGAAGCCTGGAGCCCGGGGTGGACTGTATCGTCGGTATGGCCAGCACCCTTATCCTGGCCCGTCGAGAGTTCGAGCGGATGGTCGCCAGTACCAGTTTTCGTCAGCTTCTCTCCCAGGTTGGCACCCGAGCCGCCTTGAGGTGGCTATTGGGGAAGGTGCGCCGATGGGGAAGAGGGCAGCCCTGGGAGCCAAAGTCTCTCCTCGCCCCCAAGTCCATCATCACCTGGGGAGCGGACACGGGCCCCCTGACCCCCACTCTGGAGGCTCAATGGGGTGCCCCCGTCTTTCAGCTCTATGCCTCCAGCGAAGGCGGCATCATGGCCATGCAGGACTGGCGACGCAAGGGGTTGGTGCCCCTCCCCACCAGCGTATTCCTGGAGTTTCTCCCAGCCGGTGCGCCGCCAGACAACGAGGCGCCCGTACTCCTAGATGAGCTGCAGGATGGGAAGCTCTATGAGCCGGTCATCACCAGCCTCTACGGCATGCCTTTCCTGAGGCTGCGCCAGGGGGACCTTTTACAGGTGGAAGGCCGTAACGAATATGGGGTTCCCCTATTCAAGTTCCACTCCCGCGCCGACGACATCATCGACCTGGGGAGCATCGCCCGGATCGATAGGGCAACTCTGGCGGAGGCCCTGGAGCTGGTGGGCATTAAGGAAGGGGAGTGGCAGGCCCGGAAGGAATACCTTGACGGTCACCCGGTGATGTGCTTATATGTCGATATAGAACCGGTGGATGTCAAAGAGCTACACCGCAAGTTGCACCGGGCCCTGGGCAAGGTTGACCGGCACTACCGGGAAGCTTCTTATACCATGGGATACTCATTGCTACGGGTGTCCGCGAGGAAAATAGACGCCGTAGCGGCCAAAGGGGGCAGTGGTTCCTGAGGAGGAGACCCAGGCCCCCACGCTGGATTAGCGGCCTGGGGCAGTATATTCCGAGTAGGGCCGGCACCTTATGACGATTCACGAGATTGCCCCTCTAATACAGGCGTCTCTGGCGACAGGCGTCCTATTTCTCGTGCTCATCAAGGGAGGTTTGTCGCAACCACTCGTCCGCTGGTTTTCCCTGTTTATCGTAGGCCAGATGATTTGGGGTCTGGCCGTCTTCGGACTGCGCAGCTCCAGCGACCTGGACTGGGCCCTCCGATGGGAGCGACTCACCCCGGCCGGGGTGAGTCTGACTGTTATCTCCTTCTATTACTTCTCCCGGCTGATGGTCAGGGCACCCTGGCCCCGGTGGATGGCCATCCTGGCGATGGCTCATCTGCTCGCTAGCCTGGCGAGCATTCCCACCCATTACCTGGTCGAAGGGGTAGAGATCGCAAGCTACGGCAACACCGCCGTATGGGGGACCGGCTTTATCCCTTGGACGCTGCCCGTCTATCTGATGATGGCCTTCTCCATCGCCACTCTCTACCGCGGCTTCCGGTCAGCTGGTTCCTATACGGAGAGGAACCGGCTTCTTCTCCTCCTAATAGCGGCTTCAATATCCGTGGTGGGTAGCTTGTTGGACGTAGCTCCTGTACTGGGCCTGGACGTGGCGCCCGCCACCGCCTGGACCAACTCCTTGTTCTTCGTCCTGGCAGGCGTGGCCATCCTCCGCTATCATCTGCTGGATATCCAGCTTGCATTGCAGCACCGGGTCTCCTATCTACTCAGGAGCAGTGCCAACCCGGCCTTTCTAGCTGTGGGGATACTGGTTTTCTGGTGGATGGGCCTTCCGCCGTGGAGCATTGCCCTTCTGGCCCTTGGCCTTCTCTTGGCCGCCGAGCCCGCGTGGCGCAGACTCGACACCTCCATGCGAGCACGGCTGGAGAAGGACCTGCGCGGGGAGCTCCAGGCTCTCTTGACCTTGGGGACCGGACAGACATGGACCAACACATTGCAGGTCGCCGATACCGTGGTCAAATTGCTCCACCGGGTCATCCACCCGGCTCACAGCACCTTTCTGCTGCTCCAGGAAGACTCCGGTCGGCCCATTGTCTCCCAGGGATACGACGCCGACTCCAAGGAGCCCTTGGCCCCCAACCATCCCTTGATCCACTGGCTCAAGAACAAGCCGTTGCCCGTCTTTAATAGCGACCTGATGGTCGAGCCGCAGTTTCAGGCCATGAGTCGCCAGAGCCTCGAAGCCCTTTCGGCTCTCGGGGCAACCATTTACGTCCCACTGGCAGGCCGAGAGTCTCTGGAAGGCATTCTGGCCGTAGGGCCTAAGACCGGGGAGGCGATCTATTCCTGGCAGGAGATCGAGTTCCTGCGGGCGTTGGGGCAACAGAGCGCCCTGCTCCTGGAGAGCATACGCCTCTCTGAAGCCGATCGAGTGCAAAAAGAGCACATGGAGCACATCAGGGAGATTCAAAGGTACATGGTCCAGGCGCGAGATGAGGAACGCCGCTCCCTGGCTGCGGAGATCCATGATGAACCGATCCAGAAACTGGTAGGCTCCGTCGTCCGTCTCAACCTGATTCGCGACTTCCTGGCAACGCGACCCGAACTGAGCCAGCAACAACTGGCCCACGTCATCGGCAGCATTACCCAGGCGGAGAAGAGCCTCCGCCGTATCATGACAGGGGTTTTCCCTTCCCTCCTGCAGGACCTGGGGCTGCTGGCCGCCCTGGAGGCCTTGTTCCAGGACCTCCGGGAAAGCGGCCTGGTCATGACTCGGGTGCACCTCACCATAGGCGTCAAGGGCATTTCATCCGCCTGGAACCCCCCGTTGGCCGTGGGCCTTGTTATCTACCGCTTCATCCAGGAGGGGCTCCGCAACGTCCTGGCCCACTCAGGAGCCACTGAGGCACGGGCCAACGTTGAATACGGGGCCGAGGCCGCCACAATTGAGGTGGTGGACAACGGCAAAGGGATAGACCCGCAGCGCGTAGTGAGCCGCCGGCAGGAGGGCCACGTCGGCCTGCTGGGGTTGGAGGAACGGCTGGGCACCTTGGGTGGGAGCATTGCCCTCGACAGCCAGCCCGAGGGAGGAACGCGCTTGTGGGGGCAGTTTCCCCATCAGTCCTCCAGTCCAGACCCGGAGGCCCGATGGTCCATTGAATGCGATCTTACCCCCCTGCCCCTTGCCGAACGCCCAGCGGAGACCCGTGGCTGATGCTCCGATACACTGCCACCAGTAGCCGGGGGAAGAGGGGGCTGTTTCTCTCCCCTCAAGAACACGCTCTGAGCGCCCCAGCCAGGGAGGAGTGTTCATGCCGCCGTTCACTCCTATCTCGTGGGGTCCCTGTCCTGAGATCCCGTTGAAAGCCCCAGGCACAGGCAATCGGGGTTTACCAGCGAGGCAAGCCCTGGCGTACTTCGCCGTTGAGGCCCGCTTCGGTTCTTGAACGCATCTTTACCAGTTCTTGTCACTTCTTAGTTAGAGAAGTTATCATCGACATGTATCATGGGCACATCAAGAGGTTGGAGGTCGCCCATGGTAACCAAGATTCAGGCACCTTTCGCACCAGTGTCCCAGGTCGTGGACTCCTTACTGAGCGTGCTACACATCAACGGAGCCGTTGTGATCCGTCCTCGGCAGACGGAGAGCGCGCCGCTCAACGCCGAGTCCCTGACGGAGCGCGAGATGCAAGTCCTGTCTCTGGTGGCGGAGGGATATTCCAACAAGATCATCGCCGCTCGCCTGATAATATGTGAGCGCACGGTGAAAAACCATCTCACAGGCATCATGACCAAGCTCCGGGCCTCCGACAGAACCCACGCGGTAGTCACCGCCATCCGGCTCGGATGGCTAGCCATTTAAGAGGGGGATAGCCGTTGAGACGCCGAACCGCTAGGGCCATTCCGGTGGTGGTAGTAGAGGAACAGGAGCTGTTCCGAGGGGGTCTGCGTACCGCGCTCGAGGGTGCGGGCCTCACCCTGATCGGAGAATACAGCTCTCCGGCAGCCGCCCTGGAAGACGAAAGGAAGGTGGGGGAACTGGAGCCAGGGACGGTCATCCTTTGCTCCCTGACGCTGGGTGAATGGCACGAGCTGGTTCGCCGCCTGCTCCTTCAGTCGCCCGGTTGCCCCATCCTGGGCATCGTTGATGAGGTCACCGAGGAGGTCGCCATTGAGGCCCTGAGCAATGGCATCCTGGGTTGCATGGACAGGACCCTCCCTCCAGAGAAGTGGGTGGAGAGCGTCCGAGAGGCGCACGGGGGCAAGCTTTCCCCTGTCCGGACGGTGGTCCTATATCCCGGGGCAGCCCGGCACGCCCTGATGTTGTTGTCACGGGCTCCGGATCCCGCTGGGCTACGCCCTCTCGCCCCGGTCCTGGGCCACCGGGAACGGCTCGCCCTGGCCGAAGTTTCAGAGGGGGTCTCCCTGGACATGATAGTGGAACGCATGGGGGTCCCGAAGCAGGCCCTGAATGAGGTGTTAGAGTCGGCGTGCCGTAAGCTGGTGGCTCGGTATCGCCTCCTGGAAATCCTGGACCGGGTTCGATAATAGCAAGGAGGTCAGCGGGCATGATAAACGAAATCAACGGACATGACCGTGAGAAAAATAAGGAGGTCGTCGGCGCTGCCGCTGAGACGTCCATGGAGCAGGACGAGATCACCGCTACGGTGAGGCGAATGGTGACCCAGTGTGGCGCCCTGCTGCGGGTGCAGTTGGCGCACAGGGCCAGACAGGAGCCCCTAACGTATGACCAGGCCCGCATCGATCGGGTCATACGCGAATTTGAGGCAAGCGCCGAGGACATCCAGGTTACTATCGCCAACCGGGTTAGGTCCAGGCTTACTTCCCACCTCCAACTGGAGATCATGCGCGTCCTAAAGGATGCCCTCGGTGATGCCGTAGAGTCCATTGAAGATCCGATCTGGAATCATGGAGTGGAGAGCGTGCCGCCTGCTATCGAGGGGGAGCCCCCCCGGCGATCCGAGGAGCAGAGGCCCGCGGTGAAGGAGGACACCCCGGACGGCCAACGGATGGGCATGGCGGAATTCTACGGTGTGGGAGAGGCAACCTGGGTGCCGCCGAAGCAGCGAACCCCCGAGCGTCCTACCCTTGCCGTAGCCCAAGCGCAGGACGTAGTCCCCGAGGTTTCCCGGTTGGCCCACCAGGTAGCTCCGCCATCCGAGCCTGAGGAACAGGGCCTGCCCGAGAAGCCTCCTCAAGAGTCACCGGGCGAGGTTTACGAGGGCACCGTGAAGCTGCGCGTGGAGGCAACCGATTCTGTCCGGCAGGTGATCCAGTTTGTGGACGCACTGCGTCGGAGGTCCGATTTCCGGCTGTTGCAGTTGGTGGGCAGCTACAACGAGGGAGTCAGCATCTGGCTGGTGCTCCGGGTGCCCCTGCCCCTGAAAGAGGCCCTACTCCAGATGGAAGGTGTATCTCAGGTGGACGCTTCTCGTTGGCTCGAGCGGGAGGGTAGTGAGCCCCTGCTCAACGTACGGCTGGCGGAGGCCCTGTCGCCCAAGTAGGCTCACATAATCGTCGACGCCCCGGGCTTCAGTTGCCACGGGGCGGGGCCCTATCTGCTATTAGGACGAAAGGCTCTCCTCTGTATGGTACTTATGGGTCATGACGAAGGCGGAGTTACCTCCTATACTGGGTATGCCACAGACTATCTGAGATTCGGCTGGGAGGTTGACACGATGACTGGGAGTATAGAGCGGGGGGCCACAGCAGGGCCACGTCAAACCGGATACACACCGCTCAGCAGGGCGAAAAATGGCTTCGCCGAGCTGGACATGCCCAGTTTCATCAGCCAGATTCTGGCCGAGTACCAAGATATTCTGGTCCACCAGGTAGAGAGAGATGTCAAGAGCAACGCCCTCGCCGCGGTGAAGGAGGAAGCACACCTCCTACACAGCGAGGCGGAAGAGCGACTCCGCTCAATGGAGTCGGACGTTCAACGGAGGGCTCAAGCCGTTCTGGGTCGAGCCCAGGAAAGCATCTTTGACATGCTTCGAGAGGAGATGGAGGACATCTTCATCGAATTGGATGCTCGCCTGCAGTGCCTTCTGGACAACGCGGATGTCTCCGAGTCAGCCCAGCAGGGGGCGGAGGAGCAGGAAAAGCAATTGGATATACCCGGGGAGAAGGACGCTGTTCTGGAGAGGCCGCGACCGTTGGAAGTACAGACCGTCGTGGAGGCGTCGGAACAGGAAGCGTGTCAACAGGAGGTGCGCCTGGAGTTGCTTCCTCCTCTGGATCTGAGGCATCTGCTAGGGTTTTACCGGGGCCTCTCGAAGACGAAGGACGTGAGAATCCTCCGGGCGCTCGGCTCTTTGGACAAGGGGGTTTCCCTGTACATCCGCCCGAAGGAGCCGGCGTCTGTGACGCAGCTCCTTCGCACGATTCCCGGTGTCCAGGATGTGAGTGAGGGGACCTCCAGAGCGGACGTTGACATGGGAAATAACCAGGGCGCTAACACCGGCCTCAATCTCCGCATCCTGCTGACGGTCACGGGCGGGTGAAGGCCGGAGACAACGTAAGAAAGTGGGCATCATGGATAAAGCCGGACCGCCAGAGGAGAACTCCCCAGAAGCCAGCGAGACAGATAGCCTGACGGGAAACCTGCTGACAAGCATCCTCACGGAGGAGGAGGCGGGGCTTTCGCCAGGTGTTTCTCGGCGGGGGAGCGCCCTTTCTTTCGCCGATACGCTCGTGGAAGCCGGAATGCTTTCCAAGGAGCAGGCGGCGACGGCGCAAGAGACCGCCCGGCGGGAGAGGATGCCCCTCTGGCGCATCCTGGTGCGCGATGGTCTGGTAGTGTCCCAGGATCTGGCGGCGCTTAGTGCCTTGCATCTGGGACTCTCCATGGTTGACCTACGGAACCAGACCATCGATCACCAGGCCGTGGCCTGTCTCCCAGAGCAAGTGGCCCGCAGACACGGAGTCTTGTCTATCCAGGCAGATGACACCCGTCTGACGGTGGCCATGGTCGACCCTACAGACCTGCAGGTAATTCAGGACCTGACCGCCCTGACGGGGCGTACCATCGAGCCCGTGGTAGCCACTCCTGAGGACATCCTGGAACACCTCGCCATCTCCTACCGATTGATCGAAAAGCCGGCGGGAGAGAGCCTTGCAGGGACAGAGACGGCGGGCGGGCGGGTCACGGCGAGCCTCCTGCAGGAGGCGCCGCCGGCGCAGATCGTAGACCTCCTCCTGCAGCAGGCAATCCATGATCGCACCTCGGACATCCACATCGAGCCGGCGGAGTCCCGCCTTCGCGTCCGGTTCCGGATAGACGGGGTCCTGCACGATGTCATGAATCTGCCACTGGAGTTGCACCCCACCCTCATCTCGCGGCTCAAGATCATGTCAGGTATGAACATCGCGGAGCGCCGGCGCCCCCAGGACGGTCAATTCAGCGTTGAAGTGCAAACCAGGAAGGTGGACATCCGTGTGGCTGTCGGCGGCACCGTGTCCGGGGAGATGGCGGTGCTTCGCCTTTTGGATAAAGGGTTCGCCCTGCTTGGTTTGAACCAGCTGGGCATGAACCCACAAGCCCTGGAGCAGTACCGGCAATTGCTGCGACTCCCCTACGGAATGATCATCATTTGCGGCCCCACAGGCTCCGGGAAGAGCACCACCCTATACGCCTCCGTTCTCCAGATGAACCGGGTGGAGCATAACGTTATTTCCCTGGAAGACCCGGTTGAATACCGCATCGGCGATATCAACCAGATGCAGGTCCAGGCCGAGGCTGGCATCACTTTTGCCAGCCAGTTGCGTAGCACTCTGCGCCTCGACCCGGACATTATTCTGGTGGGCGAGATCCGGGATGAGGAGACGGCCGTAATAGCGACTCAGGCTGCTCTTACCGGCCACCTGGTGCTCACATCCATTCACGCCAACGACTCGGTAGCCGCACTGGTGCGCCTTCGCGACCTGGGAGTAGCGCCCTACCTCATCGCCTCGTCCGTTGCCGGTATAGTAGCCCAGCGAATGGTGCGAGAGGTATGTGGCAGCTGCCAGGCCATGATGCCACGCCCCGTTGCGGAGCAGAAGGCCTATGCCGCAGTGATGGGAGAGGTGCAGGAGCAGTTCGTCTACGGCACCGGCTGCAACATGTGCGCCCACACCGGGTATCATGGACGCATCGGCACCTTTGAAATCCTGACCATGTCGGATGACCTCCGGCGTCTCTTTTTGGCAGACGCCTCCCGGGACGAACTCTGGAAGCAGGCGATCGAGGAGGGGCTGGTCCCCCTCCGCCGAGATGGAATGCTGAAGGTGAAGACAGGCATCACTACGCCCTACGAGGTGATGCGGGTCCTGTTCAGCCTGGACTAGCGGGGAAACACCATGCAATTTAGCTACGTGGCTTACACCATCAAGGAAGGCGTGTTCAAAGGGCGGATCGAGGCCCCCAACGCAGACGAGGCCCGGACCGAGGTGGTGCGCCAGGGTTACAAGCCCTTACGCATCACATCGGCCTGGCAGCCCCCCGCCCTTGAGGACCTCTTCCCCTCCATATTCGGAGTTGGCATGGGAGAACTGGTCCGTTTCGCCCGGCAGCTGGCCACCATGCTGGAAAGCGGTAGCGGCCTGCTCCGCACCCTGGAGATGCTGCATGCGGAGACACGAAACCGCGTCATGCGCCACACTCTAGGGACTATCCTGAAAACGCTGGACGAAGGTGGCAGCTTTTCTGCCGCCCTGGCGCAGCACCCGAAGATCTTTGATCCCCTGTTTGTCAGCGTGATGGAGATAGGGGAGTTCACCGGCAGGATGGGGCCCGCTCTGGAGCAGATGGCGGATATCCTGGAGAGGCAGCACGAGGCAAAGCAGAAAGCTATGCAAACCCTGATGTACCCGCTGGCCATCATAGGGCTTTCGATGGCTACTGTGACCGTGCTGATGACGGTGGCGCTGCCCCCCCTGCTCACCGTCTTCGAGGATATGGAGGCCGATATTCCGTTGATGACCCGCATTGCCCTGGGTGCGGTCGGGGTGATCAAAGACAATTTCCTGAATATCCTCATGGGCTTTGTCGGCGTGGCCGTCGTCTTTGGGCTGTTGCGCCGCATGCCAAGGGCGAGATACTGGCTGGACGCGGCCCGGTTGCGGGCACCGGTTCTGGGGTCGCTCACCATCGCCGGCGAGGTGGCCGGGGTCGCACGTACCATTGCCATGCTTCTGGAAGCGGGAGTATCCCTCTCGATAGCCCTTCGACTGGGGCAGAGCGGCTGTAAGAACGAGGTGATCCGGAGGGCCTTCGCCGACGCCGATGAGAGCCTGATGAGCGGGCACGGCGTCTCGGAAGCGCTCAAGCGACACCCGATTCTCCCCACCATGTTTGTGCAACTGGTGACTGTCGGGGAGGCGAGTAACTCCCTGAAACGGACCATGGCCGACGCTGCCAACGCCTACGAGAAGCAGCATGAACGACGGCTTAGCAGCATCCTGGGGATGTTGGAACCAGCCTCGACGGTGATCGTCGGGGGAATAGTAGGCTTCATCGCCTTGACCATGTTCATGCCTATCTATTCTGGGATCGCCGCCATAGCTGACTAGCTCCGGTCCGCGGCTTATCAGGAGGTATCATGGCTAGGTCTCTAGCCCAACTACGGGAAAATCTTGCCAGGGTCAAACCCTGGGTTGCCGTGGCCGTGCTGTTGGCGATCGCCCTACTGGGGTATTACGCCGTCCTGGGGACGCGGTACTTTAACGCCTCTGAGCAGGTAGCTTCCATGAACGGCGAGATTCGCCAGCTCACGGCAAAGCTACGGGAGCCGCCCCTCGACGAGGAGGCGCTGAAGGCGGAGCGGGAATCCCAGAAGCAGCAGTTGGAGGCGATGAGGAGCCTCTTCAGCCATCCAAAGTCGGACGACCTGGTAGGCATCTTATCCGCCACGGCCCAGGAGACCTCGGTCACCCTGGCGAAGGTCGCCGTAGCCGACTGGCGCTGGGAACTCCAGGGTGAGATTGGATACTGGACCCAACCGATGACAGCGATGCTCCACGGGGAAACGGTCGATATTTACCGGTTCCTGTCCCTCCTTCAGCAGAAGGTGCCCGTGGCTCGCGTCACCAGTGTTAATATGTCAGGCCTTGAAGCTGTGCCATCGGCCCAGGTCCAGGTGCTATTCTACCTCTCGCCTGAGGCCACGTCGGGGGAATAAGGGAGTCCAGTGATGCGATTTTGGCCGCGCCGAAAAAGGGAGGCCCCCATAGTCCCTGAGACTGTGGATGCCATGAATGCTCCTCCGCTGGAGGAGACGGAAGAGGCCCCTGAGACTATGGATGCCATGAATGCCCCTCCGCCGGAGGAGACGGAAGAGGCCCCTGAGACTATGGATGCCATGAATGCCCCTCCGCTGGAGGAGACGGGAGAGGCCCCTGAGACTATGGATGCCGCGGATGCCCCTCCGCTGGAGGAGACGGAAGAGGCCCCTGAGACTATGGATGCCGCGGATGCCCCTCCGCTGGAGGAGGCGGAAGAGGCCCCCTCCTTGGAGCCCCCGAGCTCTCCGCCGCCAGGAGCAGTCC
>SDBU01009964.1_pt1 | contig 10592 bp, 8 predicted proteins | sample 2277071 | NCBI WGS metagenome assembly SDBU01 (sample SAMN10397929, study PRJNA504765) | marine sediment metagenome | isolation source: marine sediment core GS08_GC12, 126 cmbsf | place: Arctic Ocean: Gakkel Ridge, Loki's castle | collected 2008
GAGTAGGCTATCGCCACTTTAAAATACGAGGTTGAAACATCATGATTTTCATGAAATTTTTGTTTATTGTTTTTTTGTCAGATTAAATATGTATAACTAATTCTTTACGACCGAATAAGATAAGGAAAACTGAATTTGTTCGTTAAATAAATTTTTGTCCTTACAGTAAAATCTATTACTTAACACTTTGGTATGAAATGCCAATGCAACGAATTGCCTGAGCAACAGAAGTATTCATATAATGAAACCAAACTAGGCTAATATTAGTCAACTCTTAATGATATGGTTGTTAACATAAAAGATAGATTAGATCGGATTAATTTATTCGTATTGATGATAGTTGTAATCTATACAATCTTTGTGGAAAAAGTCATACTAAAAACTCCTATCATTAATCCATATGCAGACGCGATTATTGTATTTCTAACTTCAGTAGGTTTCTATAAGTTACTCATTAATTTTATTTTCTTACTTATTGATAGATTCGAGTTTTTCATGAAAATATATTGGGGGCGTTTATATGTGAATGGTCTATGGTCATATACCTATACGATCGATGGGTCCGATGAGCAAGACAACAACATTTATTTTGGCGTTTGGAGATTTGAACAAAGTATATACGACACAAAAGTATTAGGGTTTGGTCTATCAGAGGATTTTATCGCTAGGTCAAGAGTAAGATCGGTGACAGATATGATTCACAGTGGTGGTATGTATGAAATTGTAAACATTCGAAGCGATTCTATTGATTCATCAAAGGAGGTTTATTCTCTTACAACCATGTTTTTTGAGCTAAATCCAAAATCAATATTTCGCTACCCCACCAGTATGAGAGGAAAGACAATAATTTATGGTGGTCCACGGAATGGCTATGTTTGTAATAACATTTTCACCAAACACGAATCAGCAGGAACTGAAGGAGATGTCGTTGAAGAACTAAAAATGAAATTTGGTGCTTCAATATAGCTGAGCCGTAAATGTAACTTCGGTAGAAAATGGCCCTGATTATGAGGATCTTAAAAGCATTTTTGGTCGCTGTAATCATATAAAACCCTTCATGGTCAAAACAGTCAAAACGCTACATGATTTGATAACCCACTTTGAGAAACTCATTAATTTTTAGTGACATTGTGCGCATTCTTAACGGTTTCGTTAATATAACATTGAAGTCAACCATTTACTTTCATAGTAAAAAAGTGAACTTTCGATAATCATCAGTTTTCTTATGTCAATGCCTTTCGAAAGACTTTGGTTGAGATACGACAGCCGAGTTGGCGAAAACGATGGACGATATCCCTTTACTGGGGTTCAGATTCATAAATTGCCAGCGATTTCCTATGTATCCACGCAGTAGCCTCTGGACTAAAAATGATTACCCCAATAGGATTTTTGGCGAACTTCCATATATTTATTCAAATTTCGGATTCCCTTCCGCCCCTTTATAATTCCGAGATAATCTGAAATAGAAATCTTTGGCGGTACCATGGCAATCAGATGCACATGATCTATTTGAACATTGAACTCAACGAATTAACTAACTGATCGCTCTGAAAAGGCCCGAATACAGTTGTCGACATCTTGACCAAGCTCGCCAGTCAAAATTCGGTACCGTTATTTCAGTGTCCATAAAATGTGATATTTGCAATGCCATAACGGTTGTGATAGTTTACGAAATCGACTCATTTGTTACTCCTTGATTTAAGTTGTTGGGGCTGCTCATTTTTTGGTTGTAACAAATGAGTTGTTCAGAAGGCAAAGCTACTTCACCTGAGGACCAAGGTTTCTCTTTCGGACTAAACCATTAAGTTCAGTAATCATAGAAGCACTGGGTAAACTGCCAGGATTTCAGACAACCGCAATGCGGCCAGCGACAAGAAGACTACCAAATGATGGGTTTGAAAAAACTTTTGCATGTATTGTCAATAAATCTATACCTAAAATGATCATATACTCATCTGATTTACTCTTTTCTGGAGGGATACTTTACACCATTCTTACAACATACAAGATCAAACTTGCTAATATTTATTATTGCTGTATACCTTTTAAAAAATAGGTGCGATTAATGCGAATATTAGTTATTACTGGTTCATATAAAAGTACTCTCAAATCGATTATTTCAACAGATATTATTACCGAAGCCGCCCGGGCAATTTTGCCCAATGCATCAGTTAATAAATTAGTGATTGCCGACGGGGGAGAGGGTACTTTGGAGACTTTCGGTGAGCATTTTAATTGTACTACCGAGAGCCATCGTGTAAAAGATCCTTTTGGAAAAATAATTTCAGCCGATTTGGGTATATTAGGTGATAACATTGCTGTTATTGAATCTTCTCAGGCTATAGGATATTCACTTATTAAACCAAAAGAAATGAATCCATTTATAGGATCAAGCTATGGTGTGGGAGAGTTAATTAATCAAGCTGTTCGTAAGGGCGTAAAGAAAATTATAGTTACAATGGGTGATTCGGCTACTATGGATATAGGCGTCGGGATGCTATATGCGCTTGGAGTAAAATTTTATTCGACCTCAGGTGAATTAATAACCCCAACTTTACAAAACCTTAATCAAATTGTTTGTTTTGACGATACTAAAATTAGGAAATTACGGGAAAACGTATCTTTTTTGGGTCTAGTGGATACAAACGACTATCTTTGTGGCAAGATTGGTCAAGTACAGCTGTACGGCAAGCAGAAAGGGTTAAAAAATTCGGATATCCAAGTGGTGGAATCGGTCTATTTTAATTTTTCGAAATTAATTGAGAGCCATTTTGGAATAGATGTAACTAAAGTTGTAGGCGCCACAGGAAGTGGTGGATTGGCAGCGGCACTCCACTCGTTTTTGGGTGCTGACTTAGTTAACACTTTAGAATATTTTTCAGAAAGACTGCCATTACATAAATTAATCGGCCGTGCAGACATTACTGTGACAGGAGAAGGTCGTTTAGACAATCAAACTAAACTAGGCAAAGTTCCACATTTTGTAGCATCTTTATCTCCTCGCAAATGTATTGGAATAGTTGGGAGTTATACCCAAGAAGGTTTTAACGACATGAAAAAAGCGTGCAAACAGTTTTCAATTTTTGTTATGAATCCCGAAATTGCTATGAAAAAATCAAAAACTGCTTTAAGAGATATAGCTACATCTGTTTTTTCTCTTTTTAGTAATAATTAATATGTCATATTACCTTATACGGAATATTTCTCATACTTTATCTTTAGGTAGGTCCCTTAGAGGTGCGCAAAAGCTCAATCCTCTACTATATCAAATCTAATTATGGGGCTGAAATCATCTCCAAATTAGAAAACTAGTCCCAGTCGCAGTACATAAGAGCAAAAAGAAATTCATTTTTGAACTGAGTAACTTCTCGACCGAAAATATTTTATTTTTCGAAAGTTAGGGCATTTTTTTAGAATACAACATGCTGAATTAGAAAATTTATTTCAAAAGAAAAGACCTCATATCAATGGTGCTGATAGCCGTGAAGTTGTGAGGCAACTATCTTCACCTTATAAAATCAATTTAATTACATTTTTTGTATATTTTTAATATTCGGTTTTAAAAGAAAGTGTGTTAAATGGAAAAATGTTTCATGTTCTGGGGCAAAAAGAAAGGATCACATGCTATCAGTATTAACAAAAAATTGCGAGTCTGCTTTGGATGGCATGACTGTAATGCCCCCAACGTCGAGATCATAGATTATCATTGAGGTGCAAAAATGAGCAGCAAAGATTTTCTTTACCCCATTGCGCCTTGGGAAATCTTGCGTGAAGATTTTATAGAATCGATAGAAATCAGTATAAATCCGCTATCTATGGATCTTGCTGTACCCCCGAATAGAATATAATAATTGAGATCGTGAACGGGAAACGAGACATAAGAGTGATACATTGCTTCGGTTGGAACGTTATTTCGTGATCGAGTCTAAGTTCTGGCTGAATCTGCAATTAGAACACGAGTTGCGAATAATGAACCGGAAGATTGGACGCAACATCGAAAAAAGAATTTATCTGGTTAAGAAGCTAGCATCCTAGCTTGCACCTGACGCTGGGGCATAACAATGGGCTGGTCGAGGATGTGCGATAAAAGCTACCGCACCTCTGTCAGCCCGAGCGCTAGCAAATAAAGGGGTTCTAAGAATGCATATAATTGATCGCTTAAAAAAGGGAATAAACGCGTACATAAAAAACGATGCAAAAGCCGCTGCAATTGCCTCGATTGTAACCAATAAAGATTACTCAGCACAGGATCTTTTAAATACAAGTGGTTTTGAGAAAGCTATTTTAGGCGTAATGCCGCTATTGAATAACAAACAAATTATTTATGAATCAAACTCCTTATCTGATGCTATTTATAAAGTAATTAAATATTACAGTTCAGGGAAAATATTGTACATACTTTGCGGACCAAGTTCAACTGGTAAAGATACTCTCGCTTCGCATGCAAAACACAATCTATATATAAATAGATTGATCATTTCCTATATTGATAAATACACGACAAGACCAAGAAGAGGAATTGAAGGCATAAGCATATCTGCTTCACATGCAGAGCCAAGTGGTAATTATCAGTATTTTAAAGATAAGGATGAGATGAAGAAAGAAAAGAACGATCTTGCATTAAGCTATTCCATAGACGGCCATTACTACGCGTTTTCTGGTAATCATTTGTTAAGCAATGACCTTGAAGATAAAACGCTCGTGTGCATATACGGTAGATTTGAAAATATCCATGATATAAGAAGTAAGGTCTTCTTCAAGTATAAGAGAATCCCTTTTTCTATTTTAATTACCGCTCCTTCTGATGATTTGGAAGGTAGGATTTTAAGAAGACACAGCATAAGCGAAAGTGAGCAGGCAATAAAAATCAAAGATATGAAGAGACAGGTAGACTTCTTAAGAAATAACGAAGATCTAATTACCTCTGGATTTGATTTAATAATAGAAAATGGCGATAATAACTCTGTCTTTTTAAGCCAGCAACGGTTAACAGAATTTTTTTATCACACTATGGCTTTGGTTAACAAGGCTCTTGCGGATGAAAGCTAATCAATGCAGATGAAAAGCAGTGTTAGCACCAAGGCAGAATCGTGTTCACATTTGAGTGCGGCGTCGGAAGGATGGGGCGAGACTAGGCCCCGCTTCAGCTGTGAACACATCGCGTGTAGTTCACAAAAGACCGCCAACGTGCTCAACTTAAAGTACAAACGATAGCTGTATGATATATAAAATCTTTCGTTACTTTTGCTGCAATATCCAAACCTCTTTTAAATACAGAACCTTCAATCAGTGAATTCTTCGTCAAATAATCAATGTTGAAGTAACGCTGAATATTAAATAGAAAGTGCTGGGGATGAAAAATGATACCCGCCAAACGAAAGTAATTATCTTAGCTTTCGCCGCGCTATCCACCCTGACGCTTTCTAATACTATATGTAAGTGTTACACCCCTCGGACCAACAATTAGCTGCTTCTATAAGTATTTGGTTTGCATAATCCTCTCGTAAACTTTCACTTACAAACACAAGTCATAAGCATTTCCGACTCTTCAGAGTTTGCATTACATCATCTAATTGCAGCCTCGATCTTTCACAAAAATAAAGGAGGAACTCCCTCCGATACCCGGCGTAGAATATCCCAATACGCACCGCGGCGCCCACCCTTGATCGCCTCAGTTAGTTCCGGATTATCGTTATAATTGTAGTTTTGATTCGCGTCGCTCCGCCGTCCTAAAAGAAATCTCGGGCAATGACCCGATAAGCAGGCTGATAAGCAGCCCGGTAAGCCATAGAATGATGTACTACGGGGAACCCCTCAGCCTCCATTTTGACGAAAAACCTCTCCGGTTCGTCCCGGGCGAACGGCAATTCTCCCACCATAGCCATTCGTTCCACATAGGACCAATACCGTCGAAAATGTGCCCATATACCCTTATACTCTTTGGCCGTTCTAATGAACGCCGTAAGCAACACCGTTGGATCACCCCCTTCGGCTATATAAGGTCTCAAGTTAATGCGAACGATCCTAAAATCTGGTGATATGGGGTCCAGGGTTCGCTCTTCCAGCCCCTCGCCGAGGCCATTCAATTCACCCTCAAGGTTGTGGCGAGCAGTAGCGATATCCTGGATGGCATGCTCGCCTCCCATGGCAGCCTGATAGATAAGTTTATACAGATCTTGAAGTTGTAGCTTCGGATAGCGCACGACCTGATTCGAAAGAATCTGTCGGAAGGCTATTTCTTCAGAGATCGATGTGAGCATGATTTGAGATCCTTTTGTGAAAGGGGTTCACCTTGACTATTAATCAATATGGTGATTTTATTGTTAGCTCCTTACATACCGATTGTTTGACTAACTGTGTCAAACAATTTAGATTGGGCATTGCATTTTGAGTGTTCAGTGTTCAGTGTTCAGGAAAAAAAAGATAGTGTCTTGCCTTTGCTTCCTCCTCATATCTGACTCCGCAAGGCCGGAGTTTGTTTTTTGATTAAACTGGCCGCTCTTCAGGCCAGCGGCGGGGCTGAACTCTGAACCCCTGAACACTCGCATTACCTAAGGCATCGAAACAATGATCAACGTTGATTCAAAGTTGAAGGGAATTTCAAATATGTTTGGCTAGACATCTCTGCATGGAATACCTGGGTACCTGGTATCATGTAACATGATGAGGAAATAAAAGTAAGGCAATTTTGAGGGAATAAAAGGGAGTTTTGCGTGTCAGAAAACGAACAGGATTGAGGAGATGAGAACGGTTCGTGAACAGATTGTGGACTGCCTGGGCGAAGGGTCGATGAGCGCCATTGAGATCTCCCAGGAGCTAAGGATCAGGGAGAAGGAGGTTTATGAACACCTCCCACATATTGCCCGGTCGGTGGCGGCAAAAGGGAGGAGACTTGTCATACTGCCTTCCCGGTGTCTGAGCTGCGAATATGTCTTTGAAGACAGGAAACGTTTTACACCTCCCGGTCGCTGTCCGCGGTGTAAGGCAACACACATTCAAAGACCCGCTTATGGGATCTGTTGACCCCATTTACATAAGCTATTGTGAAGAATACAGGTTCACTATTTCACCGCCTCTTAACACCTTAAAATCAATACGCTCCTCATTCCCTAATCCCCCCATGGTATCCCGTATTTCGCATGTCTTTTTAATATCCACGGAGATCGGCATGCCCTGCACTTCAAGCACAATGTCACCACCGATTAAAAGTGTCTGGCGACCTATCTGAATGGGTACATTGCCCGGCCTGAACCCCAATTTGTGTCCGGGAGATCCTTTTGCCACTCGCTGGATCAACAGCCCGGCATCTTGGGGTAAATTTAAAGCCTTTGCCAGCTCTCCTGATACCAAATAGACATCCAGGCCGACCCAAAATGTTTTTTGCTCAAGCAGCAGCGCTTTTGCGGTGTTAATAGCGGTAGCAAATCCCAGGCCTTCAGAGCCGCCTGATTGGGAGAGAATATGGCTTACAATGCCGATCAATTTACCATCCATGCTAAACATGGGGCCCCCGGAATTGCCCATGTTAATGGACGCATCCGTCTGCAAAAATTCGATAGGTATCAATTGATCGCACACGCCGGCAGAGGTTCTTCTACCGCTCAGATACCCGACCGTTAGCGTATGGTCGACACCATAAGGCGCTCCGACAATAAAAACCTCATCCCCAATGCTCACCTGATCGGAATCACCGAATTCGGCCACCTGAAGGTTGTCAGGCACATAACTAAGTTTGAGCAGGGCTACATCTGCCTGCTGGGCGGAACTTACAACCTTAGCGGTCACCTTGCTCCCGTCCAGAAAAAAAACATTCAACTCGTCAGCCATCTGGACTACATGAGAGGCCGTCATAATAAGTCCCTCATTGGAAACGACGATTCCGGAGCCCAGGCCTCCTTTGATAAGCGGTTTGTCAGTCTTCAATCTGGAAGAACCGCTCTCTTTTGTAACGATGACCACCACCGAAGGATTGACCTGTTGAAAGACATTTTTCAAGGACTCTGCTTCGGCTTTAGAAATAAAATCATGTTTCACCGGTAAACCGTGGCTACTAAAAGTAATCAGCAGACTGGCTGAAAATACAAAAAAGATTTTTTTTAACATTAGATTTTCCTCCATGAACCGTTTAAATTTTCATATATCTTGCCATCGCCACAGCCATCTATTGATCCGGTTATATAGCATAGATCTAATACATAGACAAATGAAAGTCAGGTGCGATTCAAGAAAAGTTGACACAAATCATCTATATTGATAGAATTTCTCAGAACTTTAATCAAAAGGACAGGGGAATAAAATGGAAAAGGCAGACCCAAAAGATGTACGTTTTGCCACTTTAGCCATGGAAAAAGGGTTTATCAATTTAGACCAGTTTACCGAAGCAATGAGAGTTCAGGTAATGGAGGATATTGCGGGAGTAAAGCACAGGCGGATTGGTGAAATATTACTTGAAATAGAATACATAAGTTTATCTGAAATATCAGAAGTACTTGCTGAAATGGGTATACCTAATTGAGCAGTTGGGGAGTTTTTTGAACGCCCCGACTGCTCATTTATTTTAACCTCCACCGGGAGCCATCCTTAGTATCCTCAACTATGATGTCCGCCTTTTCGAGGCTCTCTCGGACCGCGTCAGCAGCCTCGTACTGTTTTTCTTCCCTGAATTTCTGCCTCAACGCCAGCAGCTCTTCGACAAGAGGGGCAAGGCTGTCGGCCCTGCTTCTCGGAGCCGACCCTAATCTCACCCCAAGGGAGACGATCAGTTCCCTGAACGTCTCCCTGGCCTGAGAGATGAACTCATGACTCTCAAAATCCTGCTGAGCCTTCCAGATTGTTCGATCGAGTTCCAGAAGGGCGTTGGTGGTTTCTTTCGGTTCATGCCTTTCAAGCCCGTTGTGAAAGACCCCCTCAATGGCATGAACTTTATCCCAAAAAGAATCCTCTTTTTTATCCAGGTCAGGCTCCCGGGACGATGATCTCGGCATTGCCTGATTCAATTCCTTATCTACTTCTCCTTTCCGGAGAATCCGGAGAGGGAAACGCTCTCCCTTTTCAAAGATTCTTTCGACACCACCGCGGCGCAGGGTCACACTGCCTATTCCCTTGATGGTGCCCTCTTCCTTGTCAAGGTCCATGAGGCAAGCGGTGTGCTCATCCAGGCCAAAGATGGACACATCATCCGGCAGGAGGGATTCAAGTTGTCTCAGGCGCGGTTCGCCCATGTAACAGAAGCGGGTATCATGTGTCCCACCTTCGGCATTGTTCCAATGGGGTATGACAACAAGATTAAATCCAAAATGCCCAAGTATATTCATCCCCTCCACCCAATGCAGACCCTGGCCCACCTTGTAGATCTCATACACAGGAAGGGTGTATCGTCCCACCGTCAAAGCGGCAGCACTTGCAGCGACCAGACATCCACCATCTTCGACCCGTCTGGCAAGAATTTCAGGAATGGGTGTCCCTTGCCATTGACGTACGGCATAGGTCGGACTTCCGGGTCCAATAAGAACAAAATGGGCCTCCCGAAGCTTCTGGAAGGTTTGCGCGGACTCGTATGGCGTCACCGTTTCTTTTGCCTTATAGCTGGCGACAGACATGGTTTGCTGAACATGGATACGAAAATAATCCAATACCCTCCGGGATATCTGATCGGTATTGAGCTCAAAACCTGCCGGCGTATCCAGAAACAGGGCTTGAGGAGGATCCGGCAACCCTGACAGGAGTTTTTTGTGGACTTCGACCATGGTGGCGGTCAGTTCACCTGAGCCCATGAGCGTTATGATACCCTTTTTCTGTGACATGTCAGGTTCCTTCGTGTTGTTAAAGATGCTAAAATTTTTCACACCTGCTTCAAATATTCTCGAATCATCAACGCGGTGATCGGTACCAACCCAATAAAGGTAAAAATCCGCAGAGGACCCGGCTTTGAATTCACCCCAGAGGGGTGTCTTCACCGGCTTTCGTTATTCGGTTACGCTACTCGTTTCGTTTATCGTCCATCGGTTGCGTCGTATTCTGACGACACCCGTCTTACAAATCCCGATACGAGCGGCGCAACCGTTTACCGTAAACCGAAAGTTGAAAAATATCTTAAAATATTTGGCAGAGCCATTTGTCTATTACCGCCATCATAACGGACATGCTCTCCTAACAGGCAGGCGCTGATTCCGAGTTTCACATGTTCGTTATTCCATTTGTATACCCCCCTCTTTTTAATACGGAAGAGAGAGCAAACATATCAATTGCCCCTGTTCCGGGCAATCAAAAAAATGGTTGATGATTTTTTGATATCTTAGTAAATATTGGTAGTAACAATTTGTAAACAGTTAAGGTTTGAGTCCCTTTTATTCAAAAACATGGCCGATTTTTGATATAATGAGGCAAAGTTTCTCCCTTTAAACATGGCTTCCTTAGATAAAAAAATGTCCACCCTCAAGGTAGAATGCTATTCCGGTTATAAAGCCGATGAAAAGCCCATAAGTTTTATTTTGAATGGCAAGAAGTATATGGTTGAAAAAATCATTGACCAATGGCGCAGCCCGGAATTTGAATACTTCAAAGTTCAGGCTGATGACGGAAAGGCATATCTG
>SDBU01009965.1_pt1 | contig 10592 bp, 9 predicted proteins | sample 2277071 | NCBI WGS metagenome assembly SDBU01 (sample SAMN10397929, study PRJNA504765) | marine sediment metagenome | isolation source: marine sediment core GS08_GC12, 126 cmbsf | place: Arctic Ocean: Gakkel Ridge, Loki's castle | collected 2008
ATCGCCGAAAAGGCATTGCCAATTTCCCAGGGAATGGAGCCTGGCCCAATAAGTGTGTTTCCTTTTGTAATTTCAATAATTTTATGGCGTTCAGGTTCACCGGCAATCACTGAAATTAATGCAGAGGTATCAATTACAATATCCATATTTGGCCCTCAGAATGTTAATATGTGACAATTGTACAATAGATTAAAAATTTGTCAAGACTAAAGAGGTAGAACTATTAAGTGAGCGGAATTAATTCTTGTATATTGAGTAAACCAGGAATTAATTTGCGCATATTGGGAAAACCGAGAATTGCAATAAGCTTGGTTAAAGGTTACTTGCCTTATGTTGAATATGCCGGAATTTAATGGATAGAATTTTTTATACGTAACGAACACTCCAGAATCTTTTAAAGCTGGGCATAAGTGGCGGGCGGATCAAACCCCGGGCGAAATAGGGAGTAAAGCAGTTGAGAAAATTCAGCCTTTATCGAAGCCGCGGGATATATAGCCCGTCCAACTTCATGCCATTGTTTTGCAGCCAGCATCACTGATCAGGCATAAGCAAGACGGCCCTTCGGCTGAGGGATGGGTCTACCGAGTTTCATAGCCGTTTCGATCCACTCCTCGATAATTTGTTCCGCGTTAGGCGTGCAGATTTCCGGGCATGGATATCCAGCGGCAACGCATATGGAACGAATGATTAGTTTTCTTTTGCTGGCTTTAAATTCTGGTAAGTCCTGGTCCCTCTCAAATGACTGGTTCGCACTATGAGATTCTGTCAACTTTGATGTTAAGAATTTTGGCTATGCGTTTGGCCATTGATGGTGAAAGCCTGCGCTTACCTCTTTCATAATCACTAATCATGTTCTGGCGAATACCAAGCTTCTCAGCGAGTTGCGCTTGCGAAAGGTTTGCCTTAAGCCTGGCGCCTGAAAGAAGGTTGCCGATTCTGTTTGACTGCATTTCTTTCCAAAAATCAGTCTCTTCAATCGCTATACTCTCAGATGTTTCAGATGTGAGAATACTAACGTCGAATTTTTTGCTAATCCACTCGATGAGTTCATCAACATGCTCACCCTGGAGGGATATCTCAATACGGGGCTTTTTCACGAGAGCCAACATAATACACCTCAATTTCGATTTCCCCTTGTCGATGAGTCCAGCATGCCACATATCGATAATTTAAATGGCAGTGGTATTTGTCATTGCCCAAAGGGGAAAAATTATTCCAACTTTTTTGGATCGGGCCATCTGCTTTAAGGTCTTCAATCAATAAAAATAATAGCTTCTGAACATTTACAGGCAGTTTTTTGAGACCACGGAGGGCTTTCTTTTTGATTTTGACCTCATATGAGATAGGTTATAATATAACCTCATATGGTTATAGTCAAGACATATTTACTTAGTACCTTGGTTCATAAATACTTTAGGCCAGAGGGGTCGCCAAGCTATCCTGCTGATATATCTTGATTTTGAGCGGTGAAGCCGTGTTGTATAAAATCGCGCTGGGATTTTGTAATTTGATCTGCTTGATCATTGTAAGAGTTTTCAGGAGTTTTTCTTGGATAACAGTTCGCTAGTGTGGGTCAGGCGATTGATAAGGGTGTTTGAGAAAACTTTATAAAAACATAACTGGGTGCCGATAGAGGTCTGATCTATAAGCGAGGCGTTGATCTTCATCAAAATTGTATTGACTATCGCTTCGATGCTAGCGGTCCGTTTAGTTTTGCCCAGGTAGGCCATTTCACCAAAGCAATCCCCTTTTTTTAAAATGGCTAAAGGTTTTTCCCTTTTTTTCACCAGTACTTTACCCGTGACAATTATGTAAAAGCAGTCCTCTATTTCCCCTTCGTTAATTATGGTCGAATTGGGTTCGTATTCAAACCACTGGGTGGCATTGATCACCTCGACCAGTTCGCTGGATGTAAAGTCCTTGAAGAAATTTATGGCCTTAAGGGCATTGAGTTTTTCTTCAGATTTTATTTCCTCATCCATAAACCTCAGATGATCGAAAGAAGCGCTCAACTCCGAAGCTAATTGCAGACAGGTTTTGTAACGTTTCGTCAGATCCTTTTCCAAAGTTCGCATGACAATACGTTCCAGAGATTCGGGAACATCGCGTCGGTATTGTTTTAAGGATTGAGGATCTTCGTTGGATATTTTGAAAAAGGTGGTGATGTCCGAATCGGAAGCAAAGGGATTACATCCGGTTAACAGTTCATACAGCACCACCCCCAAACAGAAGAGATCTGACTGAGGTGTCAGCGCCTCATCCCGAAGTTGCTCCGGTGAGGTGTAATGTGCTGAACCGGTAAAGTCGCCTGACTTTGGAGCGCCTGAAAATTCTTCAACCGTGGCAATACCGAAATCGGAAATCTTGGCCTCGCCTTCCTGTGAAAGCATAATGTTGCTCGGTTTGATATCGTGATGGATAACTCCGTTTTTGTGGGCGTAGTCAAGTGCCTTAGCGCATTGAAAGATGATTTTTAACACCTTCTCAAGCGGCAGCATTTTTTTCTCCCGACAGTATTCTTTCAGGGTGAACCCATCCACAAATTCCATGATCAGATAACACCAGTCGTTTTCCACCGTGGCGCTGTATAGGGATATGATGTGTGGATGCGTCAGTTTTCCGGCTATCCTGGCTTCGTTAAAAAATTTTTCCTGAAATTTTTCGAGACTCTGAGAATCTTTGGGAGGAGAAGACAAGGTTGTCTTTATGGCTACTTGTCGATCAATAAAGGGGTCCTGAGCCAGATATACTATGCCCATACCTCCGCGTCCAAGTTCCCTTGAGACCTGGTATCTACCTATTTTTTGGGGTATATTGGAATCGGTCATAACATCTGTCCGAAAACCTATTTTCAGAGACCGGCACCCTGCGCCAGGGCCATGTCATTTAAAGTAGTAATCACTTGAATCAGCGTCATATTTTGGTTAAATTATTTTCTATAAAATTCGAAACTCGAAACACGAAATCCGAGACAAATACGAATGACCAAAATCCAAAATCCAAAACTGACAAATTCCTACGAATATCGTATAAGTGCAACTGCTCAATATGCAGGGGAAGAGCAAAAAGATTATATCTCATCCCGCTAAAAGCGGGACTCACAGAGACACATAAATTTAAAAATAAACAAATATTTCTTCTCTGTGCCCCCTGTGCGCTCTGTGAGAGAAATAACTCCTGCAGCATGATAGGTTTATCGAGTTCAAAATCGGATTTTGAAGTTTCCAGAAACTCCTAATATTAAAAATTTAGCCGCAACTTTGACGTTTCCCTGCATCTTGCGCGAGCAGGGTGCTAAATGTCTTATAAAATGTAATGAAAGCAGGAATCATGCCGGAATAATCAATTGTGATAATCAATTGTGATTTCAGATAATTGGAGGACCTTCAGGGATCGCTTTGGCCTCCGGTTTTTGAGAAAATTGATTCTATAGTTCATAATATGTCAAAGATTTGACAAACTGTAAGGATCTTCAAGCAGGTTCGAATGCAGGACGAGTATGTGCTTGAGTGATATACCGGAGATAACATATTGATATTGCAGGTGTAACCTCTTTACCCAAAAGTTTTTTATCTTTGGCATAAATATTGAACGGTTAATTTAGCGTTGGTTGTTAGTTCCTTACATTTATGAATGGGGGTTTAAAATGGTTTTTAAAGAATTAGCAGAAAATTTAGGATTAGATGAAGATGAATTTTTGGAAATGGTGGAACTCTTTTTGGAGACCGGTTTTTCGGATCTCGGTAAATTCCGGTCCGCAGTTGATGAAGATAACGCGCAGGCAGTGTTCGAAGTAGCCCATTCCATAAAGGGTGCATCCGGGAATATGGGATTTATGGAAATATTTGAAGTGGCAAAAGAGGTTGAGATGAAGGCGCGTGAAGATAATCTGGATGGTGCGGCTGACGCGATTAAGACTATTAAAGAGAAGCTTGATCTGATAGCAGAAACCATCCAAAAACATTGAGTGGTCAATTTGTCCAAAATACCCTTGTTTCCATAAGTATATAACTCCTCTCATTTCACTGAAGTCCCACAATTTTCCTTGACAGCACACATAAGGCGTGTATTATGTGTATTTGATACACATGGAGGTGCGGTAATGAGGACAAATATAGTAATTGATGATGATTTATTAGATGAGGCATTTTCACTGAGCAGGATCAGAACCAAGAAAGAACTCATTCACGAGGCATTAAAGGAATTCATTCGATTAAGGCAAAGAAAGGATCTGACCGAATTGGCAGGCGCCATCAAATTCCATAAAGGCTTTGATCATAAAAAGCTAAGGAAGATGAGGGGATGATCCTTGTTGATACATCGGTCTGGGTTGAAGTCCTTAGGGACAGAGATGGTGGGGTGGTTCAGTCATTTCACAAAAGTATAGGTACGGAAATCTACGTTCTAAGTCGTTTTACACAGCTTGAACTCCTTCAGGGGGCGAGAGATGAATCGGAATGGGGGCAGCTTGACCAATACCTCTCAACGCAGTACTATCTTGAAGCCACAGAAAAGACCTGGGGGGAAGCAGCCAGGATCTATTTTGAATTGAGAAGGAAAAGAATAACATTAAACAGCTCGGTGGATTGCTGTATAGCCCAGATAGCCATTGAGTCAAGCGCAATTCTTCTTCACCGGAATCAGGATTTTGAAAGAATTGCCAGGGTCAGACCTCTGTTCACGGAACGCTTCAACTATGTCTCCTGATCCACTTGATATTCGAATTTCGTAAAACTTTAGCGCTTTGAAATAACCCCGCCAAATGAGGGAGATTTTAAAGTGAGGGAAATGGGTCGATATGAAAAAGATCGAAGCGGTTATAAAACCCTTTAAGCTGGATGAGGTGAAAGAGGCGATCCTGGAATTAGGGGTTGGAGGTATGACTATTACCGAGGTTAAAGGTTTTGGGAAGCAGAAAGGGCACAAAGAAATCCACCGGGGAGTGGAGTATGATGTGGATTTTCTGCCCAAGATCAAAATAGAGGTAGTTGTTGCCACAGACATGGTTTCCGGGGTGATTGATGCCATCAAAGAAAAAGGCCATACAGGTCAGGTAGGGGATGGGAAGATATTCATCCTCCCCGTGGAAAAGGCGATCCGTATCCGAACAGGAGAGGAGGACGAGGAAGCGATATAAAGATATGGTAGGCGTTCACGGGTTCAAAGGTTTACCCGCCTTTGGCGGCGCCGTAGGCGACCAGGGTTCAGGGGGTTCCCCGCTTCCGCTTCACTTCAGACGGGATCTTCGACAAGGTTCCATTCTCGTCCTTGGATTGCATTTGGGATGCGTATTTACGGGAAAAGCGTCGGCTTCGTCAGGCCTAATCCAAAATTTGAAGCCAAATTGGCAATTATTTGGGGAAATAAGCATTTTTGACAAGGACTTCGGGTCTTCAATGCCGTCTTTGTCCTTAACCCTGAACGTTGAACCCTGAACCTCTGAACGGTTACAAAATATGATCCCCCATCATCATGACAGATCCGGTCTCTGGTGCAATCCTGCAAGTTCCATGACCTCTGCAAGCCTTTCCTCACATCCTATGGCCATGATGTGGACCCCCCTGACACCTTTTGCCTGTTTTAATTCTTCTATGAACTCAATACAGATCTTTATTCCTTCCTGTTGCTGACTCTCTTTGGGCACGGCGCCAAGACGATCAATGATTACCTCCGGGATCATGATTCCCGGGACAGCATCACGCAGGTAGTGCGCCATTCTGACCGATTTGAGTAGAACGACCCCGGTTATGATGGCACACCGGTCTGTCAAACCCTGTTCTGTTATTTGGTGTAGCCAAATTTTGAAACGCTCCATGTCCAGTACGGGTTGAGTTTGAATAAACTCCGCGCCTGCAGCAATCTTTTTTTGCAGACGGATAATATGCAATTCAAGGGGTTCGGCAAACGGGTTGGTGACCCCTCCGATTAAGAATTTAGGGTCCCCGGATATCTTCCTTCCGTTCATCAGGCACCCGCGGTCTCTTATCTCTTTTACAGCCGTTATCCACTGGATAGAATCGAGATCGAAGACTTTTTTGGCCTCCCGGTGATCGCCCCTTGCCGGATGGTCTCCTGTAAGACAGAGGATATTTTGAATCCCAAGGGCGGATGCGCCGAGAAGGTCACTCTGAAGGGCAATACGGTTTCTATCCCTTGTTGTCATTTGCAGGATCGGTTCCACTCCCATATCCAGGAGTATCTTACACAGGGCCAAACCGGACATCCTGACATTCGCAATGTGGTTATCGCTGACATTGACAGCATCCACTTTCCCCTTTAGCTGGGTGGCAATCTGCACTGTTATATCCACATCTGTCCCCCTGGGGGGAGTAAACTCACAGGTTACCGCGAATTCTCCCTGGGCTAATATTCTCTGGAGTTTAGTTTCTGCTTTCATACGGTTAAATCCTCTCTGATAATCTTGCGAGGGCCCCCTGACAGGCTTGTTGACCAGTCTTTAGCGCCAACGCTTCTTCCCAGGCGGTCGAGCTGGCCCAGTTTTTTCATACGCTCATATATGAGCTGCCAGATACATTCCATCTCGCTATTTACTTCACATCTTCCGTCCAAAGAGCCTCCGCAAGGACCGTTCAGGAGTCCTTTGGCACAGCGGGTAACAGGACACAGTCCTCCAAAATTGTGGATCAAACAATTACCACAGGCTGCACAGTATTCTCCCCATATCCCATGTTCCAGGGTTCCCCCCATAAAACTCGTATTGAGTCCCGGAAGAACGACCATTGATTCGAATGCCTCTGCAATATATTGAGGGCCAATGCTGCAGGCCAGGGAAATGATTGCATCGTAATTGCTTTTTTTTAGGGAGTCATCCAGCCATGCGATAAATTCAGGCTCGCATTGTCGGTCAAGGGTGAGTTCATCAATGGTAACCGGTTTTCCCTTTAAATGTCGCGCCATCCTGAGTGCGGCGGAAAGGATTTCCACCTCGGTTTTGCCACCGGCGTTGCAGACCGTAACGCACCCTTTGCAGCCCACCATTAGGATGCTATTATATCCATCAATCATTTCGAGGAGTTCCTTGATAGGCTTGTGTTCTCCAATAATCATAGCAATAGACTCCCGATTAAAGAATTTTAGAAAAAGTATTTGGTTTAGGGTTTTGAGGTTGAATCCTTGATTTCCGGTTTAAAGGGTTGGGGCCCAATTCACGAATTTTTTCTGTCATCATCTTTGCAACCCTGACAAATTCAGGGGCATCGGATGCGGATATGTTGAATATTTGCACCCGTTCACGTTCGATTCCAATCTCATCGAGCATCTTTCTTATATACTGAACCCGTTTTTTCGCCTTGAAGTTTCCTGTAAGGAAGTGGCAGTCTCCTTCCATGCATCCGGTTACATAAATGCCGTCCGCGCCCTCCTGGAGGGCACGAAGCAGATAGACAGGGGACACCCTCCCGGAGCAGGGGACCAGAATAACCTTTATGTTAGGAGGGTAGGACATTCTTATGGAGCCTGCCAAATCTGCTGCGGCGTATGAACAATAATTACAACAGAATGCAATAATTTGTGGTTCGAATTTGTCAGTCATAGTCGTTCACTTGGTAACTCAAGCTATTGCGAACAGTCCGTGGATTTTTGCCTCGATCTGTTCACTCATGAAATGTTGCAAAGTTATAGCCTTTGCCGGGCACTCGACAGCGCACATCCCGCATCCCTTGCAACTGGCAGGGTCGATCTGTGAGACACCTTCTTCGTTAATAAAGGGGATTTGATAGGGACATGTCCGCACACAGGTCATGCAGGCTGCACATAGTTCCGAATCTACCTCCGCGCAGGGCCCCACTGCATAAATAGCCTCTTTTGAAAGGATCGACACGGCCCTCCCAACCGCTCCATTGGCCTGCACTATAGTCTCCTCCGGAAACTTCGGACTGTGTCCATCTCCACACAGAAACATGCCGTCCGTAGCAAAATCGAGAGGCCTTAATTTAATATGCGCTTCCAGGAAAAAACCCTGATCATCTCTCGGCAGTTTGAAGATGCCGGCAATCTGAGATGTCCCGGAATGGGGCCGGAGTGCCGTGCTCAGCACGATGCGATCAGGTGAAACAACCACTTTTCGTCCCAGAGAAGGCTCCATAAAAGCAATCTCCAGTATCCCGTTTTCTTCAGAAACCTGGGGAGGAGCCTTTTCCTCATAACGAATAAAAAGGACGCCCAGCATCCGTGCTTCCTTATAAGAGATCTCCCTAAATCCAAATGTTCGAATATCCCTATAAAGGATTATTACATCAATATCCGGGTTTAATTTCTTAAGCCTAACCGCATTTGCAACGGCATTGCCGCAACATTCGCGGCTGCAATAGGGATGCTCTTTACTCCTTGAGCCGACACATTGTATCATGACCAGCAAGTGGATATTGCTTATATTGTCAGCCCCTTTATCAATCTCCATATTAAGTTCACCCTGGGTGATAACATTGGGATTTGTTTTGTACAGATACTCATCCGGCCGGTATTCTTCTACGCCTGTTCCAACAATTACTATTCCGTGCTCAATTGATACCCCTGTGCTTTCATTTTTTTTGATCTCTGTGCGGAAACTTCCCACATGTCCTGAAAACTTCTCAACAACGGCTCCCCTATGGACCGTGATACGCGAGTGTTTTTCGACTTTCTTGATAAGTTCTTCCACATGGCGTGCCGGATCAAAACCTTCAGGTGTCACCGGGCTATTGATATGACGACCTCCCAGTCGGTCAGCCTGTTCTACGAGGTGAGTTTTAAAACCTTGTTCTGCGAGCATTAGCGCAGCAGTAAGACCGGCAAGCCCTCCACCTACCACAAGACCTGCAGGTGTGACAGGGGCGGGCTTGTTGACAATCGGTTTCTGAAGGGCAACACGGCTCACAGACATGCGAATCAGATCTTTGGCTTTTTGTGTTGCCATTGCCGACCGGTTTGTGTGAACCCATGAACACTGATTTCGGATATTTGCCATCTCCAAAAGATACGGGTTAAGACCCGCTTCACGCAAGGTATCCCTGAATAATTCTTCATGTGTCTTTGGTGAACATGATGCTACCACAACGCGGTTTATATCATGCCCTATAATGCGTTCTTTTATGCGCACCTTGGAATCGGTCGAGCAGGCAAAAAGAAAAACGTCCGACAGGACAACACCCGGTAGCTTTTGAGCGTATTCAGCGGCTGCGTCTACATCAACTACGCCGGCAATGTTTGTTCCGCAACAGCAGACAAATACCCCGATTCGCGGTTCCTGCCCAAATAGTGATTTTTCCGGTGGAAGAGAGGGAAACTTTATTTCGTGTCCCCTTACAGAGGCAATGGGGAGGGTTGCCTGTGCGGCGGCAGCGCTTGCCTGGGCCACTGTCTCAGGTATATCCTTGGGGCCCTCAATCCCCCCGCATACATAAACTCCTTCCCGTGACGTGCTCAGGGGATTGCCCTGGTCGGTTTTGATAAAACCGAACGCGTTCAGACTAACCCCTAATCGTGTTGCAAGGGCTATACCCTCGGAGGAAGGAGAAAGGCCGACTGAAAGAACGACCATGGAGAACATCTCCTCACGTTCTTTACCTGTATCAGTATCCAGATATGTGACAGAGAGATTTTTTGTCACCGGATTCTCCGTCACACGGGAAGGCATAGATCGTATGTAACGAACGTTGCTATGTGTCTCTGCACGCTCGCAATAGGCGTCGAACCCTTTTCCCTGGGCCCTCAGGTCCATATAAAAGATTGAGGGTTCAAGTTCGGGATTATGGCTCTTTGCGATAACCGCCTCTTTTGTGGCGGCCATACAGCATATGGATGAGCAAAATTCCCGTCCGTTTCTGATTGATTCCCTGGAACCCACACACTGGATCCATGCCACTTTTTTAGGCACAGCCCTGTCTGACGGTCTCAGTATCTCCCCCTCTGTTGGACCTGTCGCGGAAAGGAACCTTTCGAACTCCATAGTTGTAATCACATTTTCATATCTTCCGTAACCAAATTCAACTGCCTCTTCCGCCTTGAATATATCAAGACCGGACGCAAGGATAATCGTCCCGATTTTCATTGAGATCTCTTCTTCGGTCTGGTCAAAATCGATTGCGTTGTTCTTGCAGAATTTTTCACATGCCCTGCATCTCCCATTCTTGAAATAGATGCAGTGGTCTCGATCAATTGTATATTTAAGCGGGACAGCCTGGGGGTAGAGCAAGGATATGGCCTTACGGCTCATCAACCCTTCGTTGTATTCATCATCAACCTTTGCAGGGCATTTTTGTGCGCATATGCCGCACCCGACACACTTTTCTTCATCCACATATCGGGGGTGCTTCTTGATAACCGCAGTAAAGTTTCCTGTCGATCCTTCCAGGCTGATAAGTTCAGCCATGGTTATGATATTTATATTTGGGTGGCTCGCGCATCCGATAAGTTTGGGAGAAATCATACACATGGCACAATCGTTTGTCGGGAATGTCTTGTCTAACTGACTCATTCTGCCGCCGATAGCACTTTTACGTTCCACAAGGTAGACCAGATATCCCGATTCAGCTAAGTCAAGGGATGCCTGGATGCCGGCGATCCCGCCACCCAAAACCAGAACTGCACCAGTC
>SDBU01009966.1_pt1 | contig 10592 bp, 9 predicted proteins | sample 2277071 | NCBI WGS metagenome assembly SDBU01 (sample SAMN10397929, study PRJNA504765) | marine sediment metagenome | isolation source: marine sediment core GS08_GC12, 126 cmbsf | place: Arctic Ocean: Gakkel Ridge, Loki's castle | collected 2008
GACCAGTCCCATCGTATCAAATGCCGAGGCGGATGTACTGATTGGATTTGAACCTCTTGAGACCTTGAGGGCCATGGGCAAATGCAACAAAGACACGGTCGTCATTACCAATACGCACCCCCTTCCACCTTTCACTGTTTCAGTGGGCCAGGGCACTTATCCGCCTGTGGACAAAACCATGGACCTGATAAAAAGTAAGGCGAAAAAGGTCATTGCCCTTGACGGGAATGCAATTGCAAAGGAGGTGGGAAATCCCCTGGCCCTGAACATGGTGCTGTTCGGGGCCCTCATAGGATCGGGGACCATATCCATTGGCGCCGAGGATATGAAAAAGGTCCTCTCAACCTACACCAAACAGGCATTCCTGGAATCCAATCTCAAGGCATTTGATCTGGGCATGGAAAGCGCCAATTAATGGACTTGTCCGGGATCTCAGTCTGAAGATCTCTGCCACATGGATCCTTGTCATGAACCGGATTGCCCTTATTTCCTCACCATGGCCCCTCTTCAATCGTCCTTCGGTTCAATTGGGAGCGCTGAAAGCATTCATAAAACAGGATCTGCCGTACCGGGAGATAGATGCCCATCATTTCTACCTGGACGTTGCCGCAAATATAGGCTACGACCTTTACGGCCGGATCTCGGAAAGGACCTGGCTTGCAGAGTCTCTTTATGCGGGCCTTTTGTATCCGGATCGCCTTACATCCATTTCGCAGTTCTGGCAAAAGAAATCCTCCGGCACGGGTTTTGCTCAAAAGCCCGACCTTGAAGAACTGTGCATTACACTTGAAGAAGTGTCGTCACGAATCCTTGACCACGAAAGCTGGGACCGATATTCATTAGCCGGGTTTTCTATCTGCTTTGGGCAGCTCACAAGCTCGCTCTACTTTATCCGTGAGATTAGAAAACGGGCTCCCCACCTCAAGATCGTTGTTGGTGGCTCTGCATGCTCCGGAGATCTGGGACCAAGCCTGCTGCGTACATTTCCCGAGATCGATTTTATCATTCGGGGGGAGGGGGAATTGCCTCTCGCACGGCTGATAGAATCCCTGACCAGCGCTCGCGGTGTTGATCGGGAAACTGCTATTCCCGGCCTGATTTCACGCCGCGGCCCTGCCCCGGATGAAGAAATTTCACAGGTCTCCCATCTGGACGAACTGCCCGTTCCTGAATATGACGACTACTTCGACAAAGTAGGATCGTTAGGACCTGAAAAAACCTTCCTCCCAAAAATCCCCATGGAGATTTCCCGCGGTTGCTGGTGGCGAAAAAGCGCCGGCCATGGAGGAGTCTCCGGCTGTGCCTTTTGCAACCTTAACCTCCAGTGGCAGGGGTACCGCGCCAAGTCCCATGAAAGGACCGTCAAAGAGATTGAGGCCCTTACCAACAGGTATCAAATCCTATCCGTCTCGTTTATGGACAATCTTCTGCCTCCAAAGAACCTGGAGCAGCTATTCCGGCGTGTGCAGGGTTTGGGCAAAGACCTTCGCCTGTTTTGTGAAATCCGGGCCACCACGCCTCTAAACGTGCTGGCATCCATGGGCGCCGCGGGGGTGGGCGAAGTACAGGTAGGAATCGAGTCCCTGAGTACCGGCCTGCTCAAGAAGCTCAACAAAGGAACAACCGCCATGGACAACATGGAGATCATGAAGAACTGCGAAATCCCCGGATTGCCCGATTTAGCGGGCAACTTGATCATGGTCTTTCCTTCGAGCGATGACCGGGACGTGGCCGAGACCCTTGCCAACCTGGAATTCGTTTTTCCGTTCCGGCCCCTCAGAGGCATTCCCTTCTGGTTGGGTTATGGCAGCCCCGTCTGGCAGGCGCCGCAGGAGTACGGCATCAGGAGGATTCGTAACCACCCCGATTATGCGCATCTCTTCCCGCCGGATGTGCTCCGGAGCCTGCGGCTCATGATTCAAGGGTACCAGGGCGGTGTGAGGTATCGAAACCGCCTGTGGCGACCGGTCAGGGAAAAATTGGACGAGTGGAGGAAGACCTATCATGAACTTCACCGGGATCCGGGTTGCGATCCAATTCTCTCCTTTCAGGACGGCCGGGATTTCATGATTATTCGTGAACGCCGCCTTGACAGCCATGACATGACCCACAGTTTGAAAGGCACTTCAAGAAAGATCTACCTTTTTTGTCAGGCCCAGCGGTCCTTTTCAGAGATACTTGCCCGGTTCCCCGGTTTTGGAGAGGAAAAGGTGGCCCCGTTTTTACGGATGATGGTGGACAAACGCCTCATGTTCAACGAAAAAAACCGGTATCTGAGCCTCGCGGCGCCGGTTAAAGGCATTTCTGACCCTCAATTCCTCCGGTAGACCGCCAGTATTCCCTCCATGGGACTTATGTCTTTTAGGAGACGAAACCCATCATACTCGGGCATGATCTTATTCAGGCCATATACCATGAATATGGATCCTCTCTTGCCCTTTTCCGCAATGAGCGCGGCAAATTCCTCGTGCATGACAAGATACGTGTAAAAAATGTCAAGCTCGTCCAAGGAGGCCCCAGTTTCCCCGGCTATTTTCTGATGGATCCCCTGATCCGTAGCATCCCCGTGGAACAGGGAGATATTTTCCGGGGGCGGAAGTAATCTCTCTTGCTTTAGGACCGTTTCCAATTCGGATTTCAAGGACCATATTCGTCAAGGGTCCATTCATCCAGCTCAATGCCCACGGACACCTTCACAAGGTAGCTGAGGAAGACATTAACCCTGCCGTCTGCGCACCCCAGGTCCAGGAACAAGGTTTCATTGGGAATGATGATCTTTTCATCCAGCAGGCGATCCAGACATGCCACCATTGTCGTCAGGTCCGTGGATCTCCTGAAACCCAGAGGACCCACATCCCCCACCTTTTTCTCATCATAAAACTCCGCCACCTTGAGGAGGGATTTTTTCAGTTGTTTATCCAGTTGCATTTTTCCTCGTCAGGCCCCGGCACCAAGCACCTCATCTGAGAATAGTGAACCTGCCTCCTGTCCCGCCCCCTTGTCCACACCGTGTCATGGCCAAGAAAAGCGGTCAAGAACAGGCTTAGCTCCTTTTCAGGATCTTCTTGACCCGTTCATGCAATTGAAACAGGACGTTCAGTTCTCGGCCTTCCTTTTCCCGGAGTGAATTAAGTTTCCGGGGATCAATACGGTCGGTGATTTTTTTGCAGACATAATTGACACAGATCACATGGCGGGCTTTGAGGAGGCAACCTGAGTCTCCCAAGAAAAAACAGCTCCCCGGCTCATTTCTTTCCGCCGGGAGTCCGGCGTCCATAAGGAGATTGATCAAGAGCAACCAGACATCATACCTGTTTTCCAGCCCGGCCCCGCAGCAGGACCCCCCTTCATCCTGCTCGCATTCCCTGCACAGGTGAGCAATGCCCGTCTTTACCATCTCCCTGCGGGAAGCTTGAATGGCAGCCCCCAGTGTCTCTAATAATTCAACGATAGAGCTTTCTTTGCGTAGACGGGCCCCGGCTTCACTGTAAAAGGCTTCTGCACGGGCGATCTTTTTCTCTATGGGGCTTGAGAGGGTGACGGCTGAATCTTCGAAGGAAGTGTTTCCGGAGTGCATAAGCCTGACATCTAAGGTGAATCATAAATGAAAACTAACGTCCTGTGGGAGGGGGTTTTAGCGTCGACAGGGTTACAAGCTTTTCTTTTTCTTTGCCCTGGGCTTCTTCCTTGCCTTTTTATTATTGTTTTCTTCCCTGTTGCCGAAATTTTTTAACCCCTCGGCCAGGTCCCGCAGTTTCTGATCCACCAGTTGATCTATTGTCCCTTTTGGATAACTGCCGTCCGGCTTCCTTGACCCGGCCACCTTCCCTGTCAGGATCTCAATGCCTTCATCAATGCTTTTCACGGGATAGACATGGAACATGCCTTTTCTGACCGCCTCAACCACATCTTTCCTCAGCATCAAATCCTTTACATTGCTTTCAGGAATCAGGACCCCCTGTTTTTTTGTGATGCCTTTTTTCCGGCAACAGTCATAAAATCCCTCAATCTTGTGATTGACTCCCCCGATGGCCTGTATTTCCCCCTTTTGGTTGACCGATCCCGTCACCCCAATGTATTGTTTTATGGGGACTTCAGAGAGGCTGGAAAGGAGGGCGTAGATTTCAGTGGAAGAGGCACTATCGCCATCCACACCACCGTATGACTGTTCAAAGGCGATGCTGGCGCTCATGCTCAGCGGTTTGTCCTGCGCATACTTCTTTCTCAAATATCCGCCAAGTATCAGGACACCTTTATTATGCGTATTGCCCGACATATCCGCTTCTCGCTCAATATTAATGATGCCTGCACGACCCATGGAAGTGGAGGCGGTAATCCGTGAAGGCTTCCCGAACATGTGGTCCCCTAAGGCATAAACAGAGAGACCGTTCACCTGTCCCACAACCTCTCCATCCACATCGATCATTAACGTGCCCCGCTGGATCATCTCCTCAATATGTTCCTCCACCATGTTTGACCGGTATATTCTGGCCTCCACGGCCTTATCCACATGGCTTTCCTGTACAGTGGATTTATCCTCCTCACCTGCCCAGAAATCGGCCTCACGGAGCAGGTTCGTTATATCGGGAAAACTTGTTGAAATCTTCTCCTGCCTGCCGGTCATACGGACTGCCTGTTCAACTATTGCAGCCACTGCCGTCCTGTCAAAGGGCCTCAGTTTTTCCTCATCTGTCTGGCTCCGGATGAATTCCGCAAACTGCTGAATGCTCTCATCATCTTTGTCCATGGAGGTATCAAAGTCGGCCCTGACCTTAAATATCTTTTTCACATCTTCATCTAAGGCCAACAACCTATGATAAAGGTACCGGTCCGAAACCACCACCACCTTCACATCCAGTTCAATGGGTTCGGGCTTTAACCCTGTGGTGGTAAAAAGGTAAAAGGGATCATAGGTCTGGATCTCAAGCTTTTCACTCTTGAGTGCCCTTTTGAGTGCCCGCCACACACCGGGCTCCAAAACGGCATCAAGCAAATTAATTACCAGGTAGCCGCCATTTGCCTTAATGAATGATCCTGCCCTGATTTTGCTGAAATCAGTGCGCCACACACCGGTTCGATCGACTACCCTTTCAATGCTGCCAAAAAGATTCCTGTAGGTTGAGTAATTTTCGATGATGACCGGAGGCCCCTTTTGCTCCTTGTTGTCCACCATAAGGTTGACCTGATAGGGTTGAAACTGATCGGCTTCAGGCATAATGGGCATCAAACCGGGAATGGGCGATTGGACCTGGGGCCTGAACATCTGGAGGTTCTGCGACATATCATCCAGTATGGCCTTCAGATACTTTTTCATGGGGCCGCTTTTGAATTTCTTGGTCAGCGGCCCCGCAATCCGGGTCGCATTTTCCATAAAGATCACATTATCCATCTTCTCTGCTTTTTCCTGGACCTCTTTTTGAAGGTCTCTTAGTTCGAGAAAAATCTGATCTATCTGTTCAGTCAGGCTGGTATGTTTTTCTTTTAGCTCATCAAATTCTTTTTTTGGAAATCTTTCCTTTTCAACCATCCCCTCAAGTTGGTCGATATGAACCGGATTTCCATCAACCACGGGCATTACTTCAGGGCGTTTGACCTGTCCCACCTGGACATCAACAAGCGTAAACCCTTCTTCTTTGACCTTCTCAATCAGTCCAGCCATCGCCTCAGCAGCTTCCAGGTCAGCACATCTAAGCGGGTTTTGGCCCACGTTTTCTCTTATCTCCGCAATCTCCTTTGGACTCGCCTTTATGCCACCAATCTCAATAGTATGTGCCAGTACCTCTATACCGGGCCGGCTAAGCAGTTTCTTAGCAACGGCCCCCGCCATGACGAAGGTAGCCGTGACCCGTCCCGAGAACCTGCCCCCACCCCGGTAGTCGCTAAACCCCCCGTATTTGACAAAGGCGGGATAATCAGCATGACCCGGTCTGGGGAGAAACCTCATCCTTTCGTACTCACTGGAATCAATATCCTTGTTCCGTATCAGCAAACAGAGGGGGGCGCCGGTAGTCATCCCGTTAAAGGTGCCAGAAAGTATCTCCACCCGGTCCTCTTCCAGCCTGGCGGTTGTCCCCACACTGAGTCCCGGCCTTCTCTTGTCGACCTCACTCTGGATGTCGTCCTCGGTTAGCGGCAGACCCGCCGGGCAGCCATCGACAACGATGCCCACGCAACTGCCGTGGCTTTCGCCGAAGCTGGTGATGGTAAAAAGTTTTCCCAGGCTATTTCCCATTTATCTCCACCTCACCTCCGATACTCTTAAGCACGTTCCAGAACTCAGGATATGTCTTGGAGACGCATTCAGCGTTGGTTATTACCGTGTTTCCCGCTACCGAACCAAGAACACTGAAGGCCATAGCAATGCGGTGGTCATCTCTTGGGTAAATCATGGCACCTTTTGGGCTGGAGCCGGTAATGGTTAGCCTGTCTCTCTCCTCGTCCACTTTTATCCCCATTAGTTCAAGGCCTTCTTTGACGACCGCCACCCGGTTTGACTCTTTTATCCGCGCCCGGGCAATACCAGTGAACTCGCTTACCCCATCTGCCGCTGCGGCCAGTACCGCTATGGTGGGCAAAAGGTCAATGCAATCGGATAAATCAGCCCGTATTGCTCTTAGTCGGGACTTCCGCACAATCACTGAATCGCCGGTCGTCTCGACTTCCGCACCCATGCTCCGCAGCAAGCCAAGCATTATGCTATCACCCTGAGGGCTTTCTGGATTTAGATTCTTCACCTCAACCCGCCCGGCCAGTGCCCCCAGGGCCAAGAAATATGAGGCCGATGACCAGTCTCCTTCCACGCTAAACCTGGCCGGTTTATAAGGCTGCCTGGCTACTTTGAATCTCCTGAGGTCGGGTGAGGATTCCACCTTTACCCTGAATCTCTCCAGGCACTGGAGGGTCATTAAGACGAACGGCTTCGACTCCAGGGGCGTGGTCAGTCTGATTTCGACCCTTTCCTCAGCCAGTGAGGCGATGAAGAGCAGAGCGGAGACAAACTGAGAACTTATATCGCCCGGCAGCTCGGCTACCCCGCCTTTTAAGCTACCTCCGTTAACAATTATTGGGGCTACCTCACCCCGAACGGAGCAGTCCACCCCCAATTGCTGTAGTGCCTCCACCAGGGGTCTTACTGGTCTCCTGGCCAGAGAAAGCCCAGCGCCAAGTTTACACCTGCCCGGTACCAGTGAGCAAATAGCCGTCAAAAACCTCAAGGTCGCTGCCGATTCGCCACAGTAGAGGTCGGCACCTGGCTGGTGAAAATCACCCCCGGTAACCAGCCATGAATCCTGGTTCTGGACAAAACGGACCCCAATCTGCCCCAACACATTTAGTGCTGCCTGGGTATCATCCGAGACCAGCGGGTGGATGATTTCGCTTTCTCCCTGGGCCAGGGCGGCACACATCAGGGCACGAATAGTGTAGCTTTTCGAAGCAGGGGCGGTTACTTTTCCTTTGACTTCACTCTTACCGATTGAGGCGTTCATGCTCTTCCATCTTGCTTATTATTTGTTCAGTGACGGAGTTAATATTCAGTCTTGAGGTATCGATTTTAATATCAGCGGCCCGCTCATAAAATGGCTTCCGGAATCTTAGTAGCTCGCGGATGGTCAGGGCAGGGCTAGCTACTTCCAGCAACGGTCTTCCCCCGCCGTCGCCCAGTACCCTTTTTAGTATTACCCTGGGGGAGGCGGTCAGGTAAACAATTATACCTTCCCTTCTCAGCCGGTCAATATTTATCTTGTTAAGGACGATTCCGCCGCCGCAGGCGATAACCAGGTTTTTCTGGTTAGATACATCTTTGGTAACTGCAATCTCAAGCTCTCGAAAAGCTATCTCGCCATCCTGCTGGAAAATCTCGGGGATGCTCTTTCCCGCCTTCTGCTCAATCAAAGAATCCAGCTCAACGAATGTCTTATTTAGCTTCCCGGCCAGAGCACGGCCAACCACGGTTTTCCCCGTCCCCATGAAACCAATCAGTGCAATATTAGTTTTCATCCGTCGCTAGTGCCTTAATGACCTCGGCCCTCATCAGCTCGACTGGCGCCTTAACTCCGGTCCATAATTCAAAAGCCGACGCTCCCTGCCAGACCAGCATCTCCAGCCCGCTGATGGTTTGGGCCCCCGTCTGCCCGGCTTCTCTCAGTAGTCTGGTTTTCACCGGATTATACACCGCATCAAAGACAATGAGGGAGGGCTTAAGCAGGTTGGAGGTAACCGGGGTCTCGTCCACATTGGGGCTCATACCGACACTGGTGGCATTGACCAGGATATCTGCCTCCTCAAGTGCCTGGGCTAGATTCTCCTCTGCCAGTTCTGGCGCCTTGACCTCTTTCCCGAAAGTCTCAGTCAATCGGCTGGCTAGCCCCTCTGCCCAGTCCAGTTCCAGCCGCCGGTTGAGGATAACCAGGTGCGCCCCTCTCTCGGCCAGCACGAAGGAGACCGCTCTCGCCGCACCGCCGGCACCCAGCAGTACCACCCTTTTTCCTCTGGGCTCCACCCCCTTTTCCAGGAGGGCCTGCAGAAACCCGGTGGCATCGGTATTATAGCCCCGCAAAACCCCGTTGTCGTTCACCACCGTGTTAATGGCACCTATCCTCCCGGCCAGTGGGTCTAGCTCGTCCAGAAGCGGGATAATAGCCACCTTGTGGGGTATGGTAACATTCAACCCCCTGATATTCAACGCTCTCATGCCGGCTACTGCCTGCTCCAGTTGCTCCCTCTTCACCCGGAAGGGAACATACCAGAAATCCAGCCCCATCTGCTCAAAGGCAGCGTTATGCATCGGCGGGGACATCGTATGCTCTATCGGGTCGCCGATTATCCCGCATAGCGTTGTTTTCCCGCTGACGAATCTATTGCTCATCCCCCCACCATTTGATAGATTTCCCTTAGCTCGCTTACCGTCAGCTGTCCCGGGGCTGATTCTTTGTCTCTCTCGATAGAGGCGTAAGTAAAATCCCCGCCGGCTAGCGGGCAAAGTATCCGGCTGGCGAGCCCCATGTTCCCCATGGCAAGGGAAACCATCCGTACTCCAGGAAAGCGAGCCATGAGCCGCAAAACGGTAAGGTTATCGTCAGGGCTGTTGGCGGTAGTAACTACTTTACATATATCGGCGCCCGCGTCCAATTGCTGTGCTACTATCTCTTTCAGGTCATTAAGAGGAGGTGTTCCCTGGAAATCGTGAAATGACACCAGGCATTGGGCTCTGGGTTTAATCAAGGATATCGCTTGAGCTAATTTGGTTGTCCCTATCTCAATATCAACTAGGCTGGCACCCAGCTCCACCGCTTTTAGCAGTTCCTCTAGCCTTGCTTCCTCGCCCCCCTGCCACAGACCGCCCTCGTTGATACCTCTATTACAGGCTATCCAGGGCCGGTTAAGCTGATTCACTATCCCTGGCCAGGCATCGCCAACATGGTCTATTCGGACCTCGAGCAGGTCAACAAAGGGTTCGACCTGTCTTATTGCTTCCAGGTCATCAGCTATGATGACAGCGCAAATTCTGGGTCTCTTCATGCTAACCAACCAGAACCTCTTCCAACAAGTGGGAACTTACTTCGTCACTGATAAATACCTCGCCTATCATTCGGGGCAGGATAAATCTTAGCTTACCGTGAAAAATCTTCTTATCGTGCCTCATCGCCTCGACTATTTTTTCCATCTTGAGGTCTGGTATAGCTGTGGGCAGGCCAGCTTCAACGATAACGGCTTGGAGCTTCTCCAACTCGCTTCTGTCGAGAATGCCCAGACGGTTGGAAATTTTTCCCGCCGCCAGCATCCCGATAGACACCGCCTCACCGTGAGTCGTCTTGAAATCCGAAGCCGATTCGATAGCGTGCCCTACCGTGTGACCATAATTAAGAATACTCCTCAGCCCCAAGTCCCTCTCATCTTCTCCTACTATCTCGGCTTTAATTTTGGCCGTGCGGACAACCATCTCCTCCAGTGTATCATTGTCCAGCGATTTTATTTTACTCAGGTTTTGCTCGACAAACGCAAAGAGTTCCCTGTCCCAGACCACGGCGCTTTTTATTACTTCGGCCAGTCCATTGTTGAACTCTCTACGGTCAAGGGTTTTCAGAGTACCGGTGTCAGTGATTACTACCCTTGGCTGGTAGAAGGCTCCGATATTGTTTTTTAACTGCCCGTGGTTTACCGCCACCTTACCGCCAATGCTGCTGTCAACCTGGGCCAGCAGGGTGGTTGGTATCTGTACCAGCGGCACTCCTCTATGGTAGGTAGCCGCCACAAATCCGGCCAGGTCTCCAATAACTCCTCCGCCCAGGGCTAAGATGGGGGTGGTCCTTTCCGTATAGGCAATAGTCAATTCATGGTACAGTCTACCGGCCGTGTCCAGAGATTTTTGCTCCTCCCCGTCGGGAACTTCCAGGGTGATTACCTTAAAGCCTGACCCTTCCAGGCTCTGTGCCAGGGAGTCGCCATACAGCTTCCTGACCAGGGGATTGGTGATAACTACCAGCTTACCACTGAGCCCTATTTCCGTTAACCACTGTCCTGTCTGCTCAAACAACCCCGGGCCGCTGTGCATCCGGTAATCACTACTGCCATACCTCTCTTCACCTGTTTGC
>SDBU01009967.1_pt1 | contig 10592 bp, 11 predicted proteins | sample 2277071 | NCBI WGS metagenome assembly SDBU01 (sample SAMN10397929, study PRJNA504765) | marine sediment metagenome | isolation source: marine sediment core GS08_GC12, 126 cmbsf | place: Arctic Ocean: Gakkel Ridge, Loki's castle | collected 2008
TGCCTCCGCCAAAATATATGCTGCGAATACATTCTCCACCAGCCCGTCGTATCAGTTCCTTTTTAAGAGCACTCAAGTATAAGGGAATATCAGCCTCGCAGTAATCGGATGATACGAAGGAACAGTAGGGGCACTTATGACGGCAAAAAGGCACATGGATATAAAGCGCGATATCACGAGGCACAATATAATTATAGCAGATATAACTGGATACTTCCTAAAATAGTTGTGTGTTCGACGTCAGGGGGGACTGTTGCTGAACTCGATTAAACTTGAGATACATGATAAGAAAGGTACGCTAAGTGTCACGCCTAAGGACTAGGCGTGACACTTCGTCACAAAAAAGGAACGTTTTTATCCTTATATACTGAAAGGTAAGATACGTTATTTTTGAGACCTTGCGTAGGATTATGATACAATTCGAATATTAAGTTACTTTACAGGTGGAAGAAAGACAGGTGTTTCGTCAGGAGAGACCTGGAAAGCAGCCGCAGGAGAGAGCGCTAGCACAGCGGTAATTCCTGAAGGGTCTTACCTTGATGGGAATATTGGTCTTGCTAGCATCTCTAGTGCCTTCCTGCCTACGAAGGGTAGAGCGGACATTTGAGCCTGCTCTACCAACTATAGTAGCAGATTCATCCATGCCTCCAGAAGAGGAAAATATGGTAAGTAAAATAATCTTAGTGTGCACCCAAAATCGTGCAGAAGGCATAAGGAGAGCCATTACCTTGCTCCAATCTAACCCTGTGCAGGATAAGGCAGTCGTCCTCAAGCCTAATTTCAACTCCGCTGATCGGGCCCTAGGTTCCACTCACATCGATACCTTGCGTACCTTAGTGTTGGTCCTTCAGGAGATAGGAGCTGCTCGAATTACTCTGGCCGAGCGTAGTGGCCCTGGGGATAGCACCCGCCAGGTGATGGAAAAGAAGGGAATCTTCGACTTGGCCAAAGAGTTGGGCTTCGATATAGTTAATCTTGAAGAGCTTGGCCCGGAGGGATGGGTTCATATCCGTCCCAAGGATAGCTACTGGCAGGACGGCTTTCTCTTTCCCAAAGTCTACACTGATGCAGAATCCATTGTTCAGACCTGTTGTCTGAAAACCCATGCCTATGGTGGCCACTTCACCCTTTCTTTAAAAAACTCGGTTGGCATGGTGCCCAGAGTCGGTTACCCTTATATGGGTGAACTGCATAGCTCGCCCTACCCGCGGCAGTTGATTGCCGAGATTAACACAGCCTATTCGCCAGACCTCGTAGTGCTGGATGGCGTGGATGCCTTTGTCTTAGTAGAAGCAGCGAAACGCTCTGGGTGGATACCGAAACCGCCATTCACTACAATTCTAAAGGTGATTGGTGGCCAATATTCAGATGAGAGTTCGGCGCTGATCGTCGGAACAAAGTTCTTGTACGAATTGTTCAAGCAAACAATACTAGCTCAACAGCGTGACCAACTAATATTGGCTGTGCTGGATACGATAACATCCAAAAGAAATCATGGGGTTGTGGTGAGTAAACTGAAGAGGGTGGTTGAAAGAAGATTTTATCTCATACCTTTGTCTCTTAGGCAAGTCTTATCCGTGGTCGAAGCATGGGAGAGGATACACATAAATTGATATATCTCCAACCTTTCCCTCTGGGACACTGTGAGTAAGAAAATAGGACGTAATGACCCCTGACAAGAATGCGCGCCCGGCCGGCTTTGATTTCAAAGACCTCTGTACGAAACGTGTGTGATGGCACAGTGGGAACCTGACAGAGCTCAGAAAACTTTACCATGGACGTAATTGTGTCATAGGTAAAAGCTTGAAAAGTTATCTTTTTAAACAAAAGCTTATTTTGTTCAATCGGCAATTAAAAGACTGGGTACCCGTAGTAGGATTACCCAGCCCTATTGATAAACGATACTCTAATTTCTTCTCTAGCTCTTACCTATCCTGAACGTCTTCGTCTCACATACTGGGCATACACCTTGAGTTGCTGGTTTGCCATTCTTCATAGTTATGGCCCTAGCATCCCTCATTTCTCTCTTGGCACAACATTTGACACAGTATGCTTGCATTGGCTTACCTCCCTTTTTGGTATGGAGAATAGGTTATCCGACCCTCAAATGTAAATACGTTCGATGAAAGATAAGATACGTTATCTTTCGATATACTTATCCCCTACCAGTTCGTCAAGCACGATAACATAGTTATTATTAGGTTACAAAGCATGTTAGTCTTTACCTTAACGCAATTCTTGAGAAAATGTTGCATTACTTACTATCAGAGGACAAAAGCCCCTTCTGCTACATAATAAATTGCAAATGGTCCACTTAGCACAGCTATTAGGGTAATACTATCAGTATCGGTAAATTATTCATTATCGATACTTTTATAAGATAATCCAGTAGAGCAACACATACAAAAAGATGTAAAATTGAAGCTACTTATTCATTGTTATCTAGTACGCAGCGGAAGTGTCGTGCCGTTAAGAGACATTTTGCGTCCATGGATTTCATTTTGGTAGTATGTATATAGTCAGCGAAGTGCTGCAAATGTGAACGCCATTGATATTAACTAGGAATGGGTGGCTGGGAACTGTAACTCGTGATTTTTGGTAGATCAACTTAAACCCGCAACTTGATTTCTACATAATATTTAACTTGCGAGTCCATAAGGAGTAAATATGCCTCAGAATTGGAAATTTTCTCGTATGATTGCGCTGATATCACTTGTTATAATAACCGCTATCTGGGGTTGGAGTTTTGTTATTGTCAAAAATGTCATTGCCCGCATGCCAGTCATGGATTTCTTGGCGGTACGATTCATAGGAGCAGCCATCGTAATGGTTTTTCTGCGTCCGACCTGTTTACGCAACATGACGCGTCGCGGGTTGCGGCGTGGTATCGGACTAGGCATAGTGCTTGGTCTGGGTTTTATTACACAAACGTACGGTCTACTGTCCACATCCGCAACTGTTTCGGGATTCATCACCGGCACGTTTGTCGTATTTACTCCGATTATGTCATGGATATTACTTCGTCATAAAATTAGTCGTGGCACGTGGCTGGCAGTTGCGTTGGCTAGTATCGGCTTGGCATTGCTGAGCCTGTACGATTTGTCTGTCGGATTTGGTGAACTACTAACATTGGGATGTGCCCTATTCTTTGCAATTCATATTGTGGGTCTAAGTGAATGGTCGCCACAGCATGAAACGTACGGATTTGCCCTGATTCAGATTGCCACAGTGGCAATAATATCAATTGTGGCGGCCACACATGATGGAATCACCATGCCGCTAGATATTGAAGTTTGGAAAGCTGTAGGCATCACAGCAGTACTGGCTACCGCTGTAGCCTTTATTGTGCAGACTTGGGCTCAGTCACTAGTGTCACCAACGCACGCAGCAGTGAGCATGACAATGGAACCTGTATTTGCAGGAATATTCGCCGTACTGATTGGTGGCGAACTTCTGACTCTGCGGGCTATCGGTGGTGCCGCATGTATTTTGGCAGCGATGCTCGCGGTCCAATTAAAATCAGTCCTGAAATCTACGCAGCAGGAAGGGTCAACAATCAATGAATAAACCTCTCAGTGAAATGACAAACAGGGAACTTTGGGAATTGTTCCCGATTATTTTAAGTGAGCATAAGCCGATTTGGGTAAAAAGATATTTAAAAGAAAAACCAGTGTTTGAGCAAGCTATCGGAATACATAATATTGTCAGAATGAACCATTACGGGAGTACGGCGATACCGAATTTGATAGCAAAGCCAACCATCGATATCCTACTTGAAATTAAAGATGATACTGATATTGAAAAACTCATCTCGAACATGCAGTCAACTGGATACACCTACAGTAAGCAGCCAAATAATCCAGCACCTCATATTATGTTTATGAAAGGATATACCCCACAAGGATTTAAGGGACAGATTTTTCATGTTCATGTCAGATATAGCGGCGACTGGGATGAACTTTATTTCAGAGATTATCTTTTAGCACATCCTGAAATTGCTGATGAATATGGCAAGCTAAAGTTGGAGTTAATAACAAAATACGAACATGACAGAGATGGCTATACCTATGCAAAAACCGTATTGTTTTGAAGTGTTCCTATGCAATTATCGTGTCCTCAGGAAGATATGCTTGGTAACGGTTATTGATACTAACCAAAGAATCGTTAATACGCTTTATTTCTTCTTTGATATAATTTACCCATGGTGTTTTTGAAGTAACCGGGGCAGGTTTCGCCAAATCCAAATGTAAAGAGATTAATTCTGCGGCCTCTGGCCCATACAAGTCCTTTATAGTCGAAGGGGGAAAAGTAGAAGAGGATACTTTTACCATTCCACCAAATAAAGCAATCAATCTATTAACGCATGTTGAGATTTCAGAAAGCCCAACACTTGCTACCATCTCTATCGCTTTTTCCTGTCTTCGACGCAAGGTATAGTCGAGCGCGAGAGCTACAATAAAAGCTCCAACTAGTGAAGCGATAGAATTTTCTACTAGGCCGAATATCTTCCAAATAGATGTGGGGCTGCTATATGAATAGTTAATAATGGGGCACATACTAGAAGGACAATCAATCCAAATACTAAGAATAGCCTTTTAGTTGACATACTCAATATTCACCTACATTAGAGTTACTTTACTTTTTTTTGGGGGGCAGGTCACCCTCTTCCTAGCTATATTTCTTCAGCAATTCCTCAGCTTGTCTCAAAAGTTTTTCCGGACTCACCGGCTTCTGAACGTAGCCCTCGGCTTCCGTAGTAACCCCTGCAGATAGAGGGATATTTACCTTTTCTATACCACGGGGGAAGACTGTTAGCAGCAACACCGGAATCTTTGAAAAGAAGTGGTAGTGGGGGTTCTCCTTGAGTTCTTTGCAAACCGTAAACCCATCTTTTCCAGGCATAACTACATCCAGGATAATTAAATCGGGCCGTTCCTCCACTACTTTGTGTAAACCCTCATCTCCATCATATGCAATAGTGACTTGGTATTTACTCTCAAGGACTACCTTTGTTGCTTCTACAAAATCGGGGTCATCATCAACAAGAAGGATTTTAACTTGCTTTTGCATTCTTCTTTTCCTCCCTTCCATTATCCTGAGTTCCTGTACCCAAACCCAAGCTATGCTCTCTTCAGTAAAAGTTTCTCCACTCGGTTAGCCAAAATATGTGGTTCAATTGGCTTCTCTACGTAATCATCGACATTGAGCTCCAATCCTGTTTCCAGTTCGTACCTCCGACGGCTGGCATCCTCTTTCACTGAGGTTAGGATTAGGATTGGTATATTACTATATTTAGAGCGCCTGGGATCCTGGAGTTCTTTCAAGACATCAAATCCATCCATGTTAGGCATTAGAAGGTCCAGGATCATCAAATCTGGTCTCTCATTCTTTAGCTTGCCTAAACCCTCCTCCCCATCACTAGCAGTAATCACCTCATAGGAATAGTGTTCCAGAACAGCACTTATCGCCTCCCGGATGTCGGGGTCATCATCAACAATCAATATCTTTGGCTGCCTTTGCATTCTTTCCTCCTACACTAATGGTCGGGGCAACAACCCTGCCCTCTCCACTATCGTTGGCACAATATCCTCCCAGCCAACTGCCATTATATGGATGCCATGAACACCTGGTATATCCTTAATTTGCTCTATTATCTCAAGGCATATCTGTAACCCTTCTTTCTTAGAGTCTTTAGCATCCTCCATCCTAGTGACTATTTCGTCTGGAACATTAACGCCGGGAACATTGTCGCGCATATAACGGCCCATCCCTACTGTTTTTATTGGTATTATCCCGGCAAGAATATGAACCTTCTTGTCCAACCCTCTATCTGTTACCATTTCCATCCATTCGACGAACTTACCTACACCGAAAACGGCTTGAGTTTGGATGAAATCAGCCCCAGCCTTAACCTTCTTGGCTAATCTTAAGACCCGGTATTCAAATGGATCAGCATAAGGATTTTCCGCAGCCCCGATAAATAGGGGCACCTCTCCCGAAATCTTTTCTCCAGAAATGAATTTCTTCCCATCTCGCATTTGGCTTAATGTTTGAATAAGTTGAATAGAATCAAGGTCGAAAACACCCTTAGCTGTAGAATGATCGCCAAAGCTTTGGTAGTCTCCAGACAAACAAAGGATATTCCCGATGCCTAGAGCCACTGCCCCCAAGACATCACTTTGAATGGCAATCCTGTTTCTATCACGGCAAACTATCTGCATTACAGGCTCAACGCCCAGTTGTTTCAATAAGATACAACCACTAAAGCTAGACATTCGCACAATGGCGGTCTGGTTATCAGTTACGTTTAATGCGTCACAACAAGGTTTGAGCAACTCGCCTTTCCTTTGGATGACACTTGGTATACCGCCTTTTGGGGGACCTGCCTCAGCAGTCACCGAAAATCCTCCGCTTTCTAATATCTTCTCGAGATTGGTCCCTGCTTTCATAACCTCGTATCCTTCCTTTGTCACACTAGGTTGTAGCCTGATTCATAGGTAAGATGAAGATGAATTTGCTTCCTATGCCACTTTTGGGGCAAGGGCTTTGCACCCAGATTTTACCACTATGGGCTTCAATAATCTTCTTACTTATAGACAGTCCCAGGCCAGCCCCCGTTGCATCTACCCTAACACCTCGATAAAAGTCAGTAAACAGCTTTGGTAGTTCTTCAGATAAGATGCCAATACCAGTATCTATAACTTCCACCTGAATATGGTCACCTACTTCAGCCACCTTAAGAGTTATTGTTCCCCCCGCAGGGGTAAACTTAACCGCATTCCCCAGCAAATTGTCAAATACCTGCTGCAGGCGGTTTGGGGCGCCGGTGATCAGGGGTAATTCCTTGGGTACCTCAAAATTTAATTGCAGTTCTTTATTTTCGGCTAGAGGCTGGATAACCCCTCTGGAGTTTTCCATCACTTTGAGTAAAGACATCGTTTCCATCTTCAACTCTCTAGCGTCGATGCGGGAGATGTCTAAGATATTATCGATTAAATTTAGGAGTCCTGTTATCCTCTCGCTACTCCTTAATAGCATAGTTTTTTGCTTTTCAGTAATTTCTCCAGCATAACCATCAAGCATAACCTTATGATAGCTTTCAACCGCAGCTAGGGGGGACTTAAGGTCATGGGAAGCTATGGATAAAATGTGTGCCAGCATATCCCTAGTATGCAAGAATCTTGACGAGACTACACCAACAAGCCTTTTTATAACCTTATATCCTACACGGTGGTCATTCTCAAGCAGGCGCCACAGTTTTACTCCATCTAGAGCAATCACTTTGGTTTCTTCTACGCACCTGGCTGACATGGTGTAAGTGTATGACTCTCCTCCCCACCACCCGAAGCTCTGACCTTCGGTTATCACAGCGATGGTTCCCTGTCTCCCTGACCCAATCCCGAGGCGAATTGTCATCTCCAAGACAACCCTCCCCTCCTCAACAATGTAAAGGCTATTGCCCACCTCGTCTTCCTCAAAAAGGGTTGTCCCAGCTTCATAAACCTCTTCTGAGCAGAACCCTATTATTTTGTCCAACTCTTCATCGGTCAGTCGCTCAAACAACTGAGATGCTGCTAAACTTTGCTTGATAGACCCCATAAGCTTCTCCACACCTTGCATTTACACCTACTACTTTAAATTATACACCCTTTAATCAGCTAGCGTATATAGGTTGCCTAGCAGGGCCCCGGGGGGCCTCCTGTAAGGCTGACACTCCAGTCCTTAGGCGGAATAATCGCTTCCAGTTCATCCAATCTCCCCATTTTGGAGAGCCGTTCGATAATCAGGTGCCAGGCACAAGGTAGGTCAGGATTGATTTCACACTTTCCTCCCTCTGACCCGCCACAGGGCCCATTGAGTAGGCCTTTAGCGCATCTGGCTATGGGGCAAATCCCGCCAGTCTTGTCGAGCATGCAAATACCACAAGCCCGACACCGCTCCACCCAAACACCTTCGGCTTCAGTTACACCAATGAAGCAAGTATTCAGTACCGGAGTCACAGGCATAGGCTCTAGCATATCAGCCACAAGCTGCACCCCGGCGCCACAGGCCATAGAGAGAACAGCATCGTATTCCTTGGCCATCTCTATGATAGGCTCGATAAACTCCTTATCGCACTGGCGCTGGATGGTTGCTTCCCCAATCTCAACATCTTTGTTCTCTAGCTGGTTCGCCATCCTCAGTTGTGTAGCCAGCAGCTCAACCTCTTTCTCACCTCCAGCCATGCACACGCTTACACAAGTACCGCATCCCAAGACAAGCAACCTATTGTAACCTTGAACCTTCTCCTTTATTTCATCAAAAGGTTTTCTTTCTGCAACAATCATTTTACCTTTACCTTCTTCAAAGGATTGGGGCCTAATCGCTGAGCCCTTTCGGTCATCTCATTACAGGCGGCGACAAATAATGGGGCATCCGAAGCACCGAGGTTGAACATTTCAAGTCGCTCCGGCTCCAACCCCACTTCCTCCAGCAGTTTCTTAGCCTGCTTAACCCTCTCTTTAGCTCTCACATTTCCTTCCAGGAAATGACAGTTACCTTCCTCTCAACCAGCGACGAAGACGGCATCAGCCCCATCCTCAAAGGCTTTCAATAGGTGGAGTGTGTCCACTCTCCCCGTGCACATCAGCTTTACTATACGCACGTTAGGCGAATACTCTAGGCGCATGGAACCTGCTAGGTCAGCCGCCGAATAAGCGCAATAGTGGCAGCAAAAGGCGACGACTTTGGGCTCGAAAGTCTCCATTATAATCCACTCCTTTCTCAACTAGGCTACAGAAAGCGCAGCACTCTTAACTGTAATCTGCTCATCAGTGTAGTGTTGCAGCTTTATCGCCTTGCGCGGGCAAGCGCTGGCACAAATACCACAACCCTGACACGCTGCCGCTTCTATGTTGGCCACACCATCCTCGTTTATCTCCGGTACACCAAACGGACAAGACCGCACGCAGGTCAGGCAGGCTACACATCGGTCTGGATCTATCACCGCGACCACGCCTCCCACCATGAGATAAGGCTGGGAGAGAATGGTTGAGGCTCGTGATACTGCTCCTCTGGCCTGCTCGATTGATTCCGAGATGAATTTGGGGGAATGAGCCATACCGCAAAGATACATACCTTCGTTGACGAAATCTAGAGGACGGAGCTTCATGTGAGCTTCCATGTAGAATTTATCCTGCGTTAATGGAAGTTTCAGCTTGCTGGCGAATTCTTCGGTGTCAGGTTGCGGCCGGATAGCAGCACTCAGGACGAGTAGATCCGGCTCCAGCAGAACATCCGCCCCCAGAACCGCATCAAAAACCTTCACCTTCAGCTTACCATTCTCTTCGTTTACCTCAGGCTTCCTTTCCACTGTGTAGCGGATGAAAGTTACTCCCTTGTCCCTAGCTTCTCTATATTGTAGTTCATGCATACCATAGGTCCGTATATCACGGTAGAGGATGTATACCTCTGTATCCGGCTTCGCCTCCTTCAGTTTAATGGCATTCTTGATTGCCTGAGTGCAGCACACTCTGCTGCAATACATATGCTCCTCTTCGCGTGAACCAACACATTGTATCATTACCACCGAGTTCAAATCCTTAGTATCCTCAGTACCCCCGGCGATCTTCTCTTCTAACTCACGCTGGGTCAACACCTTGTCCGATTCCCCATAGAGATACTCGACAGGTTTGTATTCGATTCCGCCAGTGGCTAGGATAACTACGCCGTGTTCGATCTCCTCGGTATTTCCATCAGCAGTGGCAACCTTAGTCCTATAGTTGCCCACATAACCGGAGAAATCACTCACCTTCGCACCCTTGTACACCGTTATCTTTGACCCTGATTCTGCTTGCTCAATTAGCATTGAAAGCAATGCCTGCGGGTTAGAGCCATCTTCACTGTAGTAGATATGCCTTAGATTACCACCCAGCTCTTCCTCCCTTTCTACCAGAACCGATTCAAATCCCTGTGCTGCAAGCCCCAGTGCTGCTGTCATCCCTGATACTCCTCCACCAATAACCAGCGCCTTCCGTTTTACCTCGGCCGGCGACTCGCGTATTGGCTGAAGTGTAGTCGCACGAGCTACCGCCATCCGCACCAGGTCCTTGGCTTTTTCTGTTGCCTCGGGAAGGTGAGTGGCATGAACCCATGAACACTGGTCTCTAATGTTTGCCATGTCAAAAAGGTATTTGTTCAGACCAGCTTCTCGAATAGTATCCTGGAACAGTGGCTCGTGGGTGCGCGGGCTGCAAGAAGCTACCACCACGCGATTTAGCTCATGTTCTCTTATCGCTTCGATTATCTTGTTCTGTGTATCGGTGGAGCACGTATATAGATTCTCCTCTGCGTACACTACGTAGGGGAGCGCCTTGGCGTATTCGGCCACGCCGGGCACATCCACTACCCGTGCGATATTTGTCCCGCAGCGGCAGACGAAGACACCCACCCGTGGCTCCTGCTCACTCATATCTATTTCCGGTGGGTACTCTTTTTCCGTTACCATTGTTCCTCGAGCCTCGGCAACCGCCTGCGAAGCCAAGGATGCCGCACTGCTGGCGCTCATCACCGATTCAGGAATATCCATCGGGGCGTCAAAAGCCCCGGCAACA
>SDBU01009968.1_pt1 | contig 10591 bp, 5 predicted proteins | sample 2277071 | NCBI WGS metagenome assembly SDBU01 (sample SAMN10397929, study PRJNA504765) | marine sediment metagenome | isolation source: marine sediment core GS08_GC12, 126 cmbsf | place: Arctic Ocean: Gakkel Ridge, Loki's castle | collected 2008
GGGCTTTATGCCCGTCCGCCGGTTTACGAACGTCCATAGCGGGTCAAACGACGCCCATAAAGGGCTAGGCTACGGGTTATGGCGTTCTAATTTACCAAAGTCAAATTAGTTATGCGTTTCAATTATTATTTGGGTAATCACCCCAGGAGTAGCAAACAGTTTGCGTGGTACGACGCAGGCTAATTTGCTACTCCGTTAGAGGTTGTATTACCGAATTAAGTATTGAAAAGCTAATACGGGCTACGAATTCGGGCTTCACAGAATTTAGGATACCCCGAAGTCCCCGCACTGCGGGAAAGATTAAGAGTTATCAGCAATAGTCACTACCGTTGAGACTGCGGACGACGGAGGTCAACCAATCCTCAAGGTCGGAACTCATTGATTTCACCAGTTCTGGATGCTGCTCGACCAGGTCCTTCTGCTCATTCGGGTCCTCAACCAGGTTGTAGAGTTCGAAGGCGACATCGGGTTGGTTGTCCTCACCCTCTTTGCGATGTAGTTTCCAGGGCCAATCGAGCCAGGCGGCGTGACCGGGAAAGTTGTCCTCGGGATATTGTTTGTCTATCTCCCCGGCGTCCAATCGCAGACGCGATTGGTCTAACTGCTCGTTGGCTTTCTGAGCTTCGAGTAGCTCCAACATCAACTGGTGGCTGGGGACACCGATACCACCAATCGGATAATCCCAGAAACCCATCGGTTGCGGACGGATATCCATCTTGCTGTCGAGAAGCGGAAGTAGGCTGATTCCGTCCAGTGGCGGCTGGTTTTCCACCGTCACGCTGGCTATTTCCAGCAGTGTGGGATAAATGTCCGAGGTATTGCACGGCACATCTGTCGTTCGGTGCTTCGGCAAACGAGAAGGCCACTCAAGAATTGCGGGAACGCGTAGCCCGCCTTCGTAAATGGAACCCTTGTGGTTACGACCACCGGTAACACCGAGTCCGCGGAGTCCTCCATTGTCGCTGCAATACCAGAGGATTGTGTCCTTGTGGATGCTGAGTGAACGCAGTTCCTCACGAAGCTTGCCGACGGCGCGGTCCATGGCGGTGATTTCGCCGTAGAAATGCTGTAGTTTCTCTGGCTGACCACTGTAAAGAGCTAGGTCTTTCGGCATCGCCTGGTGCGGTTGGTGAGGGGAGCCAAACCATACGACCGCGAGAAACGGATGTGACGAACTTGCGTGCTTGCGGATGAACTCGAGTGTTGCGTCGACAGTGACCATCGAACTTTCCCCTTGAGTCTGGACAGCGACTCCTTCTCGGCTGAGGATGGGGTCATTATCATAGAAATTGGGGGCAGAGAACCATTCATCGAAGCCGCATGCTCCTGGATTCACTGGGCTTCCCTGGCGAACGGAACCGAGATGCCATTTGCCGAAATGCCCGGTGACGTATCCCGCCTTCTTCAGAGCTTCAGCAATCGTGGTCTCTTGAGGTCGAAGCGTGTTACCCCATTTGAAGCACCCGAATCGGTTGGGGTGTCTGCCTGTCATGACGCTGCCTCGCGTGGGTGAACAGACCGGCGCCGCGGCATAGAAATGGTCAAAACGCAGCCCCTTAGCGGCCATATCATCAAAGTTGGGCGTCTTCAGAACAGGATGCCCGTAGTACGCCATATCACCCCAACCCTGGTCATCAGACATGCAGAGTATAATATTGGGTTTTTTGGCAGAGGTATTGACCGAGGTCCGGCTGCATCCCATTGCAGCAGGTAATATTCCCGCCAGTGTAGCAGTTGTCAAGAATTCGTGTCGATTAACCATCATCCAATTGCTCCTTCCTCCAATTGCTCCTTCCATTTTACTTATTCTCCTTTCACCACTCTCATGGCGATATCTACCCATTCCCATAGCCGTTGCGGCTGGTAGCGGACGGTGCTGATGTCCTTCAGAATGAACTCTACCGGGCAGCCATAACGGTTGCACTTTTCGAGGGTGTCCCGGAGGTCCTGTTCAACGGCTTCTGGACGCCATTCGTCCCAAGCGAGGAATGCAGGGCTGGGTTTTCGGGAGAAGACGAAGTCCCGCCCGATTCGTTCGGCTCCCTTCTCCGCATCCACCCATGGGCTCATGGAAATCTTCCTCACATGGGGTAAATTCCGGATGATGCCCACTTTTTCGTCCAGTGGCTCGCAACAACCGTAGTATCCCAGGCCGAAGCGTGCATACCATCGAGCAGCGTAGTCAATCTCGAATTCCTGGTGCATGGCCGGGGAAACGGTGGAGAAAATCTGGGACATGCCAGATGTCCAAAGGTCTTTGGCGCGAGGTCGCTGGGGGTCAAAGCCTGGAGCAGGGAGTTCGTCCGTGAATGCGCCGGTGCAGTGGATGGTGCTCTGTCCAAAGCCCAGAAGTCCCTTCTCTTCAAGCTGGTCAAGCATGGAGAGATTCGCGTCCGTCAGCCGGCCGATAATCTGGTGCATGAAAGACGGTCTGTCCACCATGTCCAAAATCATGTTGTTTGTCCCGCGCCATTGGACGATTCTATCCCAGGGAGCAAAACTGGGTAAAGCTCCCTGCAGACGCACTCCGAGGATGCCGTCAAAGATTTCGTGTGCCCGTTCCTCAGCCTGTTTCGTCGCGTCCTCATTATGAACTATCTTTGGCATCTGAATTTTCAAAATATCCTCTTCGGTCTTGAATTGGTCGATGTAGCGATGGCCGACCACGGAGTTGCGCGGGTCGCTCACCGCTGTCTCTTCGATTACCCCGACACCGAAACCAGCGCCGCCAATGGACTTGGAGATGGTGACAAACGGCTGGACTACCATATCTGCTCGCATGTGCTTCCAAGAATACAGTGTCCGTCGAAGCTGTGTTTCAATGCCACGGCAAAAAGCATCTTCGGTTTGCAGCGTTAGTTCCTCGTCGACGTCCATCTCATGCCACGAAATCTGGTCAATCATGACCATTCCGCGTATAGGCTTAAGACCATTGAGGGCCTTCCACAATGCGATTGTTTCCTGCTGAATAGGGAGCGCGGCAATCTCCACAACCTGCTGGGCAAGCTCTCTTAAGATGTTCCTATCTCTAATATTGATAGACATTTCTCCTCCTTTATTCCAAAACGATGATGTCATGATTTTTACTACACTCTACTTTGACTTTGGTAAATAGGAATGTAGTCTTTCTTTCGCGGTTAGCATAACTATTTTGACTTTGGTAAATAAAGAGTAGGTCAAGTTGCAAGGCGGTTTAAACTGTCAAGTAGAATGGATGATTATGAGAGAATATCGTCATTGTCTAAAATTATCATCCTTGCTACCTGACAATTATTACTTCCATTCAACTTGACCTACTATCTCATTTTTAATCTACCAAAGTCAAGCTATGTCTGTCGTGGATTTACCAATCCACGACGAGCAACCGTGGGGACGCTCCCTCTGGATTGGTAAATCGAGAGGCTCTTTAGTAACAACATATTTAGCAATTTACACGACATTAAATTGTATGTTAATCTACCAAAGTCAAACTACTTTATCGTACTAAAAAACAGTGCTTCTGTCAACCACTTTTTCTACCAAATCATCCTGTATTGATAGGTATTTTCCGACCATCCTATCATAGCGTCAGTCTCACCTTTCGCATGATTTATTGACCAGAATCGTTTATAATAGCCGCAGTTACACTTCCACCGTGTCATGATGGAAAGGAAAAAATGCAATGAAGCATATTTTAACACTGTTTTCTCTTAGCTTGTGCTTTTTGTTTGCTCATCCTGGCTTTGCCCAGAACGATGGAAAAATCGTCCTTTCATCGGATAGCTTCAAAAACGGGAGTAACTCAGTCGCGTTCAACAATGACTGGAAATATTCCCCAAGAGATAATCTAGCATGGGCAACCTCGGCGTTTGATGATACCGGCTGGGAACCAATAGAAGTTGGAACTTTCCCGGACGACCGAATGGGTTGGGTTCGTTTCGTCTTAGAAGTGGATTCTACGCTTTGGAATGTTCCACTGAAGTTAGCCGTAGGTTATTATGGAGCGGTTGAAATTTATTTAGATGGTGAACTGCTTTGTCAATTTGGCAAGGTGGGTGCTTCAAAAACGGAAGAAATCCCTCACATTGCGCAGAGTGCCATGTTTGCTCCGGAGCGATGGACACGGGAAAAAGATACACGCGAAGCGTTAGAGCTAAAAAAGGATGACTTCGATAACACCTGGAGTATCCAAGCCCTTTCCTCTATTGTGTGGGGTTCACATCCCATTTCCTTCCCTACACCTTTAGAGGCAGCCAATGGAAAATCGCGGCACGTCGTCGCCATCCGGTATTCGAGTTTTGTATTGGAATCGCCCAGTTGGTCAGGAGTTCAGCCGCGTTTACCAATTAGAATCGGCTATGCAAATCAGATGAGTGAGCATCGAGCCAAAGTCATCAGAGACGTTACCTTTCACCAGATATTAATAATCAAGATGGCAGTGGTTTTTGGAACGGTTCTAGTGAAAAAGTAGCGTGTACCGCATTTGCTCTTTAATGTGTTGCAAAAGGCCACGGCGCTTGCGTATGCTGTTTCGACGGATATATCACCGAAGAGTATGACTATCAACTGTAGTGCAAACGCCTCTTTCACAGTAACGGTGGAAAATATCGGCACCGCAACCGATAGCTACGATATGACTGTAACTGGTGTGCCCGATGGTTACAAGGCGAGTATGAATGGTTTGGTCAGCAATCTACAGCCTGGAGCGTCCAAGGATTTATCGCTAAACCTCCAACCTGTCAACCCGCCCTGCGTGGAGGACACGTATAAATTTCAGGTTTCAGCAAAATCCCAAAATGACCAACTGTCTCAATCCGCCGTCGAGGCGACGATAACCATTATCCCTTCCCCAATTGGCATTATTTCGCCTCGGGAGGACGAGTGTCTTTCTGGGGTTGTTAGTATCGAAGGGAATGCGTTAGGTGGACCCAGTGGACTTTATAGCTGGGTGTTGGAAGTGAAATATGACGATGGGCCGCTCATTGTGCTCGCATCTGGAACGAAGGAAGTAACCGCGGGAAAACTCACATATTGGGATACTGTATACGAATCCCAAAAAAGAGAGGGTGATGGCTGGTATACCCTCCGCCTGACGGTTACAGAAAATGGAGGAAGTACTTCCTATGATGAAGTTACCGTTTTCGTCGATAATACGCCGCCGGCTATCACTCCGCTTCTTGAGTCCCTCAGAAATACCCTCGGTGATTACAACAGCAGCTATACCACAAGCAATACCACGCTGAAATTGTCGGGTGTTGTCACCGATTCCTCGCTGGAGGTATCAACTCCTGCAGTGGTAGAGGCGAAGTTGCTCATGCAGGCGGGCGTAGTGCTTAAGAATATTCCCCTAAACAACATAAGCATTGACCCAGATGGTAACATCACAGGAACGGTGGAGGTTGGTGACCTTAGCGATGTTGATGAATTGAAACTGTCGCTTACGGTAAAGGATTGTGGGGGCAACCAAGAAACAGCGGAATCGAATATTTTGCTTCCGGATGATGATGTGCCAATCCCGTCTATCCTAACTCCCGCGAATAACTCGTATTTCAATCGCGCACCCATTCTGGTGTCTGGAATTGCTGATGATTTTTCAGGGATACATGCTGTCGAACTGGATGTGGGATATGGCTGGATACCTGTGGTAGGCACGACGAACTGGAGATTCATGCTCTATCCTCCGGATGTTGATGTTCAAATGACGGTGTCGGTGCGCGCCATTGATAACGCAGGCAATGTGTCCATCCCGATAGATGCGGACAGTCTGATGCTTATGGAATTAGAGCAGCTAATTCCTATCCAAACGATTAAGGTTAATTACTACGTGAACGCGCCGACTGCGGATATTAGCTCACCTGTTGACAATAGCACGATGAGTGGTGACCCTGTCGAAATTCGCGGTAGTGTGGATGATTATGATTTTAATCTTGGCGATTTAAAATACTCTCTGTGGTACGCTGAAGGCGAAGATGCACCAAATCCTATCATCCCAATTGGAACAACTCGAATGGCGACAAGGATTATCAATGGCAAGCTGGGTGAATGGAATGTAAAATCCCTTCCAAAAACCGCATACACCCTCTTCCTCATCGTGGAAAATAATTATTACAAAGATGACCTGAAAATTATCGTCAAGCGACGCAATGTTCAGGTTAACGGCACTGGTATTCCGCTCATAGTGTGTAGTGATATTTTTCCAACTGCAGGTCCAACAGCCGGCGGCACGCAAATAACCATTACCGGCAACAATTTCACCCCTCGCCCCTATATCAAAGTTCGGGTATATATTGGTGGCGAAATGGCGACATTACTTGAGGTTTCCAATACGACGATTATAGCCCTAACACCTCCAAACTCGGTAGGCGCGAAGGATGTAATAATAGAGCGCTCCGATGGGCAGGAATGCATTCTTGCCGGGGGCTATACTTACGTTGACGAACTTCGCATAGATGAGATTACACTACCCATTGGTCCAACAAGTGGTGGAAATGAGGTAACAATCTCTGGCACAGCATTCGAGGGCGTCAACAGCATCACCTTCGATAGCACCCCTGCTGTTGGTTTTAATGTCATATCATCAACAGAAATAACAGTGACCCCACCCGCTCACAATGCAGGCACTGTCGATGTGACAGTCGAAAAAACATCCACTGGCGAGTCCGATACCCTTGAAGATGGATATATTTACACGGATGCTGCTGAGGGACAAATCGTTTCGCCACGCGAGGACGAGTGTGTTTCTGGCACAGTTACCATCAGAGGTTCAGTGGTTGATGTGGGTGGCGTTTTGCAGAGTTGGTCGCTCTTTTACGCTAAAGGCGACCCGCCAACTGGGCCGTATATACGCATTTGCAACGGTTCCGGTGACGTTATCAATGATGTTTTGTGTTCGTGGGTAACACGTTCGGATACAGAGTACGAATATACTCTGAAATTGACGATTAATTATACAGGTGGTAGCAAGAACATCTACCGAGTAGTGACGGTTGATAACATCGCGCCTGTCATAGAGAGCTTGGAATTGGCATCGCTTAGAGAAATTTGCTTGGATAATCGAAGCATCTTGGTTCATCCAAGCATCACTGATACCAAAACCGATACAACTTTAGAGGTGTCAGGGAAAGTCACCGATGGAACACCAGTGGAAATTGTACGCGCTACCCTCCGTCAACAAGGTAACGTGTTCTTCAGAGATGTAATTGAGGACGTTGATATTGATGCGTCGGGAACTATCAGTGGCACAATAGCGGTTGGTGACCTGAGTTCTGTCGAACAATTGACGTTGGAACTTCAGGTCAAAGATTGTGCGGGCAACATTGGAATAGAGCTCACAAATCTTCTCAGCGTGGATAATGTGCCACCGCCAGCTCCCACTATTCTCAACATTGCTGAAGGGGCAAATTTTAACAAATGGAATATGATTCCCATTGCAGGGAGTGCGCAAGACCTCCCGGGCCCAGGACTATCGGGCGTCGAAATTGTCCAAGTGGGTGTTGGTGACGATGTTGGTGACGATGAATGGATATGTGTTGATGCGACGAATTGGGGAGCATGGAAATACAATTTCTATAATGCAGACCCAGACGCTATCAACTCTATAAGTACGCGCACTATCGACAAATCCGGCAACGTTGGACCTGTTTCTGTTACTGAGATTAACACTTATATCTATAGTCCGACTGGGAACATCAGCTCTCCCACGGATGATGAAACCGTCAAGTGCATTGTCCCGATTATGGGCAGTGCCGAAGATACCACTCATTCTGGTGATGCGCAATTGGCATGGCGTATAGGTTACACGATGAACCTTAGCGCAAACGAACCCACGGTGATAATCAAAGAAGGATATCGACGCAGGCACATTGACCTTCTCGCCGAATGGGATACCAGAGAACTACCGGAAGGTACATACAAACTTATCCTCATCGTAGAAGACACGCAGTGGGGTATTACCAGAGTATCGCGTATCGTCAATGTTATCCGTGATCCATTGGACTGCGTCACAATCGGCGATGTCAACAACGATGGCAAAGTCACAGCTTTCGATGCCGCTCAAGTCTTGCGGCACGTTGTGGGACTTATCATCTTAGAGGATGACGGAATCTATAACCAACTCGAAGCCGCTGATGTGACCGGCGATGGTTCGATAAGTGCTTTGGATGCTGCAATGATTCTTCAACGCTCCGTTGAGTTGATTGCCGAATTCCCCGCCGAGTCTGACAATGCAGGCGCGCCAATAAATGCTGCATGGAGTTCAGGAGTTGTCAAACTTCACATCGGCGATGTAATCGGCAAACCGGGACAAACCATCAACGTGCCACTCCGCTTTGATGGAGATACATCCCAGATGCTGTCAGGTGTTATTACCCTGACATTTGAACCAACCGTCCTCAAAGCCATCCGGGTGGAACCAAGGTCGGATATCGCTTCATGGAACATCGTCCATTCGATGAGCGATGGAGAGATTCAACTTGCCTTTGCAACCAAAGATATCTCTGATGTCAAAGGCAATCTGTTCAATCTGCGGTTTGACGTTGCTGAAAATGCCCTGCCAAATCCACAAACAGCTCTGAAACTGGCAAAAGTGCAGATAAACGAAGGCAACATCACCGTCCAGAAGAGAAACGGTTTCTTCTCATTAGTGCCGAAAACTTCTGTGCTTCTAGCAAATTATCCTAATCCATTCAACCCCGATACATGGATTCCGTATCAATTGTCCCATGACGCTGATGTTTCGCTTTACATTTACAGCTTCAATGGGCAATTAGTGCGAACCATTCATCTTGGGCGAAAAGGTGCGGGTGTATATACTCCAAAAGACCGAGCCATCTACTGGAACGGTAGAAATGACACGGGCGAGAAAGTCGCAAGCGGCGTTTACTTCTACACCCTCCGCGCAGGCAAATTTACCGCTATACGTAAGATGGTTATACTGAAATAGAGTCGCTTCTCCCACATCGCCAGCACCTGCGTGGTGAATAGGGACAGTGACAGTTACAAAATTGAAGTAAACACCTACCCGTACCACTAAAAGGATGGAAAGATGAAAGCTATTTTCCAAATTCTCTTTCCATCCTTCCATCCTCTTAACCATTACTAAAATCGAATTTTGCTGACGACGGAGTTTCGAGTTTATTTGTCAAGCACCAAAAAAGAGAGGTAATAAAAATGAAAAACCGCATAGTCACAATATTCAGTATAATCTTTATTATCCTGACGTTTTTGGGGTTCAAAGGCAATCCCGCATTAGCGGGGGACACAACTCCTCCGACGTTTGTCTCCATAACAAGCGATACAACCGGCACAACAGGTGAGACAGTCACCTTGGAAGCAGTCGTTGAGGACGATGTAGGCGTTACCGAAGTGGTGTTTAAAATCGGTTCAGCGGCGACAGAACAAACCGCCACCGCAAACGAATTCCAGGCTCAAGCAGTGCAAAACACCTACAAGACAGTCATCACTATCCCCGCCAATAGCACAGACGCTATTCCATATTACGTAGAGGCTTCCGATGCTGCTGGCAACAAAGCAAGGTCGCCCGAAACAGGCACGTATACTATCACCGTTACGGATAACGATGCTCCGGCGGTCACCGTGACAAGTCCGAATGGAGGCGAGGTCGCGGGAATCGGAACTCGTTATGATATTCTGTGGACAGCAGAGGACAATCTCGGCGTCTCATCTGTCGATTTATTCTATAGGACAGACAGTGGTGCTTTATGGCAAGAAATTAAAAAAGGCGAAGCTAACGACGGACTCTATGAGTGGATAGTTCCTGATGCCCCAACCACCACTGCGCTTGTAAAGGTTGTCGTAAACGATGATGCCGGCAACAGTGGCGAGGACGTGAGTGACGATGTTTTTACCATCAAAGTTATCGTTGTTCCCTACCCATTCTTTGAGGATTTTGAGAGCGGACTGAAGAATTGGGAAGTGACGGGAATGTGGGGCATCACGGAGGAAGACGCGAAAAGTGGAACGAAATCCTTGACCGATAGCCCTCTGACGTTATATCCCAACAGCGTAAATGTTTACGCGCAGTTTAAAATCAGCCTTGCTGCAAGCACGCGCCCCATGTTGACCTTTTGGGAAAAGCACAATTTGGCTTCCGGCGATTACGCCTACGTCGAATTCTCGAAAGACGGCTCAAGTTGGGACCGCGTCTATTACCAGGTCGGTACCGATATTACAAATTGGAATCAGCATCGCATCGACCTCAGACGCTACAAGGGCGAATCGCAAGTTTACATCCGTTTTCGATCATCTGCGTGGCAAAAGTTCCACGCAGATCGTGAAAACGCCTCTCTGTAATCAATGCCCGCTTGAGCAACCCGTTGAAATCACGGCTGAAATTGCCCCACGGGCAATTACGCTTTTCCCACGGCAACGGTTCTTTTGCCTTAACTTCTATCAGCCGCTGATAATATTGCGGCCGCAAACAAACGTAAGGCTGGTTTGGATTCAACTCAATCAGCTTCAAAAGCAACATGTGCAGGTTAATCTGAATCGAGCTAAATCGAACCATCTCGGGCAATCCAACCACCGCCTGGCGATGATTCTTGATCTCCCAGGGCCAGGTCATTTTGCTGTCACGCTTCGGACGTATCCAGAC
>SDBU01009969.1_pt1 | contig 10590 bp, 6 predicted proteins | sample 2277071 | NCBI WGS metagenome assembly SDBU01 (sample SAMN10397929, study PRJNA504765) | marine sediment metagenome | isolation source: marine sediment core GS08_GC12, 126 cmbsf | place: Arctic Ocean: Gakkel Ridge, Loki's castle | collected 2008
TGTTTACATGGGTACACATATGCGCCTTTAAAAGCTGGCATCTTGCGGCCAAACCGCCGCTTATGGCAGAATCACCCCCGAGAAAACCAGGAACTTCGGGCTAAACGTTGCACACTTCGGAAGCAACATTGCCCCGGCCGGCGTGTTAAGGATAATGGCGGGCCTGTGGCGTTTGTGCGTTTTCTGCGCTGTTAACCGGAAAGGCGGTTTTGTGACATGGCGAGAGTGACTATGCTTATCGGCTTGGTGCTTGTGACGGCGGCTGGATGGATCGGTGCGGCGGAGACGGCGGCATCGGCTCCCACCACCCGGCCGAGCGCGCCGGCGGCGGCGACGACGAACGTCCGGTGCATCATCACGACCTCCGTGGGCGTCATCGAGGTGGAACTGCTGGCCAAGGCGGCCCCCAAGACGGTGGCCAACTTCCTCGCCCTCGCCGAGGGCACCAAGGCCTGGACCGACCCGGCCTCGGGCAAGCAGGTTACCCGCCCGTATTACGACGGGTTGACCTTCCACCGGATCCTCAAGAATTTCATGATCCAGGGCGGCTGTCCGCTGGGCACCGGCAGAGGCGGGCCGGGCTACCGCTTCGCCGATGAGATCAACGCCGACGCCCTGGGCCTTAATGCCCTCAAGGCGGTCGACGCCAAGACCAACCGCCCCCACCCTTACCTGGGCATCCGCACGCGGGAGGACTTCCAGCGCGTGATCGTGCAGCCGTTGATGGCCAAACTGAATGTCACCTCCCAGGAGGATTTGGACGAGCGCAAGGACGAGATCCAAAAGGCCATGAAGGCCGTGACAGTTAAAGACGCGCTGACCAACATGGGATACGTCTACGACCCCAAGCTCCCGTCGGTGCCCCCCACCCGCGGCATGCTGGCGATGGCCAACTCCGGGGCGAATACCAACGGCTCACAGTTCTTCATCAACCTCGTCGACACCCCCTGGCTGACCGGCAAGCACACGGTCTTCGGCAAGGTCGTCGCCGGCATGGACGTGGTGGACAAGCTCGGCGCCATGGCCGTCGACGGGCGAGGCACGCCCGTCAAGAAAGTCACGATCATCTCGATCCGCCGCAAAGGCGCGACCCCCACCACCGCCCCGGCGGAATAGTAGCCCCTCGGGTCCTCCGGGCGTTCACAGGCCGCCCCCGCGCGTATTCGCGGGGTCCCGGGTGCCACGCACAACTCCGTTGTGCGTGCACGGCCGGGCCCACCGGGCAGCGCATCTCTTGTAAGGATCAGTCCGATGGCGAGACAAACACCTCGTCACCGTTGACATGATGTGTGCCTCGTATGGGAGCCGTGTTGCCCTTCATGGTAGTATGACAGCGCTAGATTGTTGGTAAGTCCTTATCCCATCGTTCAAGGTCGGTCGGCGACCTGGCGAGTTTCCTAGGATTCTCGCGTGTTGAAGTTGAATCTAGCGCTGTCATAGTAGCCACGGGCGCGAGCCCGTGGACGGGTCGTCCCCCGACACCACGAGCCCCCGCAGGGGGCGACTCATGCCGACCGGTCCCGCCCGAATGAATCGCTGCCTCCGGCAGCTCCGTTCCGGCGGTCGCCAATGACAATAGGAACCCGCAATCCAAGGCCCTCCCGCCCGTTAGGCCCGGTAGGAAGCGGTTGTCGAGGGCCGCGTCGCACGACCGGCCGGGGCGGGCGGGGCCGAGTGCGAAGGTCGGATTGTTTGGGAGGTCTCTGCCATGCACGCCTGTGTAGAGCGACTGTGTCTGCTGGCGGCTCTCGCCGCCGTTGCCGGCGTGTTGCCCAACGTGGCCGGCGCCGAGCCCGAGGCGGCCGCGCCGGCAAAGTTGACCGACGAGCAGCGAGCCGACCTCGACGGCCTGATGGGAAAGTTCCGGGAGGCCACCACCCGCGGCCAGCGAGCCAACTACTTCACGCGCATGCTTCGCGTCGCCCCCGCCGCCGTCACGGAGGTGCTCGCCGAGGTCGACCGGCAGTTTGACGACCGCGAGGGGGAATACGCCAGGCAGCTCGCCCCTCACATCGCCGACGCCTACGCCAAACGACTGCTCCGCTTGACCGACAAGCAGGTCTACCAGGCCCTGATGACGCGTCGGCTGTGGCTGTACTACATCCAATCCACCTCGGCTCAGCACGACTTCCAGAACGTGTTCCTCAAGCCGTGCGACGTCATGGCCGAGGCGCTGCTGCCGAAGCTCCAGAGCATCCACAACCGCGACCTGGCCGCCCTGCGGAACCGGCTTGTGGAGTTCGCCGCCTACCGCCAGCGGTGCCGTTCGATCCTTGGCGTCGATCCCGACCCCACCAAGACGAAGATCTCCCCCACCGGGCTGCCGTACCCGTTTCTCGACAATCCACCTACCTTTCAGACGACGTTAGACTACCTCGACAGGACGCTGGTGTTAGCCTACTCGGTGGCGTCGCCCGGCGCCCGCGACGTGTTGATGTTGAACGTCGGGGCCGCCAAGGAACACGACGTGGAGGAGTCGGCATTCGTCTTCTTCGGCAACCGGGTCCGGATGCTGGTCGGCTCGGTCGTCTGGCGGGCCGACGCCCTGATGAGCGCCTGTGCCCGGGATCACTCCAACGATCGCAAGGAGGGCAGGGCCTCGGGGCACAGCTCCACCGTTCCCGGCAAGGAGGGCTTCACCAAACGCCTGAAGCGGTTCGGCTCGTGGGGGCGCAGCGAGGGGGCAGGCGGCGGCAGCAGCGGGGAGCGGTACATCCGCGCCCTCAGCTACGGCGGCGGCCATACCGGCCCGCTGTACTCGCCCAAGCGTAACGTCGTCGGCGTGGGCCAACGGCGGGGCGCGTACACAAGCATCTACCGCACCGAGAAGAAGTACCTCCACCCGTGCCCCGCCCTGGCCGGGGAGATCTTCATGCCGCCGGGGGTGCAGCGCGAGGAGGTCGAGGAGTCCGAAACGCTGGCGGCAATCTACAAAGCCCTGCACGAGAAGCGATTCGAGGATGCCCACGCCCTGATCGCCGAGGCCGAGGTCGCCAGCGACCGCGAGAAGATGATCCTGCGGTTCTTCTCGATGTCGATCCGGGTGGAGATCGACTGGTGCTTCGAGGGCATCACCCACATCGCCAAGGTCGGCGACGTGTACGCCGTCAGGGGCCGCCTCGATGACGCCGCCGCCAGGTTCGGCCAGTTGGCCGCCTTCCGGAAACGCGCCGGCCCGTTCGAAGCGCGAATGAGCCAGGGCGACCTGGTGGCCGAACTCGCCAACGGCAAGCGGTTCCGCGAGCTGCTGAAGACCTCTTATACCGCGCCCGCGCTGACCCGGTTCATCGCCGATGTCGGCGAGTCCTCCGTCTATGCCAAGGCCGCCCAGTGGAGCCTGGAGAAGGACCTCGGCGCCGAGGAGAAAGGCTTCAGCCCGCTGGGGTACTTCTTCACCAACGACCGCGGCCTCGCCCGCTACGGCTACCCCGGCCCGTGGAAGTAGGCAGCCACGCGTTGACTTGGTTCTCTATCCGCCCAATACTGCCCGGTTCACGCGCCGGGGCCGCGGGTGTCGTCGGCCGGGCGGGCATCGCCGTGGGTACTCAGTGAGATGGTGAAGGTGGAGCCCTCTCCCTCGACGCTCTTGACGTCGATGTGGCCGCCGTGCTCGACGACGACCTTTTGCGCCACCGCCAGGCCGAGGCCGGTGCCCTTCTGGCCTTTGGTGGAGTAGAACGGCTCGAACAGGTGCCCCCTGACCTCCGCCTCGATGCCGGGCCCGTTGTCGGTGACGCTGATGTTCACCCGCGACTGCTCGGGGTCGAACGTCGCCGCCACGGTCACCACGCCGGTTTCGTCGGCCACGGCGTCCAGCGCGTTGGTCAGCAGGTTCAGCAGTGCCTGGTGCAGCCCCTCCGGGTCGGCCGGTATGGGCGGCACCTCGCCCAGGTCGCTCAGCACGGCCACGCCCCGCTCGTCGGCTTGGGGGGTGACCAGTTGCACGCACTCCTCGATGATGGTGTCGACCTTCACCACCTGCAGCAGGGGCTGGCGCGGCTTGGAGAAGGCTAACATGTTGAGGATCACCCCGTTGATGCGGTCGAGGTTCCGCGTGACGATGGGCCACGCCTTGGCGGCCCCGGCCAATTGGCGCTTGCCCATGGCCATTTCCACCACGTCGGCGCCCGCCCGCAGGGCCTGCAGGATGTTCTTGATGTGGTGGCTCAGCACCGCGACGGTCTCCCCCACGGCCGCCAGGCGTTCGGACTTCACCGCCGCCTCGTACAACTGCACGTTCTCCACCGCCAGGCCGGTCTGGTACCCGATGGCGGTCAACAGGCGAAGCTGCTCGGTGGAGTACGTGTAGTTGCTCACGCTGGAGTCCACGTGCAGCACGCCGAGGATGCGATCGCGACCCTTGATCGGCACGCACAGGGCCGAGCGGATGCCGTAGGCGTGCACGCTGTGCCCCTTGGCGAACCGCTGATCGCTCATGGCGTTGGTGCACAGCACGCCCACCTGGTGGCTGACGACGTGCTTGACGATCGTGCGGGAGATCGGCGGCTGGGCCTCGCCCTCGGGGTTGCGGTAGCGAACGGTCTTCAGGGCCATCCCGCCGGCCGCATCGAGCATGAGGATGTAGCCGCGATCGGGCTTCATCAGCTCGAAAGTATGGTCCAGCACGCGATTGAGCAGCAGGTCCACGTCGAAGATCGTGCTGATCGTGCGGGTGAGATTGTACAGGTGGCGGAGGTTTCCGATGGCTTCGACGCCCGCCTCCGGGGTGGGCATGATGACCGAGTCTTCGTTGGAAGGGATGCTGGTGATGATGGCCGACTCGACCAGGCGCCCGTCCTCGTCGATGTCGACGCCGGCGCCGACCGGCTGGGGCCCCGGCCCGCCGAAGACCAGCACGGTGCTGCCGGCGCGAAGCTGGTCGCCCTGCTGAAGCTTCTGGAGCTTGCGTAGTCTGACCCCGTTTACGTACGTGCCGTTGGCGGCGCCGAGATCCTCGATCAGCCATTCCCCGGACTGCGGCACCAGTCGGGCGTGCCGCCGGGAGACCGTCGGATCGTTCAATTGCAGCGTCTCACTGATGCGACCAAGGATGCTCTCTTCGGCCGCCAGTTCGTAGGTGCGTCCTTTATCCGGACCTTGAATGACGTGAATGCTCGCCAACGACACTCTCCTTCGTCCCCCGGGCGCCGCCCCGCATCGACACCCTCGATGACACGCCGGTACCCCCTACCACGCCGGGGCCTTCCGATCGTCTCGAAGCGGCTACCCAGGCCGGGATCGGGCAGGACGCCTCGCTTACGCCCAAACAGAAATGACCGCGTTGGGCCATCAGCCTTACTCCTTAATCATACCGGCCAGGGGCCGAGCCGTCAAGGGTGGCGCTTCTCCGGGTAACCGCCACACGGAGAAAGTGTTACGTCCCGGCCCGGCGGAAAAACCACCTGCCGTCACGGCACATCGCCTTCGCCGTCCGGGAAATGCGGAAACCGCTGCAAGAGAAGCTTTTGGCGCCCTATCGCAAGTACGGGTTCCCCCGGGCCTCGGCGCCGATGGTGCTTGCCGGGCCGTGGCCGGGCAGCACGCGCGTTTTCGGCGGCAAGGTCAGCAGGTTCCGCCGAATGTTGGCCACCAGCGTCGCCAAGTCGGCCCCGGGCAGGTCGCACCGCCCGATGCTATCGGCGAAGAGGGCGTCCCCGGCGATCACGACGCCCGCGGCGGGGCTGTAGTAGCTGACGCCGCCGGCGGTATGCCCGGCGGTGTCGAGCACTTCCCAGGTGATCCGGCCCAATTGCAGGTACTCGCCCGGGACGACCTGCTGCTCGGCCGGCGGGGCCGTTATCAACGTGCCGAACAACTGGGACAGATTCGCCCCCGTGTCGGTCAGCATGGCCGCGTCGCCGGCCGGGACGGTGATCACCGCGTCGGGGAAGGCCTCCTTCACCGCGCCGACGCCGGCGATGTGGTCGCAGTGCCCGTGGGTGAGCACGATGCGCACGACCCGCAGCCCGTCGGCCTGCAGATACGCCGTCAGCGGCCCGGGGCTCATACCCGGATCGACCACCCAGCAGTCCGTTTCGCCGGCCGGGCGAACCACGTAGCAGTTGGTTTGGAACTCCCCCAGCGCCAGACAGTCGATTTGGCAAACGTCGTCGGCCACGCGCGACTATCCCTCCTGCAGGTAAACTTCGATAACGTCCCGGAACTCGGCGGCATGCGGATCGCTGTCGCCCAGACCCACGATCTCGCGCTCGCGAATGGCGTTGTCGGGCGAATCGCTGGCGTGGGCGCCGTTGCGCATCAGATCGCGGCCGAAGTCGCTTCGAACGGTGCCCGGCTCGGCCTTGGTGGGATCGGTGCTCCCGAGGACGCGGCGGATTCTGTCGATGGCGTCGGAGCCTTCGTACAGCATCGCCAGGCACTTGGTGCGGCTGGCCTGCTGTCTCTCCTGCTCGCTGGACATTTCCTCGGGGTCGACCCCGGTCATGTACTCGACGATTCGGTTGAACTCGGTCGAGGCGTTCCGCTGGGCCAGCAGGTCGCTGACGATCTCCGCGTCGCGCATGGTGAACGGGAAGGCGAAGCAGTCGTGCATCCGGGCATACACCTCCTGGGCCACGTTGCCCTTGAGCTTCTCGACGAACAGGTCCTTCAGCGGCCCGTAGAACCGTTCGCCCATCGCGACGGTCATCGGGAACAACCGGGTCCCGACGATCTTCAGCCCGGTGCGGCTGAATACGTCGATGATGTTGCCCGGCCGGCGGCTTCGCTTCTCGAAGTTGTCCGGCTTGAGCATGACCAGGGAGGTCTGGATGTTGACCGGGTTGTCGTACTGGATTCGCCCGGCGAGGACGCCGCCGTCGCTGGCGCTGTACTCGGCCAGCAACTTCAGGTGCTCGCGGGCCTGCTCGATGGTGGTGGCGGTGACGACGGCCGGCTCGAAGTAGCGCATCGTGCCGTCCTCGTTCCGGATGTAGTCGCCGAACGTGCCACGGATCGTGTCGCCGGTGGGGTGCTCGGTGAACGACCCGATCACGTCCTCCTTGAGGTGCCGGACCGCGTTGGGCCCCCGGAACAGCAGCACCATGCATCGCGGGGCGTAGTGCCAGGAATTGGCCACCCGCAGATTGCGGTCGAGGTACTCCCGCCAGGCGGTCGCGCGTGCGGCGTCGGCGCCGGGGGGGGACACCACGTCCATGTAGCTGTCCACGAAGGCGTCGGAGAAGATGAACATGCGGACGGCCGCCAACTCGAGCCTGGCGTGGGCCAGCATCCGCCCGATGATGCCCCCGGTGCGGCTTTTGAAGAGGCTGTACGGCGTGATCATGGCGTAGGTCAGTTCGTCGGTCATCCCGGTTCTCTCCACATCCAAGGGCACGGGGCTGCAGCAGAGCGGCATAGCCTAGGGCCTCCCCCGACCGAATGCAATGCCGCATTCCAACGGCGGGGCCGCGAGCGGAGGCCCCCACCGGCGCGGGCACACAGCCGGTGGCGCCGTCGCCATATTATCATGCCAAAAACAAAATTGACATTTCCGCGGCCGGGCCTATAATCCTGCCGGAAGGCTTGCGAATGTAAGGGATTATATTCTTCACTCTCGCCGGTCGGCCCATCCGGGGTTGGCCGGGGCGAAAATGACGGCGGAGCCATCATGAATACCACACGCATTGAGGCGGCGTTGGCGTGCCTTCTTCTGCTGGCCTTGTCGGCCCCCGCCGCCGAACGGGGGCCTGTCAGCTCGGAAGATTTCCTCCCCGAAGACGTTACGCTCACCGGCCGTGAGATGCACAGCTTCGCCGTCGACGGCGAGGCCGTCAGCGTGGTGCTGGGTGAGTTCACCCTCAGGATAGGGCGGCGACGGTGCCGCAGCCGCGACGCGGTGATATGGGTCCGCGAGTCGCGCACCGGCGACCAGCTCCTGCGGGAGATCCTCGTCTACATGGAAGGCGACGTAACGATCACCGAGCCGACGGGCACGGTGACGCGAGATCAAACGATGCTCGTGCCCATTCGCCACCGCGGGCAACTGCGGGCCGACGTCCGCGTGCGATACGAACGTCCGCAAGCGGACCTGCCCCTGTTCAAGCGGGCCGTGGCCGCCCGGGGAGGCATCGGCCAGGTTGCGACCCGGCCGGCCACGCGAGCGGTCGGCCCGGTCCCGCCGCCGCCGCTGCTGCCGCCGACGGCCACGCGGCCGACCCCGCCGACCCCCCCGATCGCCTATCGCTGGAAAGATCACATGTCCAGCAAGGAGATGACACTCCGTGACGGCACCCGCCAGCGCGTCACGATCATCACCGGCAGCGTGTATATCAGCCAGGCGGCCTTCGTGCAGAGCGAGGGGCTCGAGATGCTCGCCGACTCGGCCGTGCTGTTCAGCGCGCTCAGCCGGACGCCCGCCGGGGAGCGACCGGCCGACCCCACCGACCGCCCGGGCAAAGAGCGTATCCGGGGGGCCTACCTCGAAGGTGACGTCCGCATCACGCGAGGGGAGCGATCCATCCGCGCCCGCCAGGTGTATTACGATTTCGTCAACCAGCGAGCCATCCTGCTCGACACGGTCTTCCAGAGCGTTCAGAAGCAGCGTGACATCCCCATCTACGTTCGCGCCACCGAGGCCAGGCAACTCAGCCGGCGGGAGATGTGGTTCCGCGACGCCAGAATCTCCTCCAGCGAGTTCCACACCCCCACCTACCACATCGGCGCCTCGAGCGCCTACCTGATGGACACCACGCCCTATGACGACACCGGCATGGCCGTCGGGGAGCGCAGCTACACCGTGAAGATGACGCACGCCACCGTCAACGTCCGCGGCCTGCCGGTCATGTACCTGCCGTGGCTGTCGGCCGACGGGGAGACGGGCGACTCGCCCCTGTCGCGCGTGCAGGTGGGCGATCACGGGCGACTGGGTTTCGGCGCCGAGACCGAGTGGCACCTGTTCCGCCTGCTCGGCCTGGTGGCCCCACGCGGCGTCAAGGGCAAGTTTAACTTCGATATCTACGACAAGGCCACCGGCGCCGGCATCGACCTGCGATACGCTCGGGAAACCTACACCGGCTTCGTCGACTTCTACGGCGTGCGCGACAAAGACCGCGAAGACGACTTCGGCCGCGACCGCAGAAACGTCACCGCGCCCGACGACCGCGGGCGATTCCTCTGGCGGCACAAGCACTACCTCCCCGACAACTGGGAACTCCAGGCCGAGGTGAGCTACCTGTGCGACCGCAACTTCCTCGAAGCCTACTTCCGCGACGAGTTCTGGACCGGCAAGGAGCAGGACACGCTGCTGTACGCCAAGAAGCAGCGCGACGACTGGGCCTTCACCGCCCTGGCGCAGGGGCGAATCAACGACTTCCTGACCACCACCGAGTCGTCCCCCGACCTGGGCTACTACCTGATCGGCCGATCGCTGTGGGGCGACCGGTTGACCATCTTCGGCGAGGCCCACGGCGGGGTGCTCCGCTACAGCCCCGACGTCGACTCCTCTCTGCCCGACAGCGACATGACCGCCCGGGGCGACGCCCGGGGCGAGGTCAACGTGCCCCAGCACCTCGGGCCGGTGAACTTCACTCCCTACCTGTTCCTGCGCGGGACCTACTGGTCCGAGGGCGTCACCGAGAGCGACCTCGGGCGGGGAATGGTCGGCGGCGGCGTCAAGGCCAACGTGCACCTGTGGAAAGTGTACGACAACATCCACAGCCGGCTACTCGACATCGACCGGCTTCGCCACGTGGCCACCCCCGAGGCGGTCGTCTTCGCCTCGGCCGGCAACCGCGGAGCCAACGACGTGCACCCCTTCTCGCCGGATATCGAGACGCACCTGGAGGCCTTCCAGGGCTTCACCCTGGGCGTGAAACAGCGCTGGCAGACCTACCGCGGCGGCCCCGCGGGGCGGCACGTGGCCGACATCGCCCGGCTGAACGTGTGGGGGGCCTTCTTCAATGACACCAAAGACCCCGGGCAACTCGCCGACGGGCGGTTCTTCTTCGATCGCCCCGAGTACAGCATCTCCCGCAACGCCATCAACGGGGATTGGGTCATCAACCTCTCCGACGCCACCTCGCTGCTGGGCGACGCCAACTACGACGTCAACGATGAGGAAATCGGCCTGGCCAACATCGGCTTCGCCGTCCAGCGCGACCCGCGGCTTCGCTACTTCATCGGCACTCGCTACATCGACGATATGAACAGCGCCGTCGGCACGCTGGGCGTCAACTACCGAATCAACACCAAGTACCAACTCAGCGCGTTCCAGCAGTACGACTTCCTCTTCGACGACGGAGACAACCTCGCCACACGCGTCGCCCTCATCCGCAAGCTGCCCCGCTGGTACGTCGGGATCACCCTCATGGTCGACCGCGCCGCCAACGACACCGGCTTCGTGATCAGCCTCTGGCCCCAGGGCGTGCCCGAGTTCCGCGTCGGCGGCAGCCGACTGGGCACCTGGGCCGCCAGCGACCTGAACTGACCCGGCGCGGTCTTCCGGAGGCCGGCGCTTCACTTTTGCCCACATGCTTAACGTGAGGCGCGGGCGCCACGCACAACTCCGAGTTTGTGAATTAATCCAACTGGCGCGACTTTGATACCGAAAATGGCCGGTCCGAATGTCGTCCGAGGTCGAGATCGTCGATC
>SDBU01009970.1_pt1 | contig 10589 bp, 9 predicted proteins | sample 2277071 | NCBI WGS metagenome assembly SDBU01 (sample SAMN10397929, study PRJNA504765) | marine sediment metagenome | isolation source: marine sediment core GS08_GC12, 126 cmbsf | place: Arctic Ocean: Gakkel Ridge, Loki's castle | collected 2008
CCTCAGCACGATTGAACATGCCTTTTCCCGGGTTTTTTGGACATCGTCTTCTATCAACGATGGCTCGGTGCGCATCCCATTTTAAGACAGGCTTATAGATAATTTTGAACAAAGTGGAATTTATTTTCTCCCTCTTTTCTTTCTATGTCTCTCTAAGCAGATTCTTGCGTCCTATTAAGACCACAGTCCATACCCTAACGCCGCAAAATTATTGACAATCTCTTAATATCGTCTTCATCGGGAAGTCCAACAAGAACCACCTTGCCATCTACAACAAGAGAAGGAACCGCTAGGACCCCGTATTGCGTAGCCAGAGCACAACAACTGCCGTTCTTACATTCTGATGCCCGATGGACATCAATCTCGATGTCGGAGAAGGCATGATTGAGCATGTTGAGCGTTCTTTCACACAACCGGCACTCTGCACTAAAAAACTCGGTCTTCATTTCCGCTGCCCCCTTTTCGTTATTAGTTTAGGTCAGTACCTACTCTAATGCCATGCACTGGACATGCCATATTGGCATTACCGCTTCATGGCCTTCCGTATCGTTCCTATCAGCTCCTTGATGTGACCCTCACCATGCTGTTCACGAATGGCATCAGTGACACAGCCCTCGATGTGGTCCTGGAGGATTAGGAGCGAGACCTCGTCAACAGCCGCAGAGAGGGCAGTTAACTGCTGAACAATGTCGATGCAGTAGCGGTCATCCTCAATCATCCGCTGAATGCCCTTAGCCTGACCCTCAATTCTCTTCATCCTCGCCAAGAGAGATGGCTTATCCTTGGGGTATCGGTACTGTCTTGTCACTGTAGGCATTCTGTTCATTATTTCCCCCTTTTCTCCCAACAGACTTATTATACTATATACTACCATATAGTATCATCTTTGTCAAGGTTTTTTGGTTTGAAGGTAAATCTACTCAAGGTGATAGAAAGGTATCAGCTCTTAATGTTAGCCCCTGTGGGGTCGGGTTAAGGGGAAGCCAGTCTTTAGAGTTTAGTAAGATGCCTTTTCAGTAGTGATTAGCTTAAGTTCATATCGAGGGAAAAATTGCCAAGAGATAAGTGGGCGATACTGGACTTGAACCAGTGACCTCTGCGATGTCAACGCAGTGCTCTAACCACCTGAGCTAACCGCCCACCTATATTGGGATTTTACTGGATGCCTCCTCCACAGTCAAGTATGTCTAGGAGATGATGGGCTCGAACCTTCAGGGGAGGCGCCAACCCTTCCATTTACCTCTATCTACCTCTCCATTGTAGGCTTGTTTAGGTGTTATTCCCCGGGTTATGGCGGCGGCGGCGGCAGCCTTGGCAACATCGCCGGGGATAAAGGGAACGCTTCCCACAAGGAGGCTAATAAGGGTTGCTGGTGTGCCAGCCACCATAACTCGCCATAGCCCAAGCCAAAGCAGCCCGGGAACCCAAATCAGAACAAAATTGGCAAAGAGCATGAGCCCGAGCATGCTAAAAAAGCTTCTTGACCTAATATATTTATCGGTGAAGTGACCCAAAAATAGAGCCGCCAGAATAAAACCGATAATATATCCTCCAGTGGCCCCAAACCCGCTGGACCATCCAGCAAACCAGGGAACTCCCATAAAACCAAGCCCACCAAAGATAGCCATACTTACACCTCCCCACTGTCTTCCCATGAGCACACCGGCGAGGAGCACGGCAAAGGTCTGTCCTGTAATTGGTATTTCCGGCATCCATGGATTGAGGATTCTTGCCTGAGCCATAAGCCCGGTGAGACCAGCTATGCCCAATGCTAAAACTAATTTCTTCGGTATACTAAGCTCATATCTCCATTTAAAGGCATCATATTTAGCTCGATTGATTGTGGTAACTATCTCCAATTTATTTCCCCCTATCTTTTTAAATTCTTAGACGGAACAAAAATTTGCAACCTCTCACCCCGGTTAACTGATTGTAATACAGAGGTTAACATACTTGACAAAAATTTTAACCTAGTTTAAGTGAAACATCCCCACTCATGGCGATTCTCCTTTCACCATCTATCCTAGCTATGATTAGACACCCATTATCATCCATTCCTTTTAATATCCCGCTCTGCTTACCCGCTACCGAAGCTACCTGCACCCATTTGCCTATGCCCCAACAAAGGGCATTCCACTGCTGCCAAAGCTGGTGAAATTTACCCCCTGTCAGTAGTGTGTAATTATTCTCTATTTGCTCAAGAAGAATTCGCAGAAGCTCTACCCGAGAAACCTTTACCCCGGTTTCCATCCACAAGCTTGTCGCCTCACCTGCCAGCTCAGGAAATTCGGAGAGGTCAAAGTTAACATTGATGCCAATGCCCAGGATGACAAAGTCCACCCTATCCAGCTCGGCGCTAAACTCAGTTAAAATACCACCAACCCTTTTGTTATTTAACAAAATCTCATTAGGCCACCTGAGCTCAGCTTCTATTACCGCCACCTTACGGATACTATCGGCTACAGATACAGCGCCAAGAATAGCCAACTGTGGTATCTGATGAGGCAAGATATTGGGTCGCAAAATCATTGAGGCTAAAATATTCACTCCCTTTGGTGAAACCCAGCGCCGGCCACATCGTCCCCTACCACCTACCTGCTCCTCAGCAACTACAAGGCTTCCTTCCACTGCACCTTCTTGAGCTAAACTTCTAGCTAGCGAATTAGTAGAATCAAGAGTTTGATAGTAGTAGATGTTCCTGCCTATGACAGAAGTCCTTAGCCCTTTCTCCACTATAATAGGTAATAGCTTATCAGGATAAGATACAATTTTATATCCCAATCTGGGTTTAGCCTCAATGATAAAATCATCGTTCTTTAGCTCTCGAATCTGCTTCCAAACCGCAGTTCGAGAAATACCAAGCCCTTTAGCTAGGTCTTCCCCAGATATATAGTCCTGGGCTCCATACAGGATATTTACAATCTTAAGCTTGTTCTTCATAGCTACGGTCTTCAATCTCACAACCTTAGTTAAGTGTAGCACATTTGTTAACACGCATCAAAATATAAGTTAACATTGTGTAGGAACTAGCAGAGCTTCCCGAGTATCAAGGTGTTATGACTGCTACCTCACAATTGACCGAGGAAAGGGTAAAGAGGACTATGCAGTGACTTTCACCTTGCGCTGGGGCGCTGATAGGGTGAGCTCTTTCAGATAGATAAGTGACACTTCAAAGTGTGGTGTATGTTTGGCTTTAACTTCGGGGCAAGCCCTAGCAGTTCTTTTGTGTCATTGCGGTGAGCCGAAGCCCTGAGCGTAGCGAAAGGGAAGCGAAGCAATCCCGGAAGGAGGAAAACAAACGAAAGATTGCTTCATTACATTCGCAATGACATTCCTTGCAATGACAAGGCAAGGGAACAATGTGTCACCAAGATATTGAACGAGTACAGGGGGTTGACAAAGATATTTTAATCTGGTAGAAATAGGAAAACGGTTGCCTATTTCAATAAGTGAGCTTGAATTATGATAGGTTATGATAGTCACCAGGTTGAAAGAAAGGTTATCTCTATCCTGAAAATTCTTAGTGAGTCACCTCAGCCGCTAGGCGCCAGGCTAATCAGCCGTCAGTTGAACGAGCAGGGGATAGAACTGGGCGAGCGGGCGGTAAGGTATCACCTTAAGCTAATGGATGAGCGGGGGCTTACCCGACCTATGGAGAGGTGGGACGGAAGACAGATTACACAATTGGGGATAGAAGAACTGAATAATGCCTTAGTTGTTGATAAGATTGGTTTTGTTCTGGAAAGAATAGAACTCCTGTCTTTTCGCACTTCCTTCGATATAGAAAGACGCACTGGTCTAGTCCCAGTTAATATTTCCTTCTTTCCTAAACAGAAGTTTGCTGAGGCTCTTCAGGCAATGAGGGGAGCCTTTAAGGCTGAGCTTTGTGTCAGCGATTTAGTGGCTGTGGCATCAGAGGGCGAGAGATTAGGTGAGGTGATTGTGCCCAAGGGTAAGGTTGGCTTTGCCACCGTCTGCAGCATCATAATCAATGGCAGTTTACTCAAGGTAGGCATTTCTGTTGACTCTAGATTTGGAGGAGTACTTCAGCTACGAAATAACCAGCCGTTTCGCTTTGTCAATCTCATTTACTATTCTGGTTCTACCTTAGACCCGTCAGAGATATTTATCCGGGCTAAAATGACCGATGTTCAGGGCGTGGTCAGAAAAGGGGAGGGAAAGGTGGTGGCTAACTTCCGTGAGATTCCAGCCCAGTGCCAACCTCTGGTAGAGAAGGTTACCAATCAGTTAAAGGAGGTGGGATTGAATGGACTGATTATGATGGGTAATCCCAGTGAAGCAGTGTGTGGCATACCAGTAGGTTTAAATAGAGTGGGGATGATACTCCTTGGTGGGCTTACCCCGGTTGCTGCCGCTGAGGAGGCAGGGATAGAGGCAGAAAATCGTGCTATGAGCACCCTGCTTGAGTATCAAAGTTTAATAAAATTCCGAGAACTTATATAAGGAGAGAGGTGAAGCAGATAAAGATTATACCTTGCCTTGATGTCAAGGATGGGAGGGTGGTTAAGGGGGTAAAGTTTGAGAATCTCAGAGATGCCCGAGACCCGGTAGAAGCGGCAGCAGCCTATTGCCGTGAGGGTGCCGATGAGCTTGTTTTTCTTGATATCCACGCTACTATAGAGAATAGAAGGACACAATTTGAATGGGTTAGAAAGGTCTGTGAGGTGGTTACTATCCCCTTTGCCGTAGGTGGTGGCATAGGCAGCATTGAGGATATGAAGGCATTGCTTGACCTTGGTGTTAACAAGGTCTCGATAAACACGGCTGCTGTCAGAAATCCTGAGCTCATAAAAAGAGCAGCTAAGGAATTTGGCAAAGACAGGCTGGTGGTGGCTATTGATGGGAAGAAGAATCCGGCGGGGAGTGGATTTCCTAGACTGGAGGTGGTGGTGAGAAGTGGCAGCGAGGCTACCGGCATGGGAATTGTTGACTGGGCAAAGAGGGTAGAAGAATTAGGCGCCGGGGAGATTTTGCTCACCAGCAAGGATGCTGACGGAACCAAGGAGGGATATGATTTAGAGATGACCAAGGCAGTAGCTGAAGCCGTCTCTATTCCAGTTACTGCTTCTGGCGGAGCTGGCAAATTAGAGCACCTTTATCAAGCAGTAGTAATTGGTAAAGCATCGGCAGTTCTGGCGGCTTCCATCTTCCATTTCAAAGAGATTTCAATTTCACAAGCTAAGCAATACCTTAAAGAGAGAGGTATACCAGTAAAAATATGAGGAGGTACTAGATGTCTTTCAGCAAACCGAATGCAAGCGCAGCTACAAAAACTAGACACCGGGTTTCACCTTCACCGGTCTCAGGGCTTTGTGTTACCTGCCTTGATGGGTGCCTCGGACAGTGTGAAGTGGGTAAATCCGCCCTGAGAGGAAGGGAGATGCTCTACCCACAGCCCTTCGGAAAGGTAACGGCTGGAGCCGAGAAGGATTATCCTATAGATTATTCCCATTTCAATATTCAGGGCACCTGTGTTGGTGCTAAGGGTATGGAAGCCGACTCTGATAAGGCACTCTTCCAAGAAGTCGATGTTTCTACAGAGGTGGGGGGAGATAGGAAAATTAAGATGAAGGTCCCCTTCTTCACTGGTGCTCTAGGGTCAACGGAGATAGCTAGGGTTAACTGGGAGGGAGCGGCTATAGCTGCTGCTATCTGTGGAACTATTCTGGTCTGTGGTGAGAATGTTTGTGGGATGGACCCCGACGCCGAGATAAAGAATGGGAAAGTAGTCAGATCTCCAGAGCTAGAAAGAAGGGTGAAAACCTTCAAGGATTGGTATGAGGGCTATGGTCTACTGCTGGTTCAGGTCAATGTAGAAGACACCCGCCTGGGGGTTGCTGAATATGCAATTGATAAACTTGGGGTTGATGGGATAGAGATTAAATGGGGGCAAGGGGCAAAGGATATCGGTGGAGAAGTAAAACTTCCTTCAATAGAGAGAGCGCTTCAGCTAAAGAGCAGGGGTTATATTGTGTTTCCCGACCCTGATGACCCAGTAACTCGGGATGCTTTCAAGGTTGGGGAGATTACAGAGTTTGAACGCCATTCCCGCTTGGGTATGGTAGACGAGGAATCCTTCCTTAATGAGGTAGAGAGACTTCACGGTATAGGTGCTAAGTATGTTACCTTGAAGACTGGGGCATATAGACCGGCAGACCTGGCACGGGCAGTGAAATACGCCTCTGAAGCCAAGATAGACCTCCTTACTGTTGATGGTGCCGGGGGCGGGACCGGAATGAGCCCGTGGAGGATGATGAATGAGTGGGGGATACCTACGGTGTATATAGAATGTCTCCTCTATGAATACCTTTCTCGGCTAGATAACAAGGGTGCCTTTATTCCCAGTTGTGCTATTGCTGGCGGCTTCGCCCTTGAGGATCAGATATTAAAGGGTATTGCCTTGGGTTCTCCTTATGTAAAAGCGGTATGTCTTGGTCGGGCTACCCTTGCGGCGACTATGGTGGGCAGAGCCAACGAGGAGAAACTCAGGAAGACCCATGAAGGAGGCAACGGATATCAGGAAGCTTTGATGCAAACTTTTGCGAATGTTGCTAAGCTGAAGGATAGATATGGGAAAGACTTTGAAAAAGTTCCTGCGTCAGCTATTGCTATGTATAACTATTACGATCGACTGACCACCGGCTTACAACAACTTATGGCTGGGGCAAGGAAATTCCGTTTAGATTTAGTTGAAAGAAACGACCTTATGGCTCTCACTAGAGAGGCAGCGGAAATTTCAGGTATTCCCTATGTCATGGATGCCGATGGAGAGGAAGTGGACAGGATCTTAGCCTAACTTGTAGGTTGCTTGCTGTCAAAGGGAAAGGCAATTCTTTATACCTCTTTGGCTCCGGCCTTATGGCAGGCTCTATGCCTACTCGGAATCGTAGTGTCTGTGTCCGTATCCCAGTTTATACTGATAATCCCAGAACAAATTACCTTCTTAAGGGCGCTTTCTTTACTCCAGATGTAATCGAGGTGTGGCTTGAGTATAAGAGAACCAAGGAGGTCGATGCCTTAAGGCTGAGGCCTCATCCTTACGATTTTTATCTCTACTTTGATATTTGATGGAAATGGAAGGTAGCCTGCCCGCCGACTTTGGCTCTGATTTGTGATATAATGACAGCCAGTTATTCCAAGAATTAGGAGGGTTAATGGCTGTCAAAGAAAGAGCTGAGTCCAGGGAATATGTCCTGAAGATGGTAAAGGAGCATGATGTAAGGTTCATCAGGCTGTGGTTTACTGACATACTGGGCTTGCTGAAGTGCTTTGCCATCACCGTGGAGGAACTAGAAGGCGCTCTGGGAGAGGGGATGGGGTTTGACGGCTCCTCTATCCAGGGGTTTGCCCGCATTGATGAGAGCGATATGGTGGCTCTGCCTGACCCCGATACCTTCCAGTTGCTCCCGTGGAGACCCACTGAGTACGCTATAGCCCGAATGTTCTGCGACATTTTAAAACCTGGTGGTGAGCCTTTTGAAGGCGACCCCAGATATGTTCTAAAGAAAAACTTAAAGCGGGCGGCTGACCTCGGCTACACTTTCTATGTCGGGCCTGAGCTGGAGTACTTCTACTTCCAGGATTCAAAAGGAACTGAGCCTTTAGACGAAGGAGGCTACTTTGATATGACACCTCTGGATATGGCTACTGACCTGAGGCGAGAAACGGTTCTTACCTTAGAGGAGATGGGCATCGGCGTTGAGTGTTCCCACCATGAGGTTGCCGCTAGCCAGCACGAAATAGACATGAGATACACTGATGCCCTGACCATGGCCGACAATGTGATGACCTACCGCCTGGTAGTCAAGCAAATAGCCCTAAAGCATGGGGTTTACGCTACCTTTATGCCCAAGCCAGTCTTCGGCATCAATGGCAGCGGTATGCACGTTCATCAATCACTATTTAGGGGTGAGCGTAACGCCTTCTTTGACAGGGACGATGAGTATTACCTATCTAAGGTGGGCAAGTGCTATATCGCCGGGCTACTGAGGCACGCTCCTGAAATCACCTCTATCACCAGCCAGTGGGTTAATTCCTACAAGCGGCTGGTCCCCGGCTACGAGGCACCGGTGTACCTTTCTTGGGCGCGGCGGAACCGAGCTGACCTGGTCCGGGTTCCCGAGTATAATCCAGGCAAGGAAAACGCCACCAGGATAGAGTTCAGGTCTCCTGACCCCGCCTGTAATCCTTACCTTACCTTCAGCGTGATGCTGGCTGCCGGGCTGGAAGGGATTGAGAAGGAATACGAAGTTCCAGACCCGATAGAAGAAAACGTGTATGAGATGTCCGAGGAGGAGAGAAAGAAAAGGGGGATAGGGACCCTTCCCGCTAGCCTCTGGGAAGCTATTCAGCTGACTGAGAAAAGCGAGTTAGTGCGAAGAGCCCTTGGCGACCACGTTTTTGATGCTTTCATTAAGAACAAGAAGATTGAGTGGGACCAGTACCGGACCCAAGTAACCGAATATGAGCTTAAGAAATACTTACCGATATTGTGAGTCGAATGTAGTTTGCTACATCATGGAGGGGTGGCATGCGCCGGCTGCGGATTGGTATGGCTCAGATCAACACTACCGTAGGCGATTTTGCCGGTAACAGACAGAAGATTCTGGAAGCTGTCGCTCAAGCCAAGTCTTTGGGGGTTGACCTTCTTACCTTTCCTGAGCTTGCCCTCTGCGGCTACCCGCCGGAGGACCTCCTGCTTAAGCCACAGTTCATCGAGGAGAACTTGCGGTCTCTGGAAAAGGTAGTTGATGGCTCCTCAGGAATTACCATTGTAGTTGGCTTTGTCGATGCCAAAGGCGACATTTATAATGCCGCTGCGGTGATCCATGATGGCAAGCTTGCTGGTGTCTATCACAAAATATACCTGACCAACTATGGCGTCTTTGATGAGAACCGCTACTTCCGAGCTGGGAATGAGTGTCCTGTTTATATCATTGCTGGTGTTGGCGTCGGCGTTAATATCTGCGAGGACATCCGGTACAAGGCTGGGGCAGCTACGGCACAAGCCTACTCTGGCGCCGAGGTCATAGTGAACATAAGTGCTTCACCGTATCATTTTGGTAAGAGAGATTTCAGGGAGAGAATGCTGGGGGCTCGTGCCTCAGACAATGTGGCTATCATCGCTTATAACAACCTGGTGGGGGGGCAGGACGAGCTGGTCTTTGATGGCAATAGCCTGGTGCTGGATGAGAAGGGGCGGCTAATAGCTAAGGGCAAACAGTTTGAAGAGGACCTAATAGTAGCTGATCTTGATGTTGAGGCTGTCTTTCGGACGCGTCTTCACGACCCCAGGTGGAGAAAGGAGACGTTATTGCTGGAAGAGCAACGGTGGCATAGGACCAGAATAGTGGTATCTGAAGTGCCTTCTGTGGCTCCGAAGCCACCGCTACCACAAAGGCAGCTTCAGGTGCGCGACCTTCCCGGCGAGGTCTATGACGCCCTGCTGCTGGGCACGCGAGACTACATCCTCAAGAATGGCTTTAAGAAGGTAGTGATTGGGCTTTCTGGGGGAATTGATTCCAGCTTGGTGGCAGCCATTGCCGTTGATGCCCTCGGACCGTCAAACGTGGTCGGGGTGGCGATGCCTTCAAGATACTCTTCTCCGGCTAGTATATCAGATGCCGAGCTTTTGGCTCGGAATCTAGGCATCACGTTGATAACTATCCCTATTGAGAAGGTTTTTCAAGCCTATCTGGAAATGCTGACCACACCTTTTGAAGGGACTGAGCCCAATGTGGCTGAGGAAAACATTCAGGCTCGTATCAGGGGTAACATCCTTATGGCGTTGTCAAACAAATTCGGCTGGCTTGTTCTCGCCACAGGCAATAAAAGCGAGATGGCCACCGGCTACACCACATTATATGGGGACATGGCTGGCGGCTTTGCCGTGATAAAGGATGTGCCTAAGACCATGGTCTATGAGCTGGCTAGGTACCGAAACTCACTAGCCGGCTCAGAACTTATGCCATCTACTATCATAGATAAGCAGCCCTCAGCTGAATTAAAGCCCGACCAGAGGGATGCCGATACCCTGCCGCCATATGAACAGCTCGACCCAGTTCTGACCGCTTATGTTGAGGAAGATAAAAGTGCTGAGCAGATTATCGCCATGGGATTTGACAAAGAAGTGGTGGAGCGGGCAGCACAATTGGTTGACAGTAGTGAATATAAGCGCCGCCAAGCACCTCCAGGCATTAAGATAACCCCCAAGGCCTTCGGTCGGGACAGAAGGTTGCCGATTACCAATAAATTCAAGGGGTGACTGAAATTAGAGAGTTAACAAAGGTTCACGTGGTACAAGGTGCCAGCTCCGAGGCAGAAAGGAAGATAATATCCATTCTCAAGGTCTTGAGCGAGTCCTCCGAGCCGCTAGGCTCAATTACCATTGCTCGGGAACTTGAGCGCCACGGGATTTTTTTGAGCGAGAGGGCGGTAAGATACCACCTGAGAATAACCGATGAGCGAGGTTATACCCAGCCGCTAGGTCGTGACGGCAGAATGCTCACTCCACAAGGGCTCGAGGAACTCAGGATGGCACTGGCACCGGAGCAAGTCGGTTTCATACT
>SDBU01009971.1_pt1 | contig 10589 bp, 11 predicted proteins | sample 2277071 | NCBI WGS metagenome assembly SDBU01 (sample SAMN10397929, study PRJNA504765) | marine sediment metagenome | isolation source: marine sediment core GS08_GC12, 126 cmbsf | place: Arctic Ocean: Gakkel Ridge, Loki's castle | collected 2008
ACTACCGCCCTATGAGCGTGGATTACGCCTTTGGATTTTCCAGTTGTGCCCGACGTGTACAATATGAAAGCGGGATCCTCGGCTTTTGTTTTTACTGCCTCAAACGCGTCCGAGCCTTCATCGAGTAAGCAATAATAACAAACCTCTTTATCGCATTTATCAGCATCATGAGCTTTTTTGTCGGCAACGATAATGGTCTCTAAGTTCGGCAGGTCCTTTGCAACATTGTCGATACGACCTTTTAATTCCGGAGAAGTTATTACAGCCTTGGCTTCGCTATCTTGAAGTCTTTGCTTTATAGCATCCTCGCCAAAAGCGGCAAACATCGTACCCGCAATCGCACCGCATTTTAGGACACCCAGAAAAGAGACATAAACTTCAGCGCATTTTGGCATGAAAATAAATACTTTATCTCCCTTTTTAATGCCCATTTTTTGCAAAGCATTGGCCCATTTGTTTGAAAGCCTGTAAAGGCCTTCATAAGAGTAAGTGCTAACGTCTTGCTCGCCACTGTCTACGATCAAAGCACTCTTACTCCAAATCTTTGTTCCCTTGTGCTTTGTTAAAATCCAGTCCGCAATATTTAGGTGATCGCCATTTAAGCCTAAAGATTCCCCAGCTTTTTCCCAGCTAGCAAGTTTGTATTGCTCGTCGTAATCATTCAAATTTGGCTTGATTATGTTGCCTTGTGTTTTCTTGATAACTTCGATTTGTTCTCTAGTTGCCATGCAGTATCTACTCCTTTAAGTAACGGTTTACTGTTTATAATTCGACAGAAGCGCTTTTTTCTTTAACTGTCAATAGGGGATTTGTGGTTTTCAAACAAAGAATTTAGTAAGATTTAAGGAACGTGAGTCACATGAAACAATTAACTGCGGTAATCATAGCATTAATAGTAGCAATATCAATCGGCTGCATGGGCTCTCCTGCCAAATACCAGGGGAAGATAGACCTCGAAGGTTTCAAAAAAATCTCTAAAGGCAAGTTTGGATTTTTAGGCGTTGAGCACGAGCCTGAAATTTTAAAGGAAGCCGGCGTCCGCTGGGACCGCCCTCACCCCGGGCCCTTTGTTTGGAACGATATAGATCCTGACGGTCAAGGCAAAGATTTTAATTGGGATAACCCCGATAGCTATGTCGATAAGGTCCAACAATATGATTTTGTCACCTTAGCTACTATTTGGCCTTTTAATCAGTCAGATGCCGACAAATATCATAAAGATAAACCGGAGGCCAGCGGCGAAGTTTTCAGAGAACTACCGGACAAATTATATAAACCGGGCGATATGAGGGCTTACAAGGGTTTTATTAAAGCACTGGTAGAGAGATATGATGGTGATGGCGACAGTGATTATGATGGTCTTAAGTATCCTATTAAATACTGGGAAGCAAGCAACGAACCCAGCATGCAAAACGAAGAGCTTACGTTTTTTCAAGGAACGCCTGATGATTATTTTGAGATATTGAAAGCAACATATGAAGCGGTCAAGGAGGCTGACTCTGGGGCTTATGTCCTACACGCCGGTTCAGCAGGCATGGGAGATGGCCAAAAGCCTTTCTGGGACAAGATGTTTTCAATTAAAGATGTCGGAAAATATTTCGATATTGCAAATATTCACTCAATAAACGCTTCTGCTGATTTCTGGGTTCCTGATTTTGCCAAGCTTTTGAAAGAAAAAGGATTAGATGATAAGCCCATATGGGTTACAGAGGCCAACCTCGGTCGTAAATCTATGGCTCCTCCGCCGCCGTCTGAGCCAGGACAAAACAAAAAGCCGCCTCTGCCGCCCGACAAAGTAAAACCTGAAGAAACAGAGATTTCAGTTGATGAACATGCGAAGAAACTTGAAGAAGCCTTTGAAACCGCTTTTAGTTCCGGTGCTGAAAAGATATTTTATACTTCACTACGCGCTAACGATATCGATCCGGGCACAGAGCTCATAAACGACGCCAATGCTGAGAAATCGCCGGCTTGGCTTACGTTCAAGAAGCTAATAAAGAAATACGATAAGTAATAGTCTTCAGTCTTCAAAGTACAACCTTCAACAGAAACACGAAGTATTACTCGCGTTGAAGTTTGGTGATTGTAGGTTGAACGTTGCCTACTATGCTGCTTCTTCTAATCTTAGGCGTATAGGCTTTACATCAGGTTCTAACTGCATTCCTTGAACGAACAAGTCACTTGCAACCATACCGCTTATTGTGTCGATCAAAAATCTCAAGTCCTGATCAGTGTAGCCCTCGTCTTGCAAAATGCGCGAGTGAAAATTTATACAATAATCGCAGCCGGTCTGCAGTGCCGTGCTCAAACCAATAATGTGAAATTTCTCCTTGCCCATCTTTTCTTGAGTTGCCTTGGTAGCATTCCACCGAGCAACAAGTTTTTCCGGATTATTCGCCCAAGCCTGAAAAACTTTTGGCACAAAATCGAGCTCATAAAAGCTTTTAATATCTTCGTATATTTCTTTGACCTGGCCTTTAGCTTCTTTTTCAGAAATAAGTTTCATAACCACATTATTTAGATTTCCGTCTTAGAGTTTTTTAAACTTACATTATTCGCAAATTAAGTCATTGTGAGGTGCTGCAAAGGACAGATATCAGAAAACTACGAGTAGCTTAGCAAATTTTTAATCAACAAACAAAGCCACTCTATTGCTTGATAAGCTTTGTTCATCATAGCCCGGGAGTTTTTGTGTTTTCTCGTCATCTAGGGGAAGGCCCGGCGAGCCAAATGAAACTACTGTAAGTTCATATGTCTTTCCCTTGTCTTTCGCTCCAAATTTAATGCTGGCCGGTATGACCATTCTTGTATCCGGCTCAATTGAAGTAAAAATCACATTGTTGCCTTGAATATCAATTTGCTTGGCACCCAGAAAAGCTGTAAATGCATAGTTCTTTTCGAACTTAGTGTCATTAGACATATGAATATAATATTTGACCTCTTTTCCCTCTTTTACTTTGCTCTTCATCCAAATTGGAGCTTCTGCTTCTTTATCGCTTAAAATAGGGCCGCCCGTGACCTTTGTTTTAAAGCCTTTTCTTGAAAAAAACGTTTTGGGGAAATCTCTCTTCTTACTCTTTCCGGCAATCAAATTTGAGTTTATTGCTTGAAAATAATTCATTGTAGAGAGCCTAAAACTGCTATCAGTCTTATGATTTTCGAGATTTTCAAATAATATCATCGAGTAATCATGAAACCCTTCGCCAATGGAAGGTGTTTTAAATTTAGCAAGCTTCAACTTAAATTTATCAATCGTCATTTTATGAGTTAAGCTTTGCTTTCCATCCAAAACCAAAGGTATTTGCTTGTAATCTAACAAGGCCACAACGTGGTAGGTGTTCTTCTTCGACTGGTGATTTTCGATACCATATGTGCCCTTAAAAGCATCACCGGACTTTATGCGGTATCTGCTTTGTAGTTTATCGACATCCTTTGGATCGAAAGGATTGTATTTGTCAGAATAACCACTAGAAAGATACTGTTCTTGCTCTATTTTTTTAGGTTTTTCTGACTGCTTCTTACAGGAAAAACTGTTGCTCAGAGCAAAAGCTAGCAAAATTGTAATGCTTAATATTTTTAACGCTCTGAACAACAGTTCATTTCCCTTCATATTCTATACACCAATTAATTCCAGCAAAGAGATCTTTAAAAACTGTATACTACCATTTTACTTCGGTGTATATTCTTTTGACTTTTGAGCCCCTCTTAAAATAAGACACGCCTTGAGCCAGAGTATAGTAGTACGGATAATATGTGTTTTGTGCATAAGCAGTTCGACCGTAATGATTCCAGTAACATCTGTTCCATTTGTCTTTATAATAACCTGTCTGCTTTACAGTCTTCCAAGTTCCGCCACTTCTAATATACATACGTATGGTCGCACATATCTTATCTATACGATATGGCCTATCACCATACTGTAGGTATCTAGACTTGGATACTGCCTTTGCTCTTTTTGCCCACAAACCATATTGATCACCATAGTTCCAGCCTGTCGTTTCACCATACCAATATCTTCTTTTAGGTAAATCCTTACCATAGTAACGGTAAACTTCATAATCCGTTATAGCTTGAGCTAGAGATACAAACGTCAAGCTAATCATAATAGTGGCAATAGTCAACGCTATTGTTTTTTTCATTTCTTTCACCTCCTAACCAAAGCAAAAACTAGTGCCTAGAACACAAGCTAACAACATAATAATGCTTGCTATCTTGATTGCTCTAAACACTAGCTTCCTTCCTTTTCTGCTTATTTAATATAGCAGATGGTGTTCATTAATCGGTAATGCTCGGGTATGCTCACCGCCATTTAACGCTGGTATATAGATTCACAGCCTTAGATCCCGTTTTGAAATACGATCTGCCATTAGCTAGGTGAGTATAACCTAGTGCATACGAAGTTGCATATGCAGTTGCACCATAAGGCCCGCTAGGAAATCTAGAACCAATATAGTTCTTCTTTATACCTGAAGATTGCAAATTCCATCTTCCATTAAACCAAGCATATAGATAAATATATGCATAAACGTTACTGATTCTCCAATATCCATCAGTTCCGCTTCGCAGGATTCTGGACTTAGATACTTGCTTAGCTTTGCGCGCACGATAAACATTCCAACCGGTAGTTTCAGCATACCAGTATTTTGGGTTGCTGTTACCATAAGGACGGTACACCTTGGTTTGTGTTATAGCATCAGCTACAGGAGCCAACATCGCTACAAACATCAAACTTGAAACAAGAAGCACAATAGCTTTTTTCATCTCTTTCACCTCCCCTAAAGTAATTATCGTTCACAAACCAGACCTTTAAGCGCTTCTAAATAAAGGGAACATATATCTCCGCACCGTACCGGCAGATAGTTTTATAACAAAACGTCTGCCTTGCATTCGCATAAAGGTGACCCGGATTATATTTCCACCAACTAACGGCTGCTACAGATGCGCTTGCTATTGATTGGTGTTCTTTATATCTTGTCTTACCCTCGCTAGACTTTAGACGCCAGGCACCATTTTCATACCTGTAAAGCCAAACTGCCGCACGAATATATCTAATCTTCCAAAGTCCATTATAAGTAGACCTCCTAGATAGAGCATATGAGCGAGCATAGTGGCGCTTAGGAACTTGAGCCTTGTAGATATTATAGGTATATGTACTCCAAGTCTTGGCGTATGCTTTCCAGAAATAGGTTTTCCCGGAAAAAGGGTAAATCGGATATGGAGCATTTTTCTGAACAGTAGTACCGGCGATTGCTACTTGAGCAAGCATTAATAGCATTACAACAGATACTACCATTGAGATAATTTTTTTCATCTTTTTCACCTCCTTAATTAATTGATTATTAAAATCTAATTATTTTAGATAGAAGTATTTACTAATTATTAGTAGAGAGAAGAAGTGGTTAGACGTGCCATTGATAAAGATTTGATTGTGAAGTTACAATAAACCCTAAAGCATATTAATTGGTAATATTATACAATGCTGTTGGTATACTGTCAACCACTTGACGTCTTGCTAAATTTCTGCGCTAAAGCTTCTCTAAACAGCTATTTTTTTATTTTGGTTCAGTGTTAGTGACTACTAGATATATTTTTGGAGCCACTTTGATATTTAGATTTTTCTGCTTTTCTTTCGCGAATATTATTTGTGCGCGTCAAAAGAGCCCATAATGTAATTAATTATCTATAGTTATTGAGATTCTCTTTTTGTTGAATGGGACCTATGAATTATACGAGCGCTTTAACTCGATACTAGGGGAAGTTTATTAGATTTTTTCAAATACTTTTTGGCGGGTTGACTTACTTTTGCCATAGACTGCATCTCCGAACTCTCTCATCCATTTGAGTTCATCTTCAGACATAGGGCCCAGCTCCAAAGTTTTAACGTTCTCTTTTAATTGCTCAATATAAGAAATTCCCATCATACATACGCTTACTTCAGGCCTGGACAATACGAAACGATAACAATCTATTGCTTTGGGAGCAGGCTTATCTTCGGGCCAGCCTTTGGCGGGCTTTAGCAACGTGCCCCAGCGGGTGGAATTAAAATTTACAATAACCTGATCATCGACATAGGGAAATATTTCTTTTTCCGCTCCCCGGTTGGCGGCATTGTAACGGATATTGAATATTTCCATATTAGGATCTCTAAAAAGTTCAGCAGCCAGTTTGCGGTTGTGTGTTGTTATTCCAAGGTTCCTGACTTTACCTTGCTCTTTTAACTTGAGTAAAGCTTCCATAGCAGAATCGGAGGGCTTTTTGGAAACATAAGCCAGCTGAAAGATATCTAAATAGTCCCTTTTTAAAGACCTGAGAGCCCTGTTGACCGTGAACTTTATCCAAGCATTTAAGGGAATAAACTTATGGCCATAGCAAGGAACAGCGATTATGACCTTATCTCTATTCTTTCCGAGCAACTTGAGAGCTTTGGGAACAACTCTGAATTTTATCGAGCCCCAGAAAATATAATTAATCCCATTTTCAACCGCCCAGGCTATCGCTTTTGCGCTAGGATGATAACCCACGCCGATAGCCAGACGAGAAGTCTTTAATCCGGTTTTACCTAAACTTATCTGCTCAAAAACCATCCTATTTTCATTCTATACAGATAGCCCTTTAAGTTCAATTTAAAAAACAAAATTAAATACTGTTCCACATAAGGCCGTTGCCAGCCCGTTGTTTTTTTATTTTTCCTTTTCTTTCTAAATCTTCGAGTTCTTTTTCAGCTTCTTCGTCGCTCATCTCAAATACTTCACTGACTTCTCGCGTAGCCGCTCGCTCATACTTATTAAGAAACGCTAATATGTCTGCCGGCTTTTTTCTTACGAGTTTTTCGGTGGCCAGCTCACCAATAATACCTGAGAGCTCATCAAACGTTCGATAACCCTTAATGATCATTTCCCGGCCTTTGCTGTTTTTAATAAGAAAAGTCGGAAAGCCAAAAATCCCACGACTGCGGGCATCGGTTATGTCTTCCATAAAAGCTTCCTTGGCGTCTTTTGATTCGAAGTCTTTTGCAAATCTATCGGCATCTAATCCCGCTTCCGCGGCCAAGTGTTTGAGGGTTTCAGTTTTGTGAATGGGTTGTTTTTCATATGCCGCCGCTTCCCTCATTCGCCTTAGAAACTTATCGGCAAGTTCTTTATTTTGCATCTGTGCAGCCTTGTAAGCAATATTAGCAGGATAAGTAGACTTAAAATCGCTTTTTATCTCATCAAAGACCTTGATATCTACAGGCATCCCGTGCTTGCCTGAAGCTTCAAGCCAATGCGGTGCAACTTGCTCAATGCGACTGATATCATTAAAGGCGTCGTAAAAATCGCCCATATCTTTTACAAGGCCACCCATTTTGTAAGTGATTTTGACCTGATCGCCAAAAACTTCCTGAATATGCCGCAGAATAGGCTCCGAGCCCCAGCACCAGGTACAGTAAGGGTCTGTGTAGCAAATTATCTCGATTATTGGCTTCATATAATAATGATATCAAGAAAAGTTTTATATCGTTAGAGATTGCCGCGGCCTTACAATGCAAAACCTCGCAATGAGCAGTCAAGTGATTTTAGCTAAGCGCTGAATACTGATCGCTGTCCGCTAACTTACTGTGAAAACATACCGGTAACACTGGCTTTGGCAATCGTCTTGCCCTCAATAGCATCTAGAAACTCGTCAAGCGTGACATCTTCATCTATATCTAACTCTTCATTTAAAGCGTAGATAGTAGTCTCGTAAGGGTGGTCTCCGGTTCCTGCCGGCGGACGCGGGCCACCGTAAACAGGTTCACCATAGGTAGTGTTGAGCTCTTTAGAACCGGTTGGCATGTTATCAGTCCCTGAAGCTCCTTCTTCGATCGAATCGACATTTGCAGGAATATTTACGACAAGCCAGTGGACAAATTCATTGGCAACCGGATGATGATCGACCATTGCCAAAGCAAAACTTTTAGTTTCCTGCGGTGCACTCTCCCACTCAAAAAGCGGGCTGATGTTTTCTCCACCGACAACGCCTTTGTTTGCATGTTTAGCCGGCATTTTTTCGTTTTCTTTATAGCTAGAAGATTTTACAGAAAACACTCTATAGCATCCTCATAATTTTGCTTATATTCATTATTAGCTTATTTTCTTAAACTGCTCTTTTGGTTGCCCACAGATCGGACAGTTTTCAGGTGCTTCGTTTTCTACCGTATTTCCACAAGTCTGGCACACATAATAATAGACCTCTTTATTGTTTCCGAGTGCATCAAGAGCCATTTGGTAAAGACCACTATGAATTTTTTCTACCTCATTTGCTGCTGAAAATGACTTCTTAGCCTCACTCTGACCTTCGGCTTCAGCTTCCTCAATAAACTTTGGATACATCTGCGTGTGCTCATAATCTTCGCCTTCAACCGCTGCTTTTAAGTTTTCTTCCGTACTTTTAACCCCTCCTAAAACACCCAGATGAGCATGAGCGTGGACAGTTTCTGCGTCCGCAGCCGCCCTAAATAGCTTAGCAATCTGCGCGTGACCTTCTTCATCAGCCTTTTTGGCAAACGCCAAATATTTTCTATTCGCCTGTGATTCACCGGCAAAAGCCGCTTCTAAGTTTTCTTTCGTGCTCATATTTCCTCCTTGTTTTTATACCCAATAGTACAAGCGATTACTCTATTTAACCATAATCATATGGTTGCTTGAATATATTTCATTGACTTTAATCAAAAAGGATACGAACGCGGATCTATAAAAACAATAATGAGATGCCTTACAATCCATTCGCCAGACCGACAAAACTATGAACACAACACACGCCAACTTATTTCAATTAGCCTTCAAAACCTGCCAATACATTTTTTCGGTTTCTTTAACCATCTTATCCAATGTAAATCGTTCTTTAAGCTCGCAAAAAGCATTATTTGTTATTTTTTTAGTCAGACTTTTTTCTTCAGCCAATCGCTCTATCGCCTTAGCAATTTGGAGCGCTTCTTTTGGTTCGACTAAAATCGAGCTGTTTTCATTTAAAATATCTAAAACGCCGCCGGATTTTGTAGCAATGATAGGCAGTTTATGGGCCATTGCTTCCAGTAAAACAAGGCCAAAGGGTTCATTAATCGAAGGTAATACGAAACAATCAGCCGCTTCGTATAAAGCACCAATATTTTCTGTTTGATTTAGGAAAACTACTTTGTCGCTAATATTATATTTTTTGACTAGTTTTCTTAGTTTTCGATTAAGGGGGCCGTCTCCGACAATTATCAGCTTCGTTGGTATATCAATGGATACTTTCGATATTGCCTTAATAAGATATTCTTGCCCTTTAAAGTCAACCATCCTGGCAACGTTGAGTACCAAAAAATCGTTAGGTAAGATGCTGTGTTGATCTCTTACCCTTGCAAAGGTTTTCTTTTGAGCAGAAAGATCAATTCCATTATGAATAACCTCGATTCTATTCTTATCGATACCTTCTTTTTTTACCAGGTTGCTTTTTAGCAAATTGGATACGGTAATTATTTTAGAAGTCGACTTTGCTAATTGTCTTTCTATATAGAAAGCTAGCCTGCTTTTTAGCCCACGTCTTTCTTGATACGTTAGAAAATTGTGAACTGTAACAATAACATTATTGATTTTTGCTCTTCGTGCCGCGACGCGACCGACAAAAGCCGTTTTGTTCCCATGAATATGTAAGATATCAGGCTTCAAGCTCTTAAGCGCTTTTATCAACTTTCTAGTACTTCGAATATCGCTTACCGGTTGAATTCTGTCAGCAATATCTATAAAAAGTGAATGTATACCGTGCAAATCTAATTTTTGCCTAAAATCAGAATCTATCGGGCCGCAAACCGTGATCCGGTATTTGCTTTTGTCAAGGGAGCCGGCTAGATCAACTATGTGTTTTCTTATCCCGCCTATAGTTTTTCTTGTGAGTATTACTAAAGATATTTTTTCGTTAGTCATTTCTCTGTAATTGAATAAAGATTTTATTTTTCATAAATTACATTTTAGCAAGCAATCCTTAGATTTTGCTGAGAAAAAGTGAGGAAATAAAAAGAGTCAAATATTAATAGTTTAATTCCGTGGGTTTTGTCGTCATCTATCGTACAAATCTGAGCCATTCTGCTAAATCAAATAGCCTTACGGTAACTATTATTCATTTACACTAAGTAAAAAGTCAACGCTCAATGGCTTGCTAAGAACTACTACTTGATCTGAGGATTATTATAAGTAATATTTATTAGCCCTAGAATGACCCTGGAGCATCCGAAACAGGCATCCATACTTTGGTACGAGCATGGTTATGACACATTGCGCAAGGTGTCGGAGCACTAGTAGGCAGATTTCTATAATCAGGAGCACTTGGCTTGCCCGCATGACAAATACTTGAATAGCAATTTACCTCATGCGCATTACGAATTGAGGTCACTTCGTGGCAAGCACTACACATCGGAAGTAGATCTTGGCCATTTCCAACATTAACGGCTTGCCCGTTTATGTTTTCTTTAAAATGAAATACTTGCCCGGAGCCATGCTCATCATGACACACGGTACAATCAAGTGCAGGATAGCCCCGCGAATAAGGAGCCTTTAACGGTCCGTAATCAATATCGCGATTGACGAATTCCG
>SDBU01009972.1_pt1 | contig 10588 bp, 14 predicted proteins | sample 2277071 | NCBI WGS metagenome assembly SDBU01 (sample SAMN10397929, study PRJNA504765) | marine sediment metagenome | isolation source: marine sediment core GS08_GC12, 126 cmbsf | place: Arctic Ocean: Gakkel Ridge, Loki's castle | collected 2008
CCGTAATACGATCCTGCCCTCTTCAACCTCGAAAGTGAGTCGAAGGGCACTGCTGGCGCTCGCCTCCCAAATACCCTGCATTACTCTTCCCAAAAGTCCCTCTATTCAAGCAATCGGTTCCTGAGATCAAGATCGAAATCTTCCTTTATCCATGGTCTAAGCCGTTCCGGCATATTTGGTGTTTGCCTGCTCGATACATCCAATGTACCTAAGTCGTTTTGTCTTAAACTTATGCTCAATCGCATATTTGAATCCATGAAAGGGTAGTCCGATCGACGGTGAGCACCTCGGCTCTCCCTTCGTTCGATGGCCGCATGTATAGTGGCCACAGCAACGCAAATCGCCACCTTGAGATCAAGAGCGGATGAAAGTCGCAGGTTGCCTTCTTCTGTCGGGTTTACCCCCGAACGATTAATGGCCTCTTTTAATTCAATGACCTTCTCCAATCCGAGTTGCAATCCGGAGCCATCTCTTATGACACCACAATGTGTCCACATGACATCACGAAGAACATTGAACAGTAAGGAGGGGTCCTTTCCCTGGATAGATAAAGTGTCCGACTCATCAAGTGAAGCATAGAACACCCGAGTAGGTAAACTTGAGATCCCATTGGTCCTTGAATTCTCAGCTGCAGATTCACCCGCGCGTTTGCCAAAGACCAGCGTTTCGGTCAATGAATTGCCCCCCAATCGATTTGCCCCATGAAGACCCGTTGTGACCTCACCAACGGCGAATAATCCCATGACATTGGTGGACAGAGTTTCCGGGTCAACCACCACGCCTCCCATGGTGTAATGCGCTGTTGGAGAGACCTCCATCGGTTTCTTACTGATATCGAGTCCTAACGCTTCCAAAAATGTCCTATGTACAACTGGAATCTTCTCGAGGATTGTTTCCTCACTCAGGTGTGTGATGTCCAAGTAAACCCCACCATTCGGCCCTCCCCTGCCCTCCATGATCTCGGTGTAATTCGCCAACGCCACTTGATCTCGGGTTGAGAGCTCCATGCGAGCTAGGTCATATCGGCTCATGAAACGTTCGCCGTTCTGGTTATGGAGTCGTCCCCCTTCCCCACGTACCGCCTCGGTGACGAGAGTGCCCGCCATATGATCTGGCGATGTCATACCAGTTGGGTGAAACTGGACAAACTCCATGTCTGCGATTTCGCAACCGGCCTGAAGGGCGAGATAAATCCCATCGCCAACATTTTCAGCGTGGCGCGAGGTGCTCATTTGCCAAAGACGTGTATAGCCCCCTGCTGCTAAAATGGTTGAATCTGCAAGGTATAGGATTCTTTCACCAGTTAAACTGTCTATAGCCAGCGCCCCAAAGCAGTGATCGCCTTGAATGAGTAGTTTTGTGATGTGGACATTTTCTTGAATCTTTACACTCGTCTGTTCAATATGTTTCAAAAGTGTATTGATGATCTCCCGTCCAGTGTAGTCCCCAGCATAACAAGTCCGACGGTAGGTATGGGCACCAAAAAAACGCTGATCAAGAAGCCCTTCATTTGTCCGAGCGAACTTGCAGCCCCATTCAACTAGCTCCTGAAGAGCTTGAGGAGCCTCTTGGGCCATAATCTCTACCGCCAGGGGGTTGTTAATGAAGTAACCATCCTGGAGAGTATCTGCGAAGTGTCTTTCCCAGGTGTCTTCAGGATCAACCGTGCCAAGTACGGCATTGATCCCTCCTGCGGCCATGACTGTATGGGCATCTGCCCTTGCGCGTTTGGTTACAATCACGACCTCACGTCCTCTATCGTGGGCAGCAAGCGCAGCTCTCAATCCAGCTGCACCGGCTCCAATAACTAGGACATCTACTTTGACTTTGAGATACTCGTTATTCATGCGCACATACTCTGACAAACAGGTCCTCACTAAATCATATACGAAGTGCTTGGTATCCTGCCGTCTGCATCAAAGTTAAGGTGACTTTAAACCGTCTCCAAAAAATCCATATCTCACGTCCTGCCTATCTCGGACCTCGGGCCAGATCTTCTCGATGAAATGCTCCACTCCTTTCCATCGGAATTCCTCCCACTCTAAAGCTGGCGAAGCATATTGAGCGAGAAGATACATTGTTGCACGCATAGCATCTATCTCTTGTGAAGTGAGTTTCTCACCATGCACGAATCTTCGGATGAGATTAATGCCCCTGGATCCCGCGCTCGTGTTACTCATAACAGTACGACTCCATAAAGATGATTAATACTTCTGCTCGTAATTTTGAGGGGTCCTTTCCCTCCATCAGTCAGTGTTTAAAAAATGTTCGATTTCTCATTGGCCATAGAAAACCTGTTACTCTTGATCAAGTGCCTCATATCCCATCCCTTCAGTGAAATAGTCATAGTTGGGTTGGATGTCTGGCGTTAGGTCTACAGTTTCTCCTTCTGTCATTACACGAGTCCCTTCAAGATGGACGGGGGCGCCGAGTTGGTTCTCGCCATCATAAGGTTGGTCAAACCCCTGTGTTCCCACCGGCATGCTCTGGATTTCATCACCCCGAGCGAGGTAATCAGATGGGACTTCCTCTTCTGTGAAGATCGCATCATAAGGGCATTCGGGAATACAGGCGCCACAATCAATGCACGTATCCGGATCGATGTAATACCAGGGCCATTCACTCATTGGCTTACCTGGAACAATGCACTCAACCGGACAAACATCGACACATGAGGAATCTTGTAAGCATAAGCTCGTAATAATATGAGTCATAGTTCTTCTCCTTTATATATATCAATGCCGTGGACCTGTGGGAAATAACATCCGAGAGTTGTTTGGAACCCTCAAACATCATCGTCCCGGATTATCAGGCGCCCGCCTAAGCCCTCTTAAGGAACGCGTGCTTTGAGGTTTTCCGGTGTTTGTCAATCTGTCAGCAGTTCGTGCAATTTATTTGGCTGATATCGAAGATAGACTAAAGCTTCGTCCTGAATCTGCCGGACGCGCTCCCTGGTCAACCCATACTGATTTCCCACCTCCTGTAGTGTGTGCTCACGGCCATCAACGAATCCAAAACGCAGCATCAAAATATTTGCATTTCGTTCCGAAAGACCATTCAAAGTCTCAAAGATCTGCTCGATGAAGAGAGACTGTATATTGAGTTCTTCTGGAGAGCGGGTTTCATGGTCCTCATAGGTATCCAGAAGCACTCGATTCCCGTCCTCGTCCTGAGGAACCTCAAGGGAAATTATTGGACGAGATACCCTTTTCGCTTCGCTCACAGCCTCCGCGTCCAAGCCCAGCTCATTGCCAATTTCAACATCTGAAGGTTCTCGGCCTAGTTTCTGTGTTAACTCCCACGAGGTCCGCAAGATCCGGCGCACACGCACGTGCATGTGCACGGGGAGGCGGATCGTGCGCGTTTCGTTCTCGATGTAGCGAGAGATCGCTTGACGGATCCACCAAGTTGCATGGGTGCTGAAACGTGTCCCCCGGGCTGGATCGTATTTGCCTATTGCCCGTATCAGCCCAATGATCCCCTCCTGAACCAGGTCTAATAGTGAGAAGTTGTAGCCTTTGTATCGTGCCGCTACGCTGACGACCAGTCGGGTGTTGGCCAACACCAAGCGCTCTTGTGCTGCAGTGCCGTCCTGGATGATGGAGAGGAGTCGAGACTGGACTGTCTTATCCAATTTTCCATTAACCAATCGCGTCCTGGCTTTCCTGGCGTTTGCTATTTGATGTGCGAGCTCGATCTCCTGCTCTTGCGTGAGGAGCGGCTCGAGGGTAAGTTGTTGAAGGATATCTTTCTGCATATTCGCACCGAAATCATGATCGAGATGGCACTCGTTCTCAGATGCATCCTCTTCACCGGTAATAGAACCCGTACTAGCGGCTTTCCTGTTCCTAAACTCCCTGCGAGTGGGAAGCCAAGCGCGAGGCAGTACCCATTCTTTCCTTTCATTTGCCACGCCTAGTACGTTGCAGAGCCATACTCCCAAACAATGCCAGTTCACATAATGGAAGCCAAGCGTCCCGTTCATCCGAGTTTTCACGAATCCTAACACCCCACCCGAATAAAGTCAATAAATATCATTAATATCGTATAAATGATTTATTTGACCTATATCACGAATCATGATACATTTACTGCATAATCCCGTCAGGCGGAAATCCACCCTTATGCAAGATACTCGGAGTGAGATCCTCAATTTAATTCGACTACAGGAGACAGCCACCGTTCAAGCTTTAGCTGAGAAAATGAAACTGGCTGTTCCTACCGTGCGACATCATATGGCTATTCTCGAGCGAGATGGATTGGTTCTAAAATCCAATGAACGAGGGAAGATCGGAAAGCCTCATCTCATTTACTCGCTGAGTCGAAAAGGAGAGGAGAGCTTTCCAAAAAAATACGCCCACCTGTCTTCCGCTCTCATTGAACAAGTAAAGCTGGAAGAAGGACAGGAAGCAGTATTGGATGTGATGAGGAAAATTGCCCGACGTAAAGTGCAAAAGAGAAGAGCAGGTCTGGATCGCCTGTCGCGAGCGGATCAAATCGATCTCATGCTCACAGTCATGGAAGAAGAGGGATTTGATCCTCAACTAGAAATCCTGGGCGATCAAATCAAGATCCGTCATCTCACATGCCCCTATCAGGCAGTCGCTTTGAAGCATCCAGAGGTGTGCGAGATGGACGTTAATATCATTCAGTGCTGTCTTGGAGGGACGATCGAGCGAAGCGCTTGGAGACCGGACGGAGATCGGATCTGTGTGTTTCTTGCGAACACGAATCCGCCAGGTGGTGTGAACCAATGAGACTCCCATTAGCCCATCGCCCGTATTCCATCCTTGTTCGTTTTCCTGTGCTCTGGTACTCGCGCGATGATTTCGTTCCTACTCCGTTTTTGCCCCATGATTTCTAGCCGATTTGATCTGACCAATAACGCGATAGAGGTGGGTATATCGAATGCTACTCCTGCCGTGAATGTGAGCAGGAATATTCGTGGTGGTGAGGCTCCCTCGCCCAATCAAGGTTTCTCTTTGAAATTGACCACAGATTGAAGATGGTTTTTCATCTCGCACATTACTTTTTTACAGAATAATAGAGAGTTTGGAATGTTATTTAGGAGGTATTGAGTATGTCAAAGGAATATGCACACCCTGATCGATTGGTCGAAACCGATTGGGTTGCTGACCATCTCGATGATGCCGATATACGAATCGTGGAGTCCAATGAGGATGCACTGCTTTATGAAACAGGTCACATTCCTGGTACGGTCAAGGTGGACTGGTTCACGGTCCTACAGGACCCGATACGTAGAGATTTCCTATCAAAGGAAAAATTTGAGGAGCTTTGTGCTGATCTGAGCATTAGCAATGATACGACCGTCGTCTTCTATGGCGATAAGAGTAACTGGTTTGCTTGTTATGCCTTGTGGCTTTTTGAATACTTCGGTCACGAGAAACTAAAGATCATGAATGGCGGCAGGGCCAAATGGAAGCAAGAAGGTCGCCCCCTCACAAAGGAGGTCTCTAGCTACTCCAGGACGAGGTATCAAGCGAAGGATCCCGATTCGAATATTCGTGCCTTTCGCGAAGAAGCGTTCAGGCACCTGGAGGGTAAAAAGCCGTTTGTGGATGTCCGATCACCGCAAGAGTACGCGGGAGAGCTTATCCACATGCCAAACTACCCACAGGAAGGCGCGCTTCGAGGCGGACACATACCCAGCGCCGTCAATATACCCTGGTCCAAGGCCAAGAATGAGTCGGACGGGACGTTCAAGTCCGCCGAAGAGCTGGAACAACTCTATTCAAGCCACAATATCAAACCTGAAGATGAGATCCTCGCCTACTGCCGCATTGGCGAGCGCAGCTCCCATACCTGGTTCGTCCTGAAGTACCTGCTTGGGTACCCAGAGGTGAAGAACTACGACGGCTCCTGGACAGAGTGGGGAAACCTAGTGGACGCGCCCATTGAGAAATAAAAGTTCCAATGGAGAGCCTACCCACAAATCTGAAGGAGATCATTGAGGATTTCAGCCAATCTGAAGGTAGAGAGAAGCTGGAACTCTTACTGGATTACGCCGAGGAATTCCCCCCACTCCCCGAATGGCTTCGGGGGAGGCGAGACAGTATAGATCAAGTACACGAGTGCATGACTCCAGTTTTCATAAACGGAGAGTTATGCCAAGGAAAAATGTACTTCTATTTCGACGTACCTGCAGAGTCGCCTACCATTCGTGGTTATGCTTCCCTGCTTTTGGCTGGTTTGAAGGATCTCACACCGGAACAGATCATAGGAGTTCCAAGCGATTTCTACCAAGTTATGGGGCTTCACACGGTTCTCTCCTACCAACGCCTCATCGGTATCGCCGCTATCCTAGCACACATGAAACGAATCGCGTTGGAACAATTTAGAGGCACCGCTGTGGAAGATTAATTAGTGCAATAGGAAGATTGTTTCTAATCCCTGTTTCTTGCCAATTCGTTGATTCAACATACCATCGCAGCTTTTCTAACAATTAATGATATCGATCAAATTGGTTATCAAACCAAAGGAGGTGCAAAATGAGCGATGTCATTGTTCTTGTAATGCATGGTACGCCTCCAAAGGATTTCTCGCCTAACGAGGCTTGTGAGTATTTCACACTACATGGGAAGCTGGGTGATCACCATGGGCATTCACATGCGGACAATCAGGAGCATTCACAAATAGAGCGTCGTTTTATGCAGCTCGAACGGAAAATGCGCTCCTGGCCCCGAAATTCTACTAACGACCCGTTCTTCGTTGGATCACAAGAGCTTGCAGAAGAACTGGAGCGAGTACCCGGATTGGAGGTGATTCTTGCTTTCAATGAGTTTTGTGCTCCCAGCGTAGATGAAGCTTTTGACCTAGCTGTGTCCAAGCACGCGGCACGTGTCATAGCGATTACTCCTATGATGACGTTTGGCGGAGGACATTCTGAGGTGAACATTCCTTCCGCAATTGAGCGTGCAAAGGAAAAATATCCTGGTATTGAGTTTATATATGCTTGGCCGTACCAAGCCGAGGAGGTTGCAAGCTTCTTGGCTGCTCAGATCAAGCGTGTTTAATAGGCACAACCTATAGTTTATTGTAGGAAAATAAATACCGGGAACTCCTACCATTCATCCATATTGAACCCAATGCCCTAGGAGCCTTCGAAAAAGACGCATTGGAAAGCCCCTTTGCTACTTGTTCTGAATATCTGATATGGAATCAATCGAAAGATCTGCTGTGCACTCGCACACTGTGTGTGCTGAGATTCCCTCGGGTCGGTTTTGCAGAGCTTTTTCAAAAGCCATTAAAGGAAATCGTATTCCAGCTCCTGAGATCACTCCAAAGTGAGCTGTTCCGGATCGTAGCTTGAGTTTGGACAACAGAAAAAGGACATCTATTGCAATCTAACTCTCATTGAAAATTGTGACGCAACCCAATCTTCTGCAGCAAACGATTAAGCAATCAGAAACCGCGATGTTCGGCGAGAAGTGCTCCTAGCGATCTTTGATATGGGGTGTTACCAGCAGAATCCCGCTTCGTGATGAAATAACAGGGATTGAATTCAACAACTAGCGGGGCAATTCATCGGGCCTTGATCCCAACTACTGGCATCCGCTAACGGGACCTAGCTACTTCCTCGATGGAGTCATGCAATATTGAAGCCGAAGCGGCAAGGGCTTCTCTCTCCCTAGGTGATAAGTTTGCCTCGATAATGCTCTCTACACCGTTCTGAGACACAATACTTGGCACACCCATGCTAATATCGGTAAACCCGTACTCACCTTCTAAAGGAACTGATACGGTCAGAACGCTCCTCTCATTCCTAAGAATGGCACCCACAATTCGCAATAAGGCTAGTCCAACCGCATAGTTTGTTGCCCCTTTATACTCAATGATATGGTACGCAGAACGTCTCACAGCCTCCCCAATGTCACTCTGAAGCTGTTCCCAGCCATCACACCCGCCGCAATGTTCGCAGTACTCATTGATCGGCACCCCAGCAACATGAGTCATAGACCATGCCGCCACTTGGCTGTCGCCATGCTCTCCTAACACATAAGCGTGTACATTGTGAACATCAACGTCACATTGCTTACTTAATAGATACCGAAATCTTGCGCTATCCAGGACTGTGCCTGATCCAATCACACGACCCCTATCCCACATAGTCCTCTTCTGTGCCAGATAGGTCAATACATCAACAGGATTGCTAACCACAACAACGATTCCTTCCGATTCTTGCTCAACTATATCGTCCATAATATCTTCGATAATTGCAGCATTCCTCTGAAGCAAGTCAAGCCGTGATTGACCACTTTGTTGTTTCGCTCCTGCCGTGATCACAATCACATGTGCATCCTTATAGTCGTCACTATCCCCCATGCAAATATCCACATTGGGATAGTAAGGAAGACCATGTGAAAGATCCAGGACTTGACCCTTGGCCAATTTCTGGTTGACATCGAGTAGCACAATTTCATCCGCTAAACCGTTTTGGGCTAAGGCGTAAGCAAACGTAGATCCTACCGCACCCGCACCTACAACAACAACTTTCCTGGTTTTCCAATGTTCATAATGCATACTAAACCCCAATCAATGATTTATATGATGACTTCCCAACTGGTTCGAACTGCGCCGCTAATCCATGACACGCTCTGATGCCGGTGCTAAGCTGGTAGGGCCATTACAGCGAGTTGGTGAGCTGTTCCGCTCGGGATTGCAGTGCCTCGGTGAGCAGAGCCAGCTTGATACACATTTCCGATACACCTTATCGCGAATAGCAGGGCTGTCAAGTGGCAGTTCGTGACCAAATGGTGCAAGAGCGCTATAAGAATAAAGATGTGCAGCCGCGCATGGCGTGGCGCCTGATTGCTGAATGGAATGAACATTATCGTAAGAGTATTAAAACAGTGATTGAAGAACTCTACTATTGGGATGATTTAAGCAACAATTGATGCTGGGGGAGAATTTCCGTCAGTGGGATATTTAACACCGTTACACTTAGTAGTTGAATCTACGAACTTTTAAGAAGGAAGAAAGCTGCACAAATACTAATGAAATTATGAATTCTATGCATGAGCCTACCTATCCACTTTCTGATTCCAAATAGATTCCTGGTATTCCCTACCCTTTACCCAAACATAAGTTACTTTTAGTTGCATTAAAACGTAAATTCGAAAAGGCAGGGTTTCCCCTGCCTGCATTATCTGAACCTCAGATAAATCATCTCACGTGTGTTTACGACTTCTTCAATGTGGCGTCATGACTGCCAACGTTGCGCAATATGATTTTTTTCCCTTCTACCTCGAACGTGAGGCGAAGAGCTCGACTGGCTCGAGCCTCCCAAATACCATGGGTGCCTCGAATACGCTTTACGCGTAGACCTGGATGCCGCAGATCTTCAGACATGTGCCGAAGGGCATTTTGAACGCGTTTTTGTTCCTGCGCCGTTAATGAACGGTAAGCTCGACGAAATCGCTCGGTGAGAATAAAAGCCATCAATCATTCTCGGCTTCAAGAGCTGCGATCAGATCCTCAACATCGGTGAATTCTCTCGTCCTACCCACTTTGACATCTTCAGTAGCTTCTATTTCGCCATGCTGCCACTCTTCAGTCCAAAAATACGATTGGCTTTTATCGATCAGCCTTTTCGGGGTTAATAGAATTGTATCGCCCTCAACGCGAACAGCAATGTAATCCCCCTCCTCAATGTTTGTCAGTCTTCTCACAGACGCCGGGAGCGTGATTTGTCCATTACGAGTGACTTTGGTCAATAGAAGATCATCTGTCATTGTGAAATCCTATATTACGATAATAGTAATATACTATTCTAGTTCTGTGTAAATGTCAATTAGGTTTTCCCCGAATTAGAAGAAAGAAAGCGAGAAGATGAAGAAGGTAAGCAGTGCTGCGCTTGATTTGCCTGCTTATTACAAAACGAGCCTATGATTATCGTGAGAAAAACATGCTACGCATTGGGCAATGTCGACAATGCAATTCGACAACATAAGCGTCATTTAGTTGCATTAAACTGCTGGGCAAGATGCGTACTTCTCTTCCCTTATCCACAAATGAAATTCAAGATCAATTTCTTGCAACCCATTATTTTGTTAGACGAATTCAACACGCAAACGCTTTTCAAGTGCGAGAGCAGCACTCTCCAATGTTTGAAGGGTTACTGATTTATTTGCAGGATCAAGCAATCTGTCCAATGCAGCCCGACTGGTCTTCATTCGAGATGCCATTGCCGTTTTCGTCAAGTTTTGCTCTTCCATTAATTGCGCTACTTGATATGCAATAACCCGTTTAATGGCAACTGCTTCCGCCTCTGCTAAAACCCCTTCTTCAGCCAGGAATTCATCAAAATCACTACCAAGATATGTTTTATCCATCATTTTATCCTCGCAATTGTGCTACTCTACTCTTTGCTAGTTCTAAATCTTTTTGGGGTGTCTTCTGTGACTTTTTTACAAACCCGTGTACAAGCACCATCACATTTTCATCAATGATAAATAGGACGCGAGCAATCCGATTATGTAATCTGGATCGAACTTCCCAAAGATCCTTATCAAGTTTCCGGACCACTGGCATGCCCAAAGGCCATCCGAATTGAACAGTTTTGACATCT
>SDBU01009973.1_pt1 | contig 10587 bp, 5 predicted proteins | sample 2277071 | NCBI WGS metagenome assembly SDBU01 (sample SAMN10397929, study PRJNA504765) | marine sediment metagenome | isolation source: marine sediment core GS08_GC12, 126 cmbsf | place: Arctic Ocean: Gakkel Ridge, Loki's castle | collected 2008
GCTATATGGAGCACGAGCATAATAAACATCGCTTTTTTACTTTCTTTTCTCTGGCGTTGTTTTCCGCCCTGGGTATCGCTCTTTCGGAGAACTTGATCAACTTTTTCCTTTTCTTCGAATTACTGACACTCTCGACTTATCCACTCGTCATGCACGAAGGAACAGAAGAAGCCATGAAAGCCGGTGCAAAATACTTAATATATACATTAACGGCTGGTGGCTTTTTACTGTTTGCCATCATAGTCACCTACTTTTTGACCGGTACGCTAAGCCTGTCTGAAGCAGGCATGCTTGAAGGCGCTAATGTAAGTGCATTATTCTTGCAAATTCTATTCTTCGCATTCCTTATAGGCACAGGCGTAAAAGCAGGTATCATGCCACTACATCACTGGCTACCTGCGGCTATGGTTGCTCCGACTCCGGTCTCGACATTACTGCACGCCGTTGCTGTTGTTAAAGCCGGTGTGTTTGGTGTTTTAAGAGTTGTTTTAAGTATCTACGGTGTCGATTTGATGAGCGAGCTTGGCCTGGGCATAGCTCTGGCGGTTATCGCGTCTTTCACAATAATAGTCGCATCAGTTATCGCAATTAAACAAGATAACTTAAAAAGAAGGCTTGCATATTCAACCATCGCGCAGCTGTCATATATAGTGTTTGGTGTGGCCTTACTAACGCCGTATGGTATTATCGCGGCCTTGATTCACATTGCAAATCACGCTTTTACCAAAGGCACGTTATTTATGTGTGCAGGAATTATTGCTCACGAGACAGGCTATAAAAACATATCGCAGATGGATGGGATCGCCAGAAAACTGCCGATAACCTGTACTGCTTTTGCTATTGCGGCGCTTGGTATGGTGGGTATTCCGCCTTTGGCAGGTTTTGTAAGCAAATGGTATCTGGGCGTAGCTTCACTTAACCAACCGGCGTTTACAGCTATATTGTTAGTCAGCTCAATATTAAACGCAGCTTACTTCTTGCCGATCGTTTGGTCTATATTTCTTAAAGAACCAAAGGAGAGCAAAGAATCAGCTCATGCTAGTGACGGCAAATATGAAACAGTTCCCGCTATGTTGGTGCCAATCATCAGCACCGCAACTATGTCTTTGATTCTGGGACTATTTGCAGCCACTAAAGGCTTGCCTATGTCGATAGCAAAAATGGCCGCATCCTTTTTTACCGGAGGTAAAGTATGAAAAAATTGCTGACGGTATTATTGCTCATAACTTTTATAATCTCCATGTTTAGCCTAGTTGCCCTAGCTAGCACGGATGATTCTCATGCAAGTAAAAGCAAGATAGCTAAAGAAGAGAGTTCCTCGGGCGATAAGGAAAATGCTCACGAAACAGATGATGGCAACTCAAGCAATGAAGAGGGCGCGCTTGAAGCCGAATCTGCCTGGAGATTTTCCGGGTGGCAAACAATTTTTGCGGTTTTTGCGGTTCTCTATTTTGTGGGAATTTCATTGAACATCCTGCCAAGGATAGCATCTAGAGAGTGGGAGGATAACAGCTGATGAAGCTATTTATGGTGCCGGCACTCATATTAATAGTAGGCAGTCTTATTGTTCCTCTCTTAAAGGGAATCTCTAGAAAAGTATATATAATGCTGCTGCCGGCTCTGGCTTTCATAACCATCTTGTTAATGAAACCGGGCACCGTGATCAAGACTAACTTCTTGACCGGATTTAAGCTGACTTTGGTTAAAGCTGATTGGATAAGCTTGACAGTTGGCTTAGGCTTCATAATCTTGGGCTTCTTCGCTTTGCTCTACACCATACAAGTAAAAAAGACGGCTCATCACGTATTAGCCCTTTGGTATATAGGGGGAACACTGGGCGTCGTCTTTGCCGGTGATTTTCTATCTCTTTATCTTTTTTGGGAATTAATCGCCGTAGTGGCAACGGTTTTTATTCTGCTCGATAGAGACAAAGAAGCTGTAGGTGCCGCCTTCCGCTACATCATAATGCATATAATAGGCGGCCTGTTATTGCTTGCCGGTATATGGCTGCATTACTTCCAAACGGGATCGCTTGAGATCACCCATCTGGCTAAAGGCCTTCCCTTTTATTTAATAGTTGCCGGAGCCGGAGTCAATGCCGGTTTTGTACTGCTTCATACCTGGATAGCCGACACCTATCCAAAAGCTAATTATATGGTAAGCATCTTCTTGTCAGTTTTGACAACAAAAGCTGCCGCTTATCTTCTAATCAGAGTAACAGATGGCTGGGAATTATTAGCATATATGGGAGCCGCTATGGCGATCTTTGGAGCATCGATGGCGATGATGCAAAACAATGCCAGAAAGCTCTTCTCCTACTCCATTATCAGCCAGGTCGGCTTCATCTTAGCGGCTGTCGGTCTTGGAGGCCACGGCGTTGAGGCAGGCGTCTTTCACTTATTCAACAACATCTTATTTAAGAGTTTACTGTTTATGACTATCGGCGCCTTGATCTACACAACCGGTACTGAAAAGTTGAGCGAGCTTGGTGGGGCGATAAGGAAAATGCCGGTAACTGCGGCGGCTGCCATTATTGCGGCATTATCAATGGCCGGTCTGCCATTACTTAACGGCTTTGTAAGCAAAAGTCTTATTTTTGAAGCCGCTCATAACAACGATACGATCTATTTGATGCTTGAGCTTGCCGCTATTGGTACACTTCTCTACTCGCTAAAGTTTATCTATTACGGATTTTTGCAACCAAATGACGACATTGAGAAAAAAGCAAAAGAAGTGCCGCTTAACATGTCAATCGCTATGGGCGGCATTGCCCTGATCTGTGTGGCCGTAGGGCTCTTTCCTAGCATTGCTACCAGCCTTTTCCCCGAAAACATAGCGGCCGTTTATACCGGCTCAAATTTGTTCGGAATTTCCCAGATTCTTGTTGTCGGCACAGCAGCTTTCGCATTGGGCAGAAATAAAACATTTAAACCACTCGATCGCCAGACATTCGATGTAGACACCCTATATATAAAAATCATCAAGAGCCTCGAAATTTTCCCGCGTTTGTTCAGTGACTTCAATAATTGGCTCGAAGTAAAATCAGAGCGAATACCATATTACTTAGGTCTTACCAAAAAGCCACTTTCAAGCATTACGAATTTTTTGTCAGACACTCTTTTTGTTATCTGGGTCGATATGTGGTTGTTTAGACCGGCCGGCAAACTAAATTTGAAGATAGACAAAGATTATGATCCACATCTTGAAAAAAATATCCTCTTCAAACCTTTTTATTGGCTGATTTACTATCTAGATAACATGGGTAATCGCATGGCTGAGGCTATGAGTTATTTGGAGTCCAGCGTTGTTGATAAAGCTGCCGAAAGTATTTCTGACACTATGTTTGGCCAAAAAGAGATTATTTCAGGTCACAAACTTTCGTCATTTGCCAACCTTTTTGATAAAATAATAGTTGACGGCGCCGTTAATGCTATTGCCAAAATAATATTCTTTTTAGGGGATAGAGTAAGAAAAATGCAGAGCGGCCTCGTTCAAAACTATGCCTTAATCATAGTATTTGCCATTGCATTTATGATTTTTACGCTCAGTATAAAAGGAGGGCTCAAGTGAAAGGAATACTATCTGCAATAATCTTCATTCCGCTGATCGGCTCAATAATTTTAGCTTTTATCCCTAAAAAGAAAGATATGCTTATTAAACGGACCGCTCTGCTCTTTAGCGTTATTCCCTTTGTATTAAGCCTCTTACTTTATATTCATTATGATCCAACAGGCAGCAGAATCCAGTTTGTAGAAAAATTAACCTGGATTAAACAGTTGGGAATGCAGTACTACTTAGGCGTTGACGGGCTAAGCATCCCTCTGATCATACTTTCAACCCTGATCATGGCAATCTCGATCCTCTACTCCTTTGTCGTATCGAAACGAACCAAAGAGTATTTTATCTTGATGTTAGCTATGGGCAGCGCCATGGTTGGTGTTTTTATGGCGCTCGATTATATCCTCTTCTATATTTTCTGGGAAGTAGGACTAATACCGATGTATTTCTTGATAGGTATCTGGGGTGGTCACAGAAGAGAGTATGCGGCAATTAAGTTTTTCTTATACACTTTTTTTGGCAGCGTCTTTATGCTTTTGGGAATTCTGGGCCTCTATTTTTACGCTCCGGCCGCAGAACGTACTTTTGACATGATAATCCTAGCCCAAAATAGTTACCCTATCAATATTCAAATCTGGATATTCTTAGGTATCTTCTTTTCTCTAGCGATAAAGCTGCCTTCTTTTCCATTCCATACCTGGCTTCCCGATGCTCACGTCGAGGCACCTACTGCGGCTAGTGTAATTCTAGCAGCAGTGCTCTTAAAAATGGGTGGTTACGGTTTCGCGCGGATCTTAATGCCAAGCGTTCCTGATGCTTTTGAAATATTTGTGCCAATGATGGCTATCTTGGGTGCAATAAGTATCATATATGGAGCTTATCTGGCCATGGCTCAAGATGACTTAAAGAAAATGGTTGCATACTCGTCAATTTCACACATGGGTTTTGTAACTCTAGGATTTGCCACCTTAAACACCTTCGGAGTACAGGGTGCAATTTTTCAGATGATAAGCCATGGCTTAATCACAGGCCTGATGTTTATCGTTGTCGGGATGATACACGACAGATATCACACGAGAAAGATTTCAGAACTTGACAATCTTATGAATCATGCACCAGTGCTTTCCTCGGTTGTAGTATTTACGACCATGGCTTCACTTGGTATGCCAGCGCTCTCCGGGTTTATTGGAGAATTTCTCACAATTATAGGCGTGCTTGAAACAATAGGCTGGTTCTACGGAATCATAATGGCTGTTGGAATAGTGCTCACAGCCGGCTACTTTATATACATGTTAGGTAGAGTGTTTTTAAAAGCAAGAAGAAAAGAAAAGGTTACAGGAGTAAAGGTAGTTGATTTAAGTGTAAGAGATATGGTCATCGCATTTCCGATGGTTGCACTGATCTTGCTTTTTGGGGTCTATCCAAAGCCCGTGCTTGATCTGGCGCAATTGGTAATATATACGATGATAAAATAGGAGGTTCTGTTGACCCCAAATATTAATTTTGCCCCATTGGGGCCGGAATTGATAATAACATCAGTAGCTATTATTGTTTTGATGCTTGATATAACTTTAAAGAACAAATATCGAAACCTAATAAGCTGGTTCTCGGTTGCCGGTCTTGTTGCGGCACTTGTTTATGCAATTATCTATTTTGGGGTTGAAAACAGTCTTATCGTAAGTCAATTATCGATTGACCATTTAAGTGTTTATGCAAGGCTTGGTATTTTATTAGTAGCAATAATGGTTTCTTTAGTAGCTATGAAAAATACCTATACTATCCAGCATAACCAAGGGGAGTTCTATGCCTTACTGCTTTTTTCCGTTGTCGGAACTATGATAATGGTTAGTGCCGCTAACCTGGTAACTCTTTACGTAGGCATCGAGCTTAGCATGATTCCTATGTTTGTTCTTGTAGCTTTTAGAAAAGCAAGAGCTAAAGCAGGCGAAGCAATTATCAAGTTCTTTCTTTTGGGAATCATGTCATCAGCTTTCTTGCTCTACGGTTTGTCTCTTGTCTACGGTCTAACTGCCGAGCTTGAGCTAACCAAAATAGCAAGTGCCCTGGGAGAAGGCATGAGCCCTGCCCTTGCAGTCGCGAGTCTTTTGATAATCGCCGGTTTTGGATTTAAGATGACAGCAGTTCCTTTTCACTTCTGGGCTCCTGACACTTATGAAGGTGCACCTGTTGTGGTAGTTTCTTACATTGCTTCAGTCTCAAAAATTGGCGCTTTTGTAGTTGTTATTCGTGTATTCGTTGAAGCACTTCAAAGCACCGCTGTGAATTGGCCTCTTTGGTTTGGCGCTTTAGCAGTTATAACAATGACTTTAGGCAACCTAATGGCTCTGCCGCAAACAAAAATTAAGCGAATGATGGCTTATTCGGGTATCTCTCACGCCGGTTATTTGTTGGTTGGTTTGGCCGTAGGCACAAATCTTGCTATCAGCTCTATGTTTTTCTTCCTCATTGTTTACGTTTTTGCATCAGCGGGAGTCTTTTTCGTAGTAACTGCACGCTCAGAAAAAGGTGAAGCCGACGCTATTAGCAGCTACACGGGAATGGCGCAAACTAATCCTACATTAGCTTTAGTAATGATTGTTCTTCTTTTGTCATTGATCGGTATTCCACCGTTGGGAGGTTTTTTTGGAAAATACTATCTAGCTGCATCAGCGATTAGCGATGGTCAAGCCTATCTGGCCATTTTGATATTTATTAATTCAGTTATCTCGGTTGGTTACTATATAAAGATCATCGCGGCAATGTATTTGCATGAACCTGATCCTGACAGAAAACATTCAGTTGCTCCCGCCGCCACAACGTCAGTTGCTTTAGCTGGAGTAACATTTCTTGTAATTTACTTAGGTGTTATTCAACAACCGTTATTTAAATTTTCCAAGCAGATCTTCTCTAATATAAAACTTTAAGCACCCATAGTTTGCAATATCCTTAATAGCCGCTGGCATAAGAAACTAAGAAAGCGGGTAAATGTGTAAGCTCCGCTTCTCTTTTGTGTTGAAAATCAAGTAATCGTGAATAGACTACTTATCTAAATAAGTTAAAACGCTCTACTTTTTCACGAAATTCTTTTTCAGAATCGGGAACATGCTCTTTACAAAAATAGAAGATACCCTCATTTTCCGCTTTCACACAAACTTCGGTAATATCCTCCGGAGCATGAAAAGTCTCTTCGATTGTCAAATCATTATCTCTCGCACAAGAAGTACATCTTATCCTTGCACTCTCTTCAGAGTCAGTCTTGTTAAGTAATAGCTGCAATCCGACATCACCTGTAAAACAAGTAGGAGCAGATTTGTAATTGTTCTTTTGCTTTTTGTGGTTTAAGGCGGCCGCCATTTTCGTTCGAAAAGAACCCGTCTCTTCATGAAACTCGGAAATTACCATCAATTGGTTCTCGGCAGAACAATCGATCATTTTCTTCCAAACTTTTTTAAGACCTGTATAACCTAGATGCTGACGAAGAAAACCTTGATGCTTGGCTTTGTTTCCTGAATTCCACTTTTCTCGTAAATCACCCCAGCTTTTCACGTCCCTGAAACCTAGCGCCGAGAAAAATCTTAATTCCTCTTCGACATCATTAAAGTACTCAGTTGTTGTAGCATTTACTATTTTGTCAATATCTAAATTCATAAGTTGGCCAAGTTCTCTAAAAGTTACAAATCCAATGTGCGGGATAACAATATTACAATCGCTGAACTTGTCGCCGAGCTCTTCATAATATGCAGTATCACTACTAAAGCCCAGAGTAAAACTTTTTTTCTTTTCATCATACAAATGAAGCTTGAAACCAACGGCATAATTATCATGTGATATCTCACGGTGATGAGCCGGTATTACTTCAATCTTGAACCTAAAATCAGATTCTGTCATATCAATCGTTGAGTGTGGCGCCAATGTATAAATGTTGTCGATATAGCTACTGCTTGAAGATCCGGCCCTTTTATTCTTAGGTGATTCCAGCGATAAATAAGGTATATATTTTTCCATAAAACCGGTGTTTAGAAACAAAGACAAGCTTACCGGTGGCTTGGGCTTAATGTAAGTGCTTTCGTTGTAGCGGTTTAGCTGATAATTAAGGGCAACAATTGCATCAAAATCGTCTGTATGATCAATGTGATCATGAGTTACCAAAATCGCATCTATGTCATTTATTGAATATCCCTCAGAGTATAAATTTGTTATAAAGTCAAAACCGGGATCTATTGCTATGCCTTTGTTGTTCCAAAAAACAACGTAGCCGCCACCCCTCATCTGAAAAGTGGTCGGCCTGGGAACCCTGGGCGAACTTGAACTCCATCTCTTAAGGATAAGTAAGCTATCCTTTTTTTCTTTTCTATCAGGAGATAGATAGTAGTTTATTTCTAATTGTTTCCTTATAAGACTATCGCTATAAGTTATCGATTGTTTAAAGAAGTTACGTTCTTCTTGAAGCTCGCCGTCATTATTTGAATTCACTAAAGCCTCAAGAGTATCCGTTAAAAAACGCCTAATTGAGCTGTCATTTTTGAAATTGAGCTCACTTTTTCCAATTTTCTTTTTGGCCCCGGATAATAATTGATTAAAATTTGCAAGCCCATTATTGGGATCAAGCTGCAAAGCAACCTCCAACCATCGTCCAGCCTTAAGTTGAGCATATTTTTCAGGTTCATCGGGACGATAAAACAGAACTAGCAACACAAACCCTAAACGAGAAGACAGATCGGAAAGAAAAAGCTTAAATGGCTTGAAAATATCTTTTTCTAACACTTTGACATCAAACTTGCTTAGCGCCTTATAAAATTTCTCTTTTTCAAATAAAGCGTCTTGGCGAGCGTTTTCTAACAATGTTATGGATTTAGAAATTTCTTTAAAATTGATATCTAGCGAACCATTCATTTCTTTTTCGCTTCTTGCAATCACGAAAACTCTTTCTAAGGCTTTTAGGAATTGCAAAACAGCATTTTTGAATTGCCCTAATTCGATAAATATTTTTCCTTGAGCAACTTCTATCTCAGCTATCGTTAAGCTTTTGTAGCCGAAGTCATTTTTGTTGCTTTCAAAATAGGCAGAATAAATATCCAGACCGGTTGAGAAATTTTCAAATGCCCTATAGTGCGCAAATGCCCTTTGGTATAAATAACCTTTGGCAAAATAGATAGAAGCTGAGTGCCATTTCCAGCATATCTCCAGCGGGTCCTTACCTTTCTTTCCCGCTAATTGTCGAACTTCTGCACCAACAATTCTTTCGGCATTAGTAAAATCGTTAAAAGCCTTCCAGAAGTTTTCTCTTGAATAATCGCTTAACAAAAAGAAAACCCTTCCTCGATATAAATATCCTAGAGCGCCAAATAGACGTGATATTTCCCGATTAACAACCGTGGGTAACTTATGCGAGTTCTTTGCGATCAAATGAACAAAAGTAAATATATTCAGCAGCCGTTCGAGCTCGTCTTTTATCTTTGGCTCATTCCATCCTCTTTTCTTTTGGATATCTTTTGGTGACGGTTCAAGCTTATACAAAATTTTAGTATGCGCTACAGCCTTAGCAAAAATTATCAGCAATATCGGCAATAACTTTTCCTGACTGATCTTGATTGATTCCTGACGATTCCATTTCTTTAGAGCCGTTTTTATCTTTCTGACATCTTGGTCAATACCCTCGTCTTTAGCATTATTTTTCGTTTTACATAGCTGGTCAAGTACATATTCATATAAATGAACAATACACTGCTCTTCCATTTCTTCGGGAGGCAGATTGCTATTGCCCTCATAGATACTTTCTAAAGCTGAATTAAAGATCACTAGGCTATTTCTGGCTCTTTGTCTAGCATATTGGACATTTTCGAAACGAAGACTCATTCCGTGAAAGAGGTTTTGCAGCCCTTCTCGAAAATAGCGAAGAAAATCATCTTTATCAGTAGCTTTCTTTAGGTCAGGTTTTGAAATTATGTCCAGTGCTTTTAAATCGTTCCCTAATATGTGGTTATTGAAAGCATCTAGTAAGCTACCTAGTAGCTTACTGTAGTCTATTTCAATCGACGCTGTAGCCATTGCTTTCCCTTTTTTGCCTAATATTATTATATACACTTAGTTTTTCGATAACAATCAGTCGAATTAATCTCTTCACATAATCAGAAGAGGTAAATTGCCTTTTCGTTCTTCTGCTAATTATGCCGTTTTAATAAGAATACTAATATGATAGTATATTTATTTTTTAATTTCAAAAGTCATGTCAAGAGGAATCGCAGCCATTATTATAGCGCTAGTTGATATGAAATCAACTCCAGTTTGAGCAATTTCTCTTGCTGTTCCGATCATTACGCCACCTGAAGCTTCAATTTTCACTTTGCCATTAATAAACTCAACAGCTTCGTTAATTGATTTTGTATCCATGTTATCAAGCAATAAAATATCGGCTTGTGCGTTCAATGCCTCTTTTACTTGTTCCATGTTCTCAACCTCGACTTCGATTAGCTTTCCCTTAATATTTTCTCGAGCCTGCGAAACAGCCTGGGTTACACTTCTGCTTGCCAGGTGGTTGTCTTTTATTAGCACGCCATCATAGAGGCCACTGCGATGATTTAGGCCACCACCATGGAGAACAGCCTCTTTTTCAAGGAGCCTCAGGCCAGGGGTTGTTTTTCTGGTATCCTTTATTCTACATTTTGTTCCTTCAAGCTGATCTACGAATGATTTTGTCGTCGTCGCGATTCCGCTTAGATGGCTTAAAAAGTTAAGTGCCGTTCTTTCGACCGCCAGCAAAGTTCTTATAGTACCTTTTACCTTTGCAATCTCTTGTCCTTTGTTTACTAAATCACCATCAGCTTCCAGTGCTTTAAATACGGCTGTCCTATCATATAACTGAAAACACCGTTTTGCTACCATTGTGCCCGATAGAACACCGTTTGCCTTGCAAATAAAACTTCCCTCCCCGACAACATTTTCATCAAATAAAGCTTGCGTGGTGATATCACCTAGTTTCGAGAGATCTTCTTCAAATGATTGTTTTATTAACGCGTCGATAATTTCATG
>SDBU01009974.1_pt1 | contig 10587 bp, 7 predicted proteins | sample 2277071 | NCBI WGS metagenome assembly SDBU01 (sample SAMN10397929, study PRJNA504765) | marine sediment metagenome | isolation source: marine sediment core GS08_GC12, 126 cmbsf | place: Arctic Ocean: Gakkel Ridge, Loki's castle | collected 2008
GTGCACTCGCTGCGGGGCCATTAGCCTTGCCACAGCGTTTGGAACTCCCAGCGGAACCGCGTCCTGTCCGCGCCCACAGCAGCGGGATGCCAGCGGGTCGTAACGCGTTCTGTCTACGGCTTCACACGGCCGCGCTCCACATCCTCACCGGCTGGCGGGCGGCGAGGTCCTACCATGGACAACGTGAAGCACATGGTAAGCCGGACGAACCAGGTGACACGGGGTAAGTCGTGCCGCTGGTAAGTGGTTGGCTTCTTGGTCGCTTTGGAGTATGATAGACATCCGGTCTGGAGTTGAATGGTAACAAGCACATTTTGGGGTCTCCATGGGCATAGGCGCTAGCGCCCCTGTGCGCATGGAGTTATGACATACCGGAGAGGTGGCTGAGCGGTCGAAAGCGACGGTTTGCTAGTTCGCTCAGGACGTTTGTTGGAAGTCCAGGTAGACCCGGCATTACGTCTTAAGTTCCCCTACCCTGGCCATTTACGCCAACCTGCCAATCCTTACCAGTTCCGATGGATTCGGGCCGTTTCGGTTCCTGCGGGTAACAAACGGGCAACAGTCCGACTTTTTGGACGCCGGTCGAAAAGTCATAAGTTTCAGCCGGAGCACGCTGTCCGTTGACACGGTATTGCTCGCCGAACACAAGCACACAGGACAGCCTGGGCCCCCACGCCGGCACGGGAGGCACACCGGAATCAGCCATTATCTACGACCGGGAAGGCCGGGAAGGGAGTTCGTTCGACAAGGAGGGCTTGGCCGGGCACACTAGTTGTCAGGTACGGAGTTCCCCGCTAAACAGCGGCGACGGCAAGCAAGGTAGCCTGCAACCGAGGGAGGTGGTGCGGTTTGCGGGCTTTTTTTGTACCCGCTGTGAACTGAGATCTGTGATGCAGGACGGACCCGACCTCCAACAGAACGAGCTGTCAACGCGACGCAAGAAACCACCCATAGGCCGTGTTCTAGGACGTGTGGAGAAGCAAACCAACCAAGAAGGAGGACACGCGTGACGACCGAGCAAGAGTCTGATGGATTGCGAAATGAGCAAGTCAATGCAGAAGGAACATGCCAGACGCATTCGAGTGAAGACACCGAAACGGGCGTCCGCCACCGCGGAAGTCAGCGTGGACGAGATTGAATGTCCGATTGGTAAGGAGGATGCGGCGCAGATCCTCGGGATCTGTGTCGACACGTTAGACGGGTGGACGGCGCGGTACGGCATCGCCCATTTGGAATATGACATGGATGGGAATCGTGGCAATCGCGGGAAGGTCATGTATCTGCCCTCGGATCTCCTGGCTTTCCGCGAGAGGTACCGGGTCAACGGCCGGGACATCGAACGCGATGTTGAACAGATGCTGGCAGCTCCCCTCGACCCCGGCCCGGGTGAGGGATGACGACAACGCGAGTTAGCAATGTCGTGGGGTGGTGGGCACTGCCCAGGGCCGCTATTGCCCCCCCCGGAACTGCCGGTGCACCTGCCGGTAAACCTGCCGGCGCCCCAGCCAGCCGAAGAACCCACACAACCGAGGGGCGAACGCATGAGTAACGCAGGACCAGTCGTAGACGAAAAGATTGGTCAACTGTCAGCCAAGCGTGTGCTTCGCAAGGAGAAGCTGATAGAACTCGAAGAGAGCGTAGTTCGACACGGCTCCCAGAAGCCCCTGACCGTCTGGAAGGAGCAGAACGTGCTGCTGGACGGCCACGTCCGCCTCGAGCTCTGCCTAACGCACAACATCACTTACGAAACCGTCAGCATCAGCCTTCGGGACCACACCGCGGCGCGGAACTGGGAAATCCAGGACCTGCTTCGGCGCGATGACCTCAACGTGTACCAGGAATTCGAGCTTCTGTTCGGCGCGCTGAAAACGGCACAGCGGAACCGGAAGAAGAGCCCACGGGAGGTCCCCGGCCCCGCTGGTGACAACCCCTCCCCCACCGACCAGGACTTTAGAGGGTGCCTGATGAAACCCCTAGAGATCTCGCGAGACATACTGCTCAAGATGGAGCTCATTGCAGATTATGCTCCTGAAGCGGTGAAGGCCGACGTCCGCCGTGGTGCGATCAGCGTCGATGAAGCCTACGAGGTCGCCTCCTCCGTCGCACTCGGACGCGACCCCATTCGTGCCGCTTCCATCCCTCCGAGGTCAGGCCGGCGACGGCCCAGACGACCAAAGCCCTCGCTTGCGAAGCTGCAGAGGAAAGCCCAAGCATTCGTTCTGGAGATGCAGAGCTATGGGAACAGGGTGGTGCGGGGCGAGACCGTTGCCTCCCCCGACGGCGTCGCCCGCCGGATCGCCTTTCGTCCCCTATGTTGACACACCGGGTGCTGTGAAGTAGGCTTACCGACGGATACGGATACTGGATTCTGTCGCACGGAAGGAGTCTGCCATGAAAGTGCTTTGCAGGGCTTTGGCCCTCCTGCTGATCTGCACTGCGTGTTCGGCGGCCCAGGCCCGCCAAACAAGACATTTTACTTTTGAGGAGCGGGGGGAGGTCATCGGCAGGCTCTATCGACTGGGGCTTGAGAACGATCGCCGGCACATCGGCACCTTCTTCGAAGCTCTCAAAGACCGGAATCCCGAGGTCCGCGAGGCCGCCATCGCCCAACTGGTGTTCACCCATGACAAGACCGCCCTCGAACCGGTCATCGAGGCGATGAAAGACGGCTCCCGTCAGGTGCGGCGGTGCGCGATCGCCGTGCTGGAACGAATCGGCTCCCCGGAGGCTATACCCGTCCTGACCGAGGCGCTCACCTACCGCCCGCCCGACTACCGGGAGGGCGAACCCTTGCGTTTCGAGGAGTACTTCAACCGGCTGGCCGCTGCCCTGGCCCTTCACCGCCTGGGCAGTGACGCCGGACGGGCCACCGTGCTGGAATGCCTGGAGACCCAGGACACCAGGATGGTCCAGAGCATGGCCCTCAAGGCCGTGCTCTACATGGACCTGAAGGAGGCGATTCCTGCCTGCATCCGCATCGCCCGAGACCAGCAGTTCTTCGGGGAAGACAGCCCGGGCCTGTTCGCCCTGCGCGCCCTCTGGCACGTCGGCGACAATGCCCACAGAGACGAGATCGTTGAAGTGGCCCTCGAGAAAAACGATTCAATCGGCATGCATGCCCCGATCTGGACGCTGGCATTGCTGGTGAAGTTCGGCGACGAGGCAGCGGCGCAGGTCTTCAAGGACACCCTCGCCACGACCCCGCACCACGAGCATCAGTATCAGTGCATCCTGGGTCTGGAGAAGTTCAAGCCGGAGGGCGGCGCCGAGTTGATCGTCTCTCGTGTCCTGCCCCCGAAGATATACATCGAAGAGACCGGTGAGGTGCAGTGGGCGCGTGAGTACAAGGTGTTCAAGATGGCCTGCGATGCGCTGGGCACGATCGGGGACAAGTCGGCCATACCGGGGATCAAGCTCTGGTATGAACGGTACAGCAAGCCCCGAGACCACTTCTTCTACAGACTGCACCTGGCCTCGGCCCTGGCCCGACTGGAAGACCCGGAGGGGCTCGCCCATCTCCAGGGGGCCCTTACCCATGAGGACGCCGCCGTCCGGCGCCTGACGGCCAGACTGCTGACGGCGCTGGGAAACGAGGGTTCGCTGCCGCTGCTTGTGGAAGCTGTGAAGAAGGAGACTGAAAAGGCTACCTTCGAGGTGATGCGGGCCGGCATAGGCGAGCTCGGTGCGGTCCCCGCCGAGGTCGCGGCGCTGCCGGGTCCGCCGGCACCGCCGGTGCCGGAAGACACCTACGGGCAGTTCAGATACCTCCAAGGATGGTTCGACGACTGTGCCACAGTGGAAGCGATGGAGCGCATAAGCGGTCTGGTCGAGGAACTCGCCACGGAGGACGTGCGGTGGGTCTTCACCATCTACTACGCTCCCCTGTCGCGGCACGACCATGAGTATCACCGCGTGCTCGTGCAACGCTGCTTCGACCGCGGGTGTGAGATCGCGAACCACACCATGTACCACAACCCCGACGGCCAGACCATTCGCGCCATGACGGACGACGAGCTGCGCGTCAACCTCGCCGGCTGCAGCAATTGGCTGCGGGCCTACATCCACGGCCTGGACAAGATCTACGGGTTCAAGGGCGGAGGCGGAGGCTTCCGCCGCCCGGGCGATCCGGTGCGCGCCTGGCGCGACCTTCGCCAGATCCGCAGGGAGGCGAACTTCAGCCGGGACATATCCACTCGCGTGAGGGTGCCCACCTTCTCGGGCTGGGATATGCAGGCGCCGCCGTTCCACCCCGGTCCGACATTTGGCGAGTGGGCCGAAGGCCTCGGCGGCGACCTGGTCAGCCCACGGGCGGCCGGCGACCTGCGCTACGCGTACGACGCCAGGGATCCCAAGGAACGCATCGAGGCGTTCGCCGCCAGCATGGACTACTGGTACTTCCACCAGCCGCAGACGGTGCTCAGGCTTTCGGGGCACGACTGGCCGAACAGCCCCTTGCCCGACCGGCCCGGCAACGAGAAGCACTGGGAGATCCTCAGCGGTGGTATCAAAGAGATCCTGCTCAACCGCAGGGATCGCTATCCCCTGCTCCGGACCGTGACCAACCTGGAGCTGGCTCACATATTCCGGGGCGACGCCCAACCCGCGGAGATCCTCACCCGCGAGGTGCATCTCCAGACCGCAGGCAGATAAGCCGCGGCGACATGCACTGAAGAAGCGCCCGAAGACGCCCTGGAAAGAGCGCGAGAAGCAGAAGCGCGACCTGGTCAAAAAGCTTGCCGAAGCCGAGAAGCACTGCGACTTCTACACCGCTCTCTACCGGCAGTACTTGGCCGACCCGCTGAAGCTGTCCATCTATATGGGTGACGTCCGATGCTCCGGCTGCGTCCGTGTCCCGTTAGGGTGACGTTGACGCCTCCGTGGTGTCCTGGCCCCTGAGTGGATGGGGGTACGTATACGGGGTGTACTTCAGAGCCCACGCTTTGCCGTTCCAAGTGTAAAGCCTGCCATCCGGCCCGGGGGCCAGGGCGTCCCAGTCGCCCTCGTCAGTTACCCAGAACCCGACCCCGGCGCGTGTCGGTTTGATTGCCTCCATCTCGGCCCGCGTGCCCATGCCCATGCCGCTGGAACCATCGAAGGGCTCGACTTGGCGGTAGAAGTCGCGGTCCTGTGCGATCAGATCCGAATCGAAAAAATCGACACCACTATAGAGAGCGATGGCCTCGGGGCTCGCCTTCCGGTTCGACCGTTCCCACGGTCCCCCATTGACCATGCGGTTGTTCCAAATGTACATGGGTTCACTGCCCCCTACCTTGGGGTCCTTGCCGGTGCCGATCTGGTCGTCGATCGGGTAATCCCTCGGGGTCTGGTATTGATTGGCAAAGTTGGCGTAAGCCCCATAGATGCCGTAATCGCGCAGCATGAAGCTGCCGCCGGCCGCCCTGTTAGCGAAGATGTGGCCCGTGCCGCCCCGCATCTCGATCGTCAACCACCACTTGCTGGTGTTCGTCCATACGTTGTGGTATATCTCCATGTGGCGCACGCCTCTGGCCGGAGTGTTGGTGGCCTTGCCGTGGCCGTCCACCTTCATGGGGCCATTGATGGTGCAGAAACGCACCACTGCCTTGCCGTTGCTGTTGATGTCGCAGACATAGCCTCTCCCGTTGAACGTGCAATCTTCGATGTACACGTTGTCCGCTGTCCCGATGCTGTCGTCGGTCTGCCAAGCGTCAGCCGGGCCGCGGGTGAAGATGAGCTCTGAGTTGCCGGCTGCTCCATTGAGCGTGCAGTTGTCGACCAGGCCGAAAGAGCCGTGCGCATACAGGAAGTAGCTGGCCTTCACCTGGTTGAATTCGATGTTCGTGATGCGCCATCCGCTCGCGCCGCCAGCTGCGAACGGAGAACGCTTCTCCACCGAAGCGCCGGTGATGGAGAAGTCCCTGACCGTGGGCCCGGCCAAGAGACGAATCGCCGCGTTGGTCCAAACACCGGATGAGTCGGCGATGACGATGGTTGTGCTCCTACGTCCGGAACCGGCGAGGGTGATGGGTTTATCGATGTAGATGGCGTCTCGGTCAGCCCCATAAGTGAAGGTCCCTGGTGGGATCATGACCGTGTCGCCGGCTTCAGCGTCGGCGATGGCAGCCTCCACATCTTCTTGCGAGCCGTCTGTTGTGTAGACTGAGCCTTCCTTCTCCCACGCCGCGGCCGTCGAGGCGAGGCCGGCAAGAAGCGCGACGGCGATCAACAATCCAAGCGCAGCCGGAGGTCGCACCGCATGCGGATCAGGCAGGCAGTCACGGAGGGAATGGGGTGGGTCCCGCGCATCGTCCGTGAGCTTGATGCCGATCAGACTCGCTTTCTTGGACCGCACTAGCGCGCCTCCTGTGACTTGCCAAGACTCCACCGTGATAGCCGTCGCCGGACCTGGGAAGACCGATCAGTATGCTCTCCGGGACTGATTTGACCGACCCCCGTCGTAGTGCCAATCTCTACGTTACGCCGTTCTCCTGCCCGCCCATTCTTTACCCCTGCAGGAAGGAACGCTCGGGCAGGATTCTACCACCGACTACTGACCGCTTCAATGGGCCCGGTTGCTGCGACTGAATAAGCAGTCCGAAGGAATGCCATTCCTTCGGAACCCTACCTTTCCTCGCGGAGGATGGATCCATGCAGATCTACTGCGGATTGTGTGGCGAGAAGTCGCATCAGCTTTTCGGTCACCTGAGGGAAGTGCACGAGATGGGGCCGGACAGATATGGAGAGCGCTGCCCCGGTGCTCTCCTCATAAGTGAGGATCTGGCTGCTGACATGCGTGAGCAACGGATCCTGTCGACCGAGAAATCCCACGCGCGCATGGCGTGCCGCAACTCACACGGCACGCCGACGCGAGCAAGGGCCATTCGCTTGCAGCTTGCAGAGGCAGCCCGGCGCCTCGGGCTTGAAGCGGCGGAGTTCGCGCGCAGTGGGAGGATGCTGCTGCGCCTAATGGAGTCGCCGGTCCTGAGGCAGGCACTCCAGCGGCCGGCGCAGTCCTGCGCCGGTCAGGCTTGAGGTGCCGGGGCGGCCCCCGCCTTCGCACGGTGCCGTGGGGGCGCTCGGAAGCGCCCAGCGAGAGCCGCCCCAGTCTTCAATCAGTCCCCGTGGATAACGATGCTGCCGCCTTCGATCTCGGTCGCGGCATTGGAGTCGTCCGCTTCGCCCATCTGGTACCCACGACCCTGTCCGGACCGGGCTGAGCCGGTGAGCTAACGCCTGCAAGCTACTGCTCACCGGCCGCTTCTCTGCGTCTAGGGATTCGGTCGCCGAGTCGCGGTCCAGATCGTCCGGACCGCGCCGCTCAGCGGCGTGTCTCCTCCATTGGCTCCTCCGTCATGTCCTGAGATCCCGCGGCGGCTTCTCGGAGCCACCATTCGAGGCTTTCCTGCGGTGCGTCCAGATCGTAGATGAGCACGTCTTTCTCCACGCCGCACGCCACCTTGGAGCCGTCCGGCCCCGCACACCTGCACCTGGCCGGCGCTTACTCCGCTCGCCAGCCCAGCGTGTAGGCGTAGGAGTCGAACCTATCGGTCAGCTGTGTATCTCCCGAACCGTCGGCAGCGATTCGATAGATCCACCCTCTGTAGTGAGTGCTGCCCGCCGAAAGGTTTCCACCCCATTTCCACGCTGCGTAGGCAAGATGGGTGCCCGCGGGCGACCACACGGGGTAGTGTTCCGAGGTGCTGCCATGATGCACGAGTTGTCTGACATCTCCGCTCTCCACGTTGATAATGTGGATGCCGGCATTATAGATGCCAAACGCGATCTCGGTGCCGTCAGGCGACCAACGAGGCTGCCCCACGCCCGTGGCGAGAACGCTGGAGAGGCCCTCGGACCTCGCGACATACAGGCTGGCCGACTCGCCCCCCCCCGTGACCGTCTGGAATGCAATGGACTCCCCGTCTGGCGACCAGTCGTAAAACTCAACGTCGGGGATCGGCCCCGAAGAAGAATGACGGGTGGGGAACACATCTGCCGTCCAATCCAAGAGAGCCGGCTCCCCCACGACGAGCTGATCAGACGAGAAGTCTATCTCAAGTGTGTAGAGGCCCCCCTCGCCTTCTACCAGTTGGGGATTGTCGGGGTCCGTCAGATCCCAGCGCCTCGCGAACCAGGATACTGCGGCGTCCCCCGGGAGCCAGCGCGGCCTGACATAGGTAGATGGCATAATGTTTTCGAGGGACCGGTCGTTCGTAAGCTGCACTTCTTGCCCGCTTTCATGGACCGCAAAGAGCTCGGCGCGCCAGCCGCCCGAGGGGCTGTCCCATGTGAGTTTGCGGGACTCGAGGAACCAGCGACCATTATGTAGCAGGTGGCTCGGTTCCGACAAGAAGCCCCTGAATCCTTCTCCGGTGTAAAGGAGTTGCTGCTCTGAGCCATCCGGGCTGGTCGCATAGACCTCGTAAGGATGCGAACACGTGAAGTAGATGGTGCCCGTGTCAACCGGCTCCTGAGGCGGCTTGCCCGGCTTGCCTGGCTTGTCGGGCTTGTCGGCGCTGGCCAGGCTCGCGCCCAGGATCAGGATCGCCGCCGCAGCGACGAGCCCCACCGTTATCATGCTCTTCCACATCATGCGTCGTCTTACGCGTAACATCTCTCACTCTCCTTGCCTCTGCAGCCTGCTTGACCCAGGGGCGGGTCTGCGGACGTAATGACAAAGCCAGAGTTCCGGGGGCGCGAAGCGCCTGTCCGGACCCGGCTGGGCCGGTGAGCTAATGCCTGCAAGCTACTGCTCACCGGCCGCGTCCTTATTGCCAGGAGACCCCCGCGGCAAACCGCGGGCTCCTGTCTGTCCTCTTCGCTATTGCTGGCGCTCCGCCGCCACCTCCTTTCTCTGTCTGTCACGCGCATCACTCTCGCCGCGTTGGCCGCCAACACCCCACACGACGCCGCGCGAGCCTAGTGTCACAGGTCGTTCACCCAGTTGGGGTTCCAGCGGGGACCGACTTCGCGCTGGCGGGGGGTGTTCGTCACGTTCACGACGTCGGTGATCCACGGAGTGCCATCCGGGTCGACCACGAAAACCGCGCGGTACAGCTCTATGTCGGGCCCAGACTCCTGCCACGGCCCCCACTCTGAGAAGGCAACATACTCGCCGTCAGGGGACCAGGTGTCCACGGTAACTCCCAGGGGCCAATGGCCGCTGACCGTCACCAGTAACTGACCATCAATCTGCTCCACCGCGAGGCCAATGATCGCCCCCGAGGCCAGAGAGCCGTTGTTGTAGGCAACGAACTGTCCATCGGGCGACCACACTTTCGGGCCCGAATCCTCAAAGCCGCCCCCCTGGTTACCCTCGAGGCAAAGGGGGATAAGCGCCCCTGTTCCAATGGTGCCGCTCTCGTCAATGAAGACTTCCAGCAGCACGATGTCGTAGCCGATTGTCAGCAGCTCCTCCTGGTCATATCCCTGGAAGGCAAGGTAGCCCTGATAGCCGTCAGTGACAGGATCCAGGTCGGGCGAGAAGCGGGGGCTCTCCATGTCGTAGAGCACCTGATCGAGTATCAGTTCCTCACTGCCGTCCAGCAGGTCGAGGGCCCAGATGCGGCCGGCACTGCTGTAGACGATCTTGGTGCCGTCGGGGGACCACGTCCAACCCCCGTTAGTGGTCGAGAGCGGGCCGTTCGAGTCCACCAGTACGGGTTCCGATCCATCAGGGTTCGCGACGTAGAACTCAAGGCTGGTAGCCTGTCGTCCGCCGACTCTCCAGTTGTAAGCGATCATCGTTCCGTCCGGCGAGTAGCGCCCATTGCGGGTTACGCCTCGCTTCGCCTCCTTTACCACCTGCACTGTCTGAGAGCCGTCTGCGGTCATGAGATACAGCCCCGATTTGCCCCAGATCTCCCTATAGAGCAAGGCGGGGTTCGTCATCTCCGGCTCCTCAGGCGGCTTCGGCGGCTTGCCCTTGGCGCTTGCCAGAGTGGCGCTCAGGACCAAAATGGCCGCGACGCCCACCAGCAGGCCAACGATTCCCACGTTCTTTCGTATGCTCTCTCGTCTTCCACGCGACATCTCTCACTCTCCTTGCCCCGTGCAGCCTTCTTGACTCAGGGGCGGGTCTGCACACATAATGACAAAGCCAGGGTTCCGGGGGCGCGAAGCGCCTGTCCGGACCGGGCTGGGCCGGTGAGCTAACGCCTGCAAGCTACTGCTCACCGGCCGCGTCCTTATTGCCAGGAGATCCCCGCGGCAAACCGAGGGTTCCTGTCCTTTCTGTCCTCTTCGCTATTACTTCCGCTCCAGTATCCCCTCCCTTCCGCAAGACGGTGCAGCCTGACCTCAGCAGCCCTTCTCAGATAGCGCCCTGTTCGGCGATGGGGTTGTAGACGTCGTTGGCCATTGTGCGCAGGACGGTCTCCCAGGCGTCGGTCGACCCGGCTCCAAGGCAACAGACCCGGTTCAGTCATCTCTTTCCTCAGGATCCACAAACAGTCTCTCCCTAAATTCTCCAGTTTCTACCGCCCTACCGTACCAGAAACGTACCAAGTTGCAGCCAATGCAGGAGATTATGGCGGGGGCGTGCGGGAATTCCGGCTTTTCTATATCGCGGAAGGCATTTGCAGGATAAGACTTACGACTATTAGGCCGTTG
>SDBU01009975.1_pt1 | contig 10585 bp, 22 predicted proteins | sample 2277071 | NCBI WGS metagenome assembly SDBU01 (sample SAMN10397929, study PRJNA504765) | marine sediment metagenome | isolation source: marine sediment core GS08_GC12, 126 cmbsf | place: Arctic Ocean: Gakkel Ridge, Loki's castle | collected 2008
ATACAAGCTATCAATGCTGGCAGACTACCCCTGTGTTAGCACGTTAATATTCAGGGCTCCCGTTCCAGAAATCATGGACTTGAGCGAGATACAAGCCGTATATCCTTTGCTCCGGGCAGTTAAGGCAGTAGACGAAGTAGATCGGCTCCAGCACGAATACGGGCTAGAGAATCTTCAACCGGAAGGATGGTTTTCAGGGCCTTATATATTACGTCCTGGCAACAAGTTAGTTGTAGATGTGGCTACGACGAGGGAAGCATCGAGCAACGATAAAATAGCGCTGATAGGTTTTACTATAACACCTGAAGAGGAGGAATAATTGGCAGAAACAACAATCAGGGTGAAAAGACTAAAAGCACTACTTCAAAAAGCAAAGGAAACACATACCCGCAACGTAACGCTGACAATCCTACGAGGTAAACTCACCGCTTCCCTTTTTGGCTGGGATAACAGGGGCGAGCCTGTTACCACTACTATCGTAATAGAGAAAGAGGTGAAATGAACTACTGTGATGCGAGGAGACCACATATAGGGCATAAAGACAAAAATGGTTGTGAGATTTGCATGTACGATACGGTGCTGACAGAAGAGGGCAAAGAGGCAGTGGTTGTGCTTTTCCCTGGACCCGGAACAGCGGGAAGCCCCAACTTTATTCTGGATTTTGGGCCTAGTTGCTATGTCCTGTATCCTGACTTTGATAAATGTGTAATAAAACAGGAGGGAAAACATGAAAACTAAAACAGACCAAGAGAAAAGGGACAAGATACTCAAGAACCTGCATTTGGTGGCATTCACCTACAACAGTACCAAGGGACATAGAGTTTGGCATGTCGCACTACTCTACAACCGTGGAGATCTATGGGCTGAAGGGAGGGCAGCTTGTTGCCCTGCTGACGTTATTACCGGTCTATTCGATGCTGAAAAGGGCGATGAGCTATCATTGGGCAGAGCACGTTTGGCAGCGAGAAAAGGAAAGACCTATGGGAACCTACCCGGTGGGTTTAGTAAGGGCGCATATTTCGGCCCTCCTCTTAAAAGAGCGTTGACCTCCTTAGCCCCGCCAGTGTCCTTAATCCCAGCGGTGTTAGGTAGTTTGCTGGCACCTAATCGTAAAGGATGGCTACGCCTAAATAATGGGTATTTCAGCCATGGATAATTCGCAAATGAAGCTCCAGCAGTTGTCCCTTCGGAATTTCAAGGGGTTGAGAGAGTACATTCTAAAACCAGAGGGCAAAGACATATCCATCTATGGCGACAATGCCACCGGAAAAACAACCCTTATGGATTCTTTTACATGGCTCTTGTTTAACAAAGATAGCCAGAACAAAGTAGACTTTGAAATTAAAACGCTTGGTGCAAACGGGGAACCACAGCATGGATTAGAGCATGAAGTTGAGGGCGTGCTGGACATGGGAGGTAAAATACTTACACTAAGGAAGGTATACTCCGAGAATTGGACAAAAAAGCGAGGTTCGGCAACCAAGGAATTCACCGGGCATACCACAGACCATTTCATAGACGGCATACCTGTAAAAAAGAATGAGTATGAATCAAGGATTGCTTCTATCCTGGATGAGGACATTGCTAAACTCTTAACTTCGCCCAGGTACTTCAATGAAGTTCTCCATTGGCAGGAACGAAGAAAAATCCTTCTGGAAGTCTGTGGGGACGTAAGCGATGAGGAAGTAATTGTCAGTGATGATGCTCTCGCCCGTCTTCCGGATATACTCAATGGCCGCAAGCTCGAGGATCACCGTAAGGTGGTCATGGCCAGGCGCAGCGAAATTAACAAAGAGTTAGAACTGGTACCTGTCCGCATAGACGAGGCGCAGCGAGGGCTACCCCAAACGGAAAAGCGTGCAGAGGAATTAATCCCTTTCATAGCACTTCTGAGACGAGACAGTAGCCAGATAAGTCAGCGTATTGCAACTATGGAGGCAGGGGGTGAGATAGCAGAAAAGACTAAGGAATTGCGAGAAGTCGAGTCTGAGCTGCTTGGGATCCCGGGGGCATACAGGGTGCGTTACGCTGATAATATACAACAGGCAAAGATTGATATAAGGAAGTTCATGGATGAATCCAGTAAGCTTGAAACTACTATAAAGCAAGGCCAGCAGCTAGTGCATGACAACGAAGGCACTATTAGTAAACTTGAAACGAACGTGGACCAGTTGCGTCAAAAATGGACTGAGACCTATAACCATGAATTCACCTTTGAACAAGATGATACTTGCCCTGCATGTGGACAAGCATTGCCTGAAGCTAAGCTGGCCGCTGCCAGGGACAAAGCGCTGGCCAACTACAATGCGCACAAATCTCAAGTTCTAGAGGACATCGACAACGAGGGAAAACTGTCCAAGAAGTCGATTGAAGAGATGCTCGAGAAGAACACTCAGACTGAACAGCTAATCACTGAGAATAAATCTAAGTGGGCTGAGGTTGGAAATAAGATAACAGCCGCGGAGAAGGCGGTGGCCACATGGGAAAAGCAAGAGAAAGACTACGCTATGGACGAGGACTATCTCCGGAAACAAGACCAGAAGGAAGCTATTGAGAAGCAAATTGAGATACTCCGAACTAAAGGAGCTGATGCTATAAACGAGGTCCGCTTTACCCTCCAGGAAAAAGATGCCCATATTTCAGAGTGTGAGACTGCATTAGCAGAAATCCAGCAACGGGAAAAAGGTTTGGAACGCATCGAGGCGTTGAAGGCTCAGGAAAAGCACCTGGCAACAGAGTACGAAGCACTAGAACAGGAGCTCTATCTCACAGAGCAATTTGTTAAAACGAAAGTGAAACTGCTAGAGGGCAATATCAACAGCAAATTCCTTCATGCTAGATTCAAGCTATTCGAAGAGCAGGTGAATGGGGCAATTGCAGAATGTTGCAACACTACCTTCCAGGGAATTCCTTACAACTCAGCACTAAACAACTCGTCCAGAATAAACATAGGGCTCGACATCATCAATACCCTGAGTGCCCACTTCTCCTTTGCAGCTCCTATCTGGATGGACAATGCCGAGGCAGTAACTAAACTGCTACCAACAAGGGGTCAGCAAATAAAGCTCTACGTGAGTGAAGCTGACAAAGTATTAAGAATCGAGAATAAGGAGGACAACTAATATGTCAGAAAATAAACAAGCAGCACCCAAACCCTATGAACTGGTAACTTCTGTGTCTCGCACACTGCGGGAATTTGCCGATAAGGGAGAGCTGGTATTACCCAGCAATTACTCTATTGAGAATGCCCTGAAGTCTGCCTGGCTAATGTTACAAGAGACGCTCGACAAGGATAAGAGACAGGTTCTTCTTACCTGTACGAAGGTAAGTATCGCCAATGCCCTGCTTAATATGGCTGTTCAGGGACTGAACCCCGGTAAAAATCAGTGCTACTTCATAGCATACGGTACAAAATTGCTTTGCCAGCGAAGCTACTTTGGGGCAATGGTAGTGGCCGAAAGGGTAGCAGGAGCAAAGGATATTTGGTCAGAGGTTGTTTTCGAAGGAGACGTTTTTGAATATGAGATAGCCCACAACCGGAAGAGGGTTACCAAGCACACCCAGAAGCTAGAGAACGTTGGAAAGGGTATTATCGCCGCCTATTGCGTTATTGAGTTTGGGAACGAGAAGGCTGCCCACACCGAGATTATGACAATCGAGCAAATCCACAAAGCATGGGATAAATCCAAAATGAATCCCGATGCGCCTACCTCGACTCACTCAATGTTCCCTGAAGAAATGTGCAAACGCACGGTGATAAACCGAGCCTGTAAGAAGCTAATCAATTCATCCACCGATAGCAAACTATTTTTAGAGCACTTTAACCGGTCTGACGAAGAGCAGGCTGAGGACGAGGTGTATAAAGAGATATCTGAGAATGCCAACCAGGATCCTATTGATGTTGTGACAGAAGAGAAAGAAACGGAGATAGAAGAAAAGGAACAAAATCCAGCTCAGGCCACAGTGGTAAAACAGCAAGCCTTAAAAAGCCCAGAATTCTAAATTGGAGGCAGGAATGCTAGACTTTCAAAGTTATGCCAGTTCTAGTAAGGGTAATTTGAATACCCTTACAGATGGGAAAACTCATATTATGCTTGATTGCGGTCTTCCATGGAAGCAAATTCAAAAAGCTCTTAGCTTTAAGACATCGGAGTTCTCTGCTATTTGCTTGAGTCATTCCCATTCTGATCATTCAAAGGGCATAGCTGATGCGGTAAAAACAGGGCAAGACGTTTATCTTCTACCTGAAACGAGAGTGGCTTTGGGATTATCAGGGCATAGAATCCATGAAATTGAGACATTCCATCAATTTAGAATTGGAACTTTCCAGGTAAAAGCATTCCCGCTCAAACATGATGTCCCGAGCTGCGGATTCCTTTTTGTAAATAGTAAGGGAGAGCGAGCAGTTTACATTACTGATACGCCGTATAGCCCCTTTCGCTTTCACCATCTCCAAATCATAGCGATAGAGTGCAATTATAGTTTGGGTTTGCTCAAGGCTAACACGTCATCATCTACTCTGAGACGGTCTATTATCCAAAACCATTTCGCACTGGAAACAGTGGTGGATTTTATGAAGGCCACCGACCTGAGCCAGGTAGAAAAAATAGTGTTGTTGCACATGAGTGATAACAATTCGGATGCCCGCATGTTCAAGCGAACGATACAGGAGACTACCGGAAAGATGGTACAACTGGGTTAAAGGAGGATAAATAAATGAAATATATGTATCGAATCTTAGCTGGATTAGGGTTGTGGGTATTGGTTGTATTTGGGATATCCCTTATTCTTCAATATACTGAACTAAGTGCATGGAGCAAATTGTTTAATACACTCTTAATGCTAATAGGCTCTGTATTATTTGTGATTTTCCACGATAGCGAGGGTCCCTAATGTGTGAATATTCGCGTGATACCCCCTTTGGCAAGAAGTGTGATACGACTGCAAGCATATGCCCTAACGAGAGGGACGATTGCGGAACCCGAATAGAAGCCCTCCTCAATGACTGGATTCTGGGGGTTCGGGATGTAACCGACCAAACAGCCCAGTTTGTTCGTAATTACCTGCGGAATTATGATATTTCCGTGGGTGAATTAAACGATATGCCAATCGTAAAAAGATAAAGGAGATTTTGTATGGAAAAGATATATGCAACCAAAGAGGAAGCTGAAGTATTGGCGGACCTACAGGCTAAGGATAGAGCTTTAAGAGATATGCTTAACCACCTTGTAGACATGACTGCTTCTAATGCTAAGGAACAACAGAAATGGTGGCATGGCATAGAAGCTAGGCTAGAGTTAAATCTAGCAAAATGTAAATATAAAGCTAATTCCGATACTAGGGAAATACTACTGCTTGGAGAGGAGGGTTAAGTAAATGGACCCTAAAGAAATCAAAGATGCCCAGAAACTATCCTGCCCTCATAGGAGTGACTCGTCAGGTCAAGTGTTTTGCATGGGGAAAGACTGCGCACATTGGACTGTGCTGGAGATTGCATATCCTGGCCCGATAGCAGTAAAAAAAGAGATGATGGGAATGTGTATTGACAGAGCATCTTTACTAAAGCCCCCCGTTGTAATGCAGCAAGGCGGTATGTCTTCCGGACCCACTAATCTAGGTAAAAATTGATGGAACACGAACCGTCTTGGGCTTTTGGCCGTGGACTTTCGGTAGCTAATGGATTGCCTGATCCAGGAGCCTATGAAGACCTTGAGGACGGCGCAAAGGTTGAGAAACGCAAGGCGGAACTCGAAGCGCAAACTAGGATGATGGCCCTCTTTGATAACGAATTAGTGAAACTACAGGCTCAGGTAGATACGCTGAGGATGTGGTTGCATACTTATTACCGCAAGCCACTACCTAAAGACAATCAAGGTGGATTGAAAAAAATTGATTAGTCAAGGAGTTACGTATGGCTAAGCCTGAAATAACGGAGACCATAGGTGGGCTAGACTATTTCTGGCCAGAACACTCCGTCTATATTTACGTAAAAAGAATTAAATCCTCAGACGATAAGGTTACTGGGGAGATTACAATACTGAACGAAGACAAGGAGATAATATATCCGGCAACGCTCCTTAACTTTACGGCAGACAGAACTAGAAATAGCTTAGCGAAGACACTTACCGGCTTGGACAAAGACCGGCCATGGTCGGATATAATAAACTCATTGAGCGTTTCCGTCTTGGACATCACTAGGCGTGGCGAGCCTGTCAATGAGCTCTGGACGTCCGATGAAGTGGCTCCCTTGGAATACCTGCTGGATCCGCTCATTATAAAAGGTGTGCCGAATATTATATTTGGGGAAAAGGCATCTTTCAAATCGGGAATGGGGTTAATGGCCTATCTCTGCCTGATATTACCTTGGCATGACAATCCACTCGGCTTCACCGCTCCAAATAGAAGCATTATTTCACTGATACTTGATTATGAACTACCCGGTGAAATAGCCAAGCGTAATGCTAAATACTTCACAGACGGGATGGGGCTAGGGCCGGTTCCCTTGTACCATCGCCGATGTTCTGCTCCTTTAGCAAGTGAGGTTGAGCAAATAGCAAATCAGATAAAAGAGGTCGGTGCCGAATGCCTCATAATAGATAGCCTCGCGAGGGCTTCTGGAGGTGAATTAAATAAGACTGAGCCGGCAAATGATTTCTTCGAGACACTAGACAAGCTGAATATAACAAGCCTTATCTTGGGGCAGACAGCGAAGCCAGTGGAGGGGAAGAGTAAAAGCAGTATATACGGTAATGCCCTTTTCACCTATTATGCGAGAAATATTTTTGAAATATGTAAGCAGGAGTCACTCAGAGACAATATTCTGGACGTCGCCATGTTCCATCGTCACTCAAACTTAACTAAGATACACCGGGATATGGGTTTCCGCGTAACTTTTAATGGTACTAAAAACACCATCAGCAGAGAATCCGTTGACCTGGGCGAGTTTCTGGAGAAGGTTTCTACTCAGAAAGCTATATTCAACGAATTAAAAACAGGGGCTATGTCACCCGTAGATATAGCAGCAGCAACGGGCGGTAAGGTTGAAGTCGTCAAGACGATTCTCCAAAGACTAAAGAAAAGAGGGCTGGTTGTTAATCCTAAACATGGCATCTGGGGACTACCAGCAAGGAAGTAAAGTAAACAGAAAGTAAACATGGTAAACATTGTTACCTTTGAGGGTGAAATCGTAGCTAAAATGAATAAAAAAAGTGTTACCTTTGAGGGTAAAATCGCCGTTATAAGGAAAGGGATATACACTAAAGATATCCCCCTTATATGGGAAAAGAATATGATACACAACTTATTTATATTATCACTCCTTATTATCTTTAGGGTGTTACCGTTGTTACCGTTGAAGCTAAATTAGCTATGAAAAAATGGAGGTTTGAAAGGTAACAATTTTACGAGTGGGCTTGATAGTTGTTCCCCATCATTTAGCTGTGAGAAAGGTAACAGCGGTAAAAGTGTTTACTTTGAACGTAACTCACGAAGGAATATATACCAGGCTTGGCTAGAATTGGACAAAACATACTTAATAGTGTTACACTGATAGTGGAGGTAAATAATGATACATATACATAAATGTTTGCGTTGTGGGCACGAGTGGGCAAGTAAAGATATTCGCCCCTTGCGTTGTGGTAAGTGTAAAAGCCCTTATTGGGACAAGAAAAAAAAGCAGTAGGGTATTTATAATGGCGGCACCTAGAGTATATAAAATTATTAACGGCGTAACATATTGGCAGTGCGTTAGGTGTAAAGATTGGTTTGAATCTGATAATTTCTATAAACACCATCAAAGTAAAAGTGGCATTAAATCAGAATGTAAAAAGTGTCATGGCTTAACCTCTATGGAGACATGTGATATAGATAATACCAGAAGAATAAATAGGGAACACATGGGGAGAGCCAGGGCAAAGGATATTGAGAAGTTTAAGGAGAGAGAAAGAAATAACCCCCCAGCCTCTCCTGAGAAGGTTTGTGCTAGGAGTGTATTAAATATGGCTATTAAAAGCGGGAAGATTATAAAGCCTCAATATTGTACTGTTTGCGGAACAGGGAGAAGGATAAACGGACATCACCCAAATTACGACAAGCCTTTAGAAGTTGAATGGCTATGCCCTTTGTGTCATGCAAAACGCCATAGGAAGAAAGGAATAAAAAAAGGCCATCACCGAAGGGTTTGCCGAATATAACTGGGATAAAAGCTAATGAACAAAGCAAATAAGGATAAGCTTAGGAAAGAGATGTCCGAGATATTTTGTGATTGCTATTCCGTTGATTTGAGCGTGTGCGAGAAACATGCCGTCTTTCGTCCTCAACTGGCAATAACAAAGCTAATAGCCGCGGGCTATCGTAAAAAGGAGGTAACATGAAATTAGAAAGAGCCATTAAAAACCTTAAAGCTGCAAAGAAAGATTGCGGCATGATTCCTTCCGATGAATATACCCCAACCATCAATCTGGCCATTGAAGCCATGGAAGCCGTGAAGATGGAAAGGAACGGTGACGTCTATGCCCCGATTCCAGCATTGCCAGGCGAAACGGAGGAATAAATGGATGAGAAAATATGTCCGATTATCTTTGTAGGCGTCTCTATGGTTGCGGTAACGGAAAGACGAGCAGTTACCTGGACATTAGAAAATAGTGCTTGTTTGGGGATAATTTGCGTATGGCATGAGAATGGTTGCCCTGCATTCCCCAAGAAACCGCTGAGTGAGAAGGAGAAAGAATGATAGATACGGGTACAGTGATAATGCAGATGTTGGAAAAGGCTGAAGAGATCCAGGCCTTGTGCAGTGGGGGAGAGGGTAATTACTTCTTTGACCATCATTTGAAGTATGGTTCTCGTGATATGAAGTATGATGGGTATGTGGAATATGGAGGGGGAAAGAGACAACAATTCAGGACCTACGACGGTTATCTCTGGCACGGTATTTGGGTTCCACAGCAACATCAGTATCAGGACATGCTTAGCATGTCACTGTCCAAGTTGGCTCTGAATATACAGAGTTACTATAATGGTCTTTCAGAGGATAGCTGGACTCCGGATGATTGGGTGCCTCAAACCATGGACCAGCTCCAGTGCTTTATGGTGATGGCCTCTAACCATAATAAAAGATGGAATGGTAAAGAGTTTGCCCTGGAGAAACTACCATGATTACCATGACATTCATCATAGTTGCTGGAGTAGTTATATGCGTTCTATTTATCTCGATAGGAGGAGGTTTTAGTAAAAAATGAAAATAACAGACGGAAAGCAAGACACCAGCGAGGAAATGATAGTCATGCTCACGAAGGCTGACGAGATACAGAAACATGCTCCAACGGCCGGATTTGACGACGGGAGGTTCAGGTTTAAGCGTCTCGAGGACAACTTGTTCGTCAGGGTAGGAGGGCACTGTAATAATGAGGCTTTCTTCGAGGATTATAAACTCATCTGGATGCCCAACCAGTACCAGTATCAGTATATGCTGGAGATGTCGATGTATAAGCTGGCTATGAATATACGGGGTTACTACGACGGCCTTTCCGGGGGCAACGAGTTGCAGGGTGATTGGATGCCTCAATCCATGGACCAACTCCTTTGCTACATGGTAATGGGATCCAGACATAATAAGTGTTGGAACGGAAAGGAATACGAGAAGGAGGTATTGACATGAGAAAGAAAGTAATGGAGGAAGTTACAAGACGGTTTTGCGATATATGCGGGGAAGCGACAAACAGGGTAGACATCGAGGGTAGGGATTATTGTGATAAGCATTTTCCTGAGCAAATAAAGATAGTCAGGGAGAAAGTAATGTGTATGATACTAGGGGCTACCATAGCCGGAGTCGAGTTTAGTCACGATTGGTCCATGAATAATTTTAGTCATATTATAATCAGTTTGCAGGATGGGACAACACTCAAAGTTGTTAATGACGGCTATCCCTCTTTATATCTAAAAAACTTGGATGGCGTTTCGGTAAGTTACACGCCTGGGGGCATCGTTGCTGAAGTTCGTGGACAGGTGATAGCATGAAAAAGATACCAACGGTTATTGATAAATGCTCTGATTGCCCATTCTGCCATGAGTACAATATAAAAGGCAGACTGAAATGTGAGCACCCTACCCCTAAAGATATTGATATTCATGTAATGGAACTTGATGCTGAAATTCCTGAATGGTGTCCCTTAGATAATACGAGCGAAGCATTAAGACAGGTGGATAAATGTGTTTGCCCGGTTTGTAATAAAGAAGCGTTCATAGAAACAGAATCTCGCTGGGGGGTATTCCCTGACCCATATTGGTTAACAAAGGAATGTCTTTCATGTAAATATAAGGTTCATACAGAGGGCAACCTACATGATGATAGGTATAGTCATAGTATGAAGGTTTTACATATGCCAATTTTAGAGGAGACGCTATGAAAAAGATACCAGTAAGAGTGAAGGTTTTAATAGCTATGTTTGCAATGGACACACTAGGTAAGCTGTTAGATAGAACACCCCCCACTGAGAGACATTGGACCTCCGGTCCTATCATGCCGGAACATATCTCCTATGACATCATCACCAGCTACGTGAGAAAACAGAGAGGGAGGCTATGA
>SDBU01009976.1_pt1 | contig 10584 bp, 7 predicted proteins | sample 2277071 | NCBI WGS metagenome assembly SDBU01 (sample SAMN10397929, study PRJNA504765) | marine sediment metagenome | isolation source: marine sediment core GS08_GC12, 126 cmbsf | place: Arctic Ocean: Gakkel Ridge, Loki's castle | collected 2008
CCAAGGGCAGAAGGATAAGGAGCAATCCCAAGAGAATGCTTTTCATGCTGGCTCCTCAGCCGCCGATGGCGCATCGACCAGACGGTTGAGCATCATGGCCAGCTTCGCGTCACTCGCGTTATCGGCCCACTCGCTGTCCACTCCGCAGGCAGCGAATAACAGCAACTCAAGTTTGCCGTCAAGGGCGTCAACAAGTGGAGTAAGGCGTGCGATGAGTTCCTCGCGGCTCATTGAAGGCCGTACAGCATTGGCCTCATCCGGCTCCGGCTCTGGATCCGTGGCCTCCTCCTGCTTGCCTTTGAGCTTGTCCCTGACGCGCTCGGTCGTTGTCGGCTCGTTCGCAACGACTTCGGCCTTGCCTGCGTCAATTACAGTTTCGCCCATGTCAAGACTGTCCATGGTTTCTAGGTTCTCGGCAAACTCGGTGGTCAGCGGCAGGTACTTACAGAGACGGCGCACGGCGGTTTTCTTCGCCATCTCCTCGTAGTCCGTCACCCAAGGGCCAGACCTTCCCGCCTTGCTTCGCGCACGGATTCCGTCAATCTGCTTCTTGGTCATAACCTCCCATTGGACGGCTCCACCAACCAGCCGAGCAATAGCGTATGCGGCCTTGACCGCGCCGGGTTCTCCATCCCAACATGGCTCGTGTTCGAGCTTCGCATCCAACCCATAGATGCACAGGAACCGCTCGTTCTCGTGAACCACATGCGCCTCGATGCTGAGAATCTGGCCCGACCTACGGGCAAGGTCAATCAGCCCTCGGTATCCCACGATAAGCTGTGCCGTGGTTCCGTAGGGAACAATGTACGCCGAGCCAAGCAACCCACACGGGTCGAGACCCAACTGCGCCGAGTTGCAGACGGCAAGAAGAAGCGAGTCAGGCGTACATTCCTGTAGCTTCGGCGTCTTGTAAAAGGCTTGAACCGAAACCTTCATAATGCGGTTGAGGTCGGCCCCTTTGGCCATTACGTCCTTGATTTTGTCGGCGTTTCTAATCAGGAACGCCTTGAACTCAGCAGTCTTCTTCACAACGGCTGTCTGTCTCGCCATGTCTTTCTCCTTTTCAGTTATCAAACCAGAACACGAACCGGAAGTCCTCAAGGTGCTCTGCGTCGAAGTCCTCAGGATATTTGCGGAAGTCCTCGTAAGAGCCACCTTCCAGCCACCCAAAGTTTTCGTTAGAGCGCCATTCAGGGAGTTCGCTCTTGGCCCAAGACACCAATGTGGCAATCTCGTCTGACGAGAGGTAGCTTATCGAATGACCATCAGTCCCGTCCCAGTAACAATACTGTCTGGTGGCCGCTGTTACGTCCACGGGCAACCCTCTTGGCTGTGCAATAGGAGTTTCTGTCCCGCGAACTCCCGCCATCTTTCCAAACAAGCCATACCATCGGTCAACGTCCGCTTGGTTATAATGTAACCACTTTCCGTTGACCTTTACCTCAACGTGCAGGTGAATATCACAGCCCATCCTGTCTCCTTTCAAGCTGGCGGCTGGCCGGATTCCACTCTCCCTCATTCCGGTGTTTCATAGAACACAGCATCCGGTACGGTTTTTTGTGCTCCGAGGGTGTGTCTCGCAGCCGCCAACATATGTTAGCCAGCCCAGCGGGTCAAGAAACGTCTGCTGCCCGGTTTCGTGGACGTGTGCTTTGTGATAACCGAATCCGGAGCACCAAGCTCCTTCGCAACCTCCTTCCAGTTGGTTGTCTGGCCATCCTTGCTACGCTTCCACGTAATCCGTCCGAACACGCCTTCAAGACCCGCGTGCTCGGCGATGATATACTTGAGGTTGTTCTCGGCGAGCATCTGTTCTTCGCCGATTTTTGCTGCCGCAGCCTTGGCCTCCTTGAGCTTGAATGCCCACTCCTGAGCGTCAGCGGTGGCCTCTAAGAGCGTTGGCTCGTCGCCGTGGTAAATCTGCCCAAGGGCCTTCTTCGCGCTCTCAGAAGCGTCCGGTTCGGGCGGGCTCTTGTCGAGAACATGCTCCCAGAACTCGCCCACGATCTTGATGAGCGACTCCTCAAGCTCCATGTCCCGGTTTATCACGTACTCACGATAGTCCTGACCAGCAATCAGCGCAGCCAAGTCCCATCGAGGCACATCCATCACAGCCATACTCCACGCGCACTGGAGCAAGTAGGGTTCTGGAACGGAGTCTTCCTCGTCGCCCCACTTCCACGCCTGACGGAAGCCAGCCGTCTTGATCTCAAGGCCACGGACAATATGGAAGTTTTCGTTGCTGCGAACCAAACCATCTGGCGTGCAGAGCATCCATGTCTTGTCCTCGCGTCGAAACGTCTCTCCAGAGTGGCGGCTTAGAATCAGCCCTTCCTCCGCGAGCTTCTCGGAATACTTGGCCGCGATTACAGCCTCCAGCCTGTTTCCCCATTCGCTCGCCGGTGATTCAGGGCCGTACTCCGAGAGTCCCACCTTGTCCATATAGACGGAAAGCAAACTGCGGTAAGGATTGAGTCCGCACACAGCAGCGACCTCTGACGCGCCAACGCCAGTCAGCCTCAGTTTCAGTTGCTCGTCAGTCAGCATCTGGTTTGTCTCCTTTCTGTCCTTTTGGATACAGCGCCAAGCGTGTTGCAACCACCACCGGAAGCTGCGCAACATCATACGGCCCGCCATCGGCCTCACACCCGTAGTCCGCCCATTCGGAAATCCTCACGAACTCGTCAAGCAACCGGCCCGCTACTTCTCTGAGCAGCGCGACCTCGGCCCGTAATTCCTCAAGGTCATCGGTATGCAACTCATGGTGGGCTACGCGAAGGCGTTTGCACTGAGCAAGCTCCGCCTCAAGCTCCTCAATCCGGTTCTTCAATCGGCCTCTGTTCATGGCTTCTCCTTTTCAGCGCGTTATAAAACACCATATCAACGAAACCGTCCCATAGAGCATCACCGCAAACCCCAACACAAGAGCCACCCCCGCAAGCCGCCCCGGCCTGCCACCGACCATGTTTCGCGCTTCCTTGGCGCATGAATCAGAGCAAAAGGCCGAGCCTTCGCGTTTCGGCTCAGTAAAACACCATCCGCATTCAGCCCAAGCATCGCGGACAGGCAATTTCCCGCCTCTAATTTGCCGATCCTGTTGTGCAAGCCCGCCATACTTTGTGGTGTGCAATACAAACTCTTCATTGTTCATCTACAAGCCCTCCTTTCGTAAGTTCTTCGGTACATGCCTTGCACAGCCGTCTCCTGTCAGCCAGCTTCGACGGGACAAGAGACTCTTCGCCGCAGCTTTCGCATATCACAGGGTTGTAGGGGAGTGTGCGCCCAGCGTCCTTCGATTGAGCCTTGCCGTGCATCATCGCGTTCACACGCGGGACACAGTGCAGGCAAACCCCGAAATGCCCCAGATGGGTAGCCTCCAGCCCGCAATGCGGACAGAACTTACGACATGCCCCACACGCGCGGAACCTCTTGCTTTCCTTCGTCGCCAGCTTTGTGCTGCATATCATACAGTACGTGGCGATTCGGCCCAAAGCCCTGTTGATACGGTCTGTTCGTGTCTGTGGTACGCCGCCCGTCACTCTCTCCGTGCGTCCAGTTGCCCTCTCGTCCGCCCATCCTTCCTCGGTACGGTTCGTCGTCTTCATCAGCCCTAGCCCTCCGTATTCTTAGCCTTTCTTCCTAGACATCACGAAAAGTGAACGCTCGGCAACGTTGTGCCTGTCCGCGTCTTTGGCTCAATCAGACTTATTGATCCTGTCCCTTTTATTGTCTCGCTCGCCAGTACGGTTCTCTCAAGATATTTGGCTCGTTCATATACCCTGATTCTCTCATAGCTTTTGACTCGCTATACAATACGTGATGCTATCAAGTCTGGTCTGGCTCGCTTTTGAAATTTCGTCACTTGGGTATACGACCGTTTCCGAAAAGCGTCAAGTTTTTTCTACAGCAGCGGCTCCATGTCCGCAAGCGTCTTGTACCCGATGTCGTTTCGATACTGTACCATCGGAATACCAAGGCGCGGGATCATGGCACGGGCGCGGCCTCCTGCCTGCCTGAACCATGCGGAACCGTTCTCATCTCCAAGAGCCATCGGCTTGCCTCTCGCTGTAACCGTCCCAACAATCCCAAGCCCACCAGCATAATAGAGCCCGGTCTCGTCTTCTGCAATGTCGATGGGCCAGAAGTGCCGCGCCTGTCCATCGTCAAGCTCTATGTACTGCCTCGGCTCCCCAGAGGCAAGGCCGTATGGCCAAGGTGGCAGCGTCAGCGAGAGAGCGACCCCGCAATCGCCACCGCCTTCCTTCGCACCCGGCTGGATGAGCGCAGTAAAGCCCCCCGGAGTCATCTCGCTGAGGCACTCGATGATGAGCGGTTGGATCCCCGCCACAACCCTGACGGCAGCAAGCCCATTCGGTACGGGTGTAAGGTATAAGGAGAGTAGCCCCCGGTACGGTACGTCGGCAAGGGACTCTTCGAGCGGTGTCAGCCACTCGTCTATCAGTGGGCTTCCCTGTGGCAGCGGACACAGTTCCGCAGCTATGATCCCGGAAAGAGCGCCGATATCTCCAGCTAGGAGCCGATTACGAAGAATGCCACCATAGTACGGCGCGGCCAACTTTCCGTCCTCAAACCATCCGCCGAGGAGTAGTTCGTATGGTGTCGTAACCCGCTGGGCAACAGGCAACCCGCTCTTCGCCAACACCATCTCGTTGTATTTCGGCTTGAGGCTCATAAGCTCAGCCCACGCGCCTCCAAACAAGACACGGTGGCCTTCGGCCTCCAGTTCGCTTACGAGCTTGCCCCAACCGCTTCCATCCACGATAACGGCATCCCCCTTGCTAGGCGGCATCGGCAACGTGGTCAGGTGGAACATATTGTCACCCGCCAACGAGTCCGATATGTGAACCGTCACAATGGCCCTGTCACGGACAGCCCTGAATGCGAGAGGTACGCCATAGTCTCTACTGACAAAATGCAACTTCATCGGCTTCCCTTCCTATTGTCCTTTTTCAGCTTCTTTTATGTTTTCTTCCTGAGCGCGACGACGCTGCTCATCTGTTCTCCCTCTTATGTATCTGATGTCCCGGCGTTCTCGCGCCAGTCGCTGGAGTTTCCATGTCCGCAGTTGGCTGGCTGATGGAAGCGTTCTCTTGCCAGACACCGGGCCGGTCAATAGTACCTCTAGCATACCACGCTTGAGTTCTTCCGGCTTTTGCTTTTCCTTTATGATCCGACCCGGCAGAGCAGTAACGCCAACAGCGTAGCCACTTGCTATGGTCTTTAGAAGCAGCTTCGCCTTGTCGCGTTTGGCCAATCCTTTGAGTCTTATTTCGCGTCCCCATTCATCCCGAAGTCCAGCCAACCCGGCAACAAGTGGACGCAGAATCATCGGGGACAAGCTATACAATACACCGGGAAGATCCTCCACGTTATCTGGCGCTCGCATGACATCCCCAAATGGGACGTAGGACGCAAGGTTGAGTATTCTCAAGCGGCCATCCTTGCCACGGCCTATTGGAATAGCCAATGCTCCCATCTGCTCAATCTCTTCCTGCGTCACGTCATACTTCTCAAACTGATGGTTCCGCTCCGCCATAAACCCTCCGATAATCAAACCCGCTTTCAAGGTAAATGTTACTGGGTTGTGTTTCATCTGTTCCCCAGTGATTCGGGAAAAATTATACAAGACGGCGGGCAAGAACGGAGTAAAGCGTGATGCCAATGTAACCCACCTCGGCATGTCACGAAAATTGAACGTCGCTCGTTCCATGCTGTCATACGCTTCGGCTTGCGTCAGCCCGCGGACGGTACGATAGTAGTCGTAAAGTGCGGCCTTCCACGTAAAGTCGATATAGCCATACTTCTCGCGCAACCTGTCCATCGTCCGGCCAATCGGCCCTTGACCCGTCTTGAGAGTTCTGCGTAAGTGTGCGGCGAACGTCTCTTCTCTGATGCCGAGTTGGTCAATCTCTGATGCTATCTTGCCGGTTCCTATCCCCTTGTGATACTTTGCAACCCTCCCCCAAAGGCGGGCATCTGACACTGCAAGACTGTCGGCCATCATAATCGTGATCGGGTTCTCGATATATTGTTTTGCCCACCTGACAGGGTTCCCCGCTGTAACAAGGAACCGCTGTATGGGTTCGCCAATGTTCCCAAGAAGCCGCGCAATGGCCCCTCTTGGCCCTATTGTGGCCCGAAGTTCTGCCGCGAGTGCCGGTTCAAGGTAGCCCTCCTGCAACTTGCCAAACTCAACGTTTTTCTCCACATCAATCTTGCCCGTCACGATGCCAAGGGTCTTGTAGGGAACCCATTTGTCAATCCGTGTCTCACTAAACAGCCCAGCCTCTTCTGCAACCTTTTTGATGTTTGTCAGCATCGAAACCTTGCTAATTGCATGGATTGATTCCGAGAGGTTCTTCCGCAAAGCCTCATCATAAGCGACGAGTTCGTCGTTGTCGATGAGCTTATCCCACGGCACGGGCGGCACAATTCGATAGCGCAAATGCGGATTGCGCTTCTTCAACTGGCTAAGCCGCGCCTTCGCAGCCTTTTCATTCTCGAACAAACCGTTCTTTACGGTGCGCCCTTCGCGCCCTTTGACAACCCACAAGGATGACTCCTGCGCCACGCTATGCTTACGTTCGCCCACACTCAACCCGAAGGTCTGCCTCCCAAAGTTATACCAGCGTTGTGTAGCAACCTTGAACGCATGACGTTTGTACTCTCGCGGGAACCAAGACTCATCGCCATCAATCCAGCTTTCGCGCACTGGCATACCAAGCCGCTGCCGCTGACGACCGTAGCTCTGCGCAATGTCCTTTATCCAGTTGATGGCCAACTTGCCAGTCGGGCGTAAGTGTTTGGGCAAAGTTGACACTGGCTTCGATCCGGTCAGAGCATGGTAAACAGCATTCTTGTCGGCCTTGCTCAGATTGGGCATTCCGGTGTCCAGTGCGTCAAGAAGCTGACGCGCATTGTTGTCGCCAGCGATAATCATGTTTCGCGCTTTGAGGAAAACTTCCCGTGTCTCCGGCGTCATAGAGAATGGCAGTTTCAGGCCGCTGGGAACAAACTTGCCCAAGAAACCCGATGCCTTCTTGGTCAGTTTCGATACCGGGGCGTTGACCATCCCGCTGAGTTTGCCAGCCCACTTACCCGGACGATCCAACCGCGACCACGACATAACATGGTCGAGGTCGTCAACCGTCGGAAGCCTAACCTCGCCTCTCTCGTGTGTACGCATCCACTTCATAAGCAATGGCCTTGCCCGCTTGACGCGCAAACTCACAGCCGCCTTCGTTATGCCCAACGCCTTCCCAACGTCTTTCATGTTGCTCTGATGCGCCTTCATCAACAGCATTGTCTGCTTCAACTTGGGGTCTGCCAAACTCTCTATGGCGTCATTCACAAAAGCCACCCTTTGCTTGGCATCAGCAATGTCAGATGATTCTTCTGTCGTCTTGCCTATCTCGCCTCTTGAGGTTATTCTCGATGTTTTCCAGAGTTGTTCAACTTGTGAAAGCGTAGACTGGTCTTCGCCTGTCGGAACGTTTTTACCAAGCTCGCGATATGAGCTATCTTGGTCGTCGAGCCATGCGTTCCTAATAACCTTTCCCCAATACGTGGTCTCCTTCCCTTTACGCGGGTCGTATACAGCCGTCCCTTCGCGGATTTTCTTCTCGACCTCTAGTATTTTCAGTTTTGCTATCTGGATGCGGTCTTCGATGGTTCTTCCTTTGATGGGAAACTTCCACGCTTGCTTTGCGATGAACTTCTTTAGTCTGATTGCGGCACTCGTCTTTGGCAGGTCGGCGTTGGTCAACTTGCGAGCAGAAGGCTTAGTCTTCGTCAGTCTCTGCTTGGCAACAGGCAGTGTCATTGACTGGCCCATCGGCGTTGTTTCGACGAGTCCGAATTCCTCCGCTTCTTTCCGTGTGACTGGCCGAGCCTGTCCCTTGCCCACTGGTATTTCAACAGATTGTTCCTGCGCGGCCTTGCCCATCGTTGACGGCGGCGGGCCTTGCTTCGCTACGGGCAATGTTATTGATTGCCCCGTCGGGGGATCCTTGAGCATCTTCGCGGATTCCGCATAGACCTGCTTGAGATAGGGCTGCACCTGTGGGCCTACAGCCTTCACCATCGCTTTCGACCATGCGGCAAAGCTACGCATTCCAGCCTCAATGTGATACGCCCCAAGCTCAACCAAGTCTTTGATCATGGTTGGGTCTACACCGCTCTGTAACGTCCCTCCAGAAAACTTGTCACGTATCCGTTGCCGCGCAGCGTCAGCTTTGTCAGTCGTAACAATCTTGTTCCCGCTTCCATAGCCTGTCGGTCTCGGCGTTGTTGGCTTTGTCGGCGCGACGGGCGGCTTCGCCCTATTCTCTACCTCGTCGGCAAATCTCCGCAGATATTCCGGATTGTCCACCAACTGTTTCCGGGCCGCTGCTTTGAGCCCCTTGATAGTCTCGTCCGTCAACCCAGCCGCCTTCAACGTGTCTTCTGTGGTGGGCGCTTTAGGCGTCGGGCCAGCCGGACGCTTTGCTGTTGGCTTCGCTATCGGCAACGTGATGGACTGCTCGGCTGTTGGCGCTGGCGGTTTCTTTCGTTGCTGCGGCCCTCCTGTAAGTTCCGGATGCTCTAATAGCAACTCAGAGCGAGCGTTTTCGAGCTTCATCAACTTATCGGCCACGTCGTCTATCTTCGTGCCGCCACCCATCACGGCCTTGAAGGCTTTGTTGATAGCGGCCAACTTGCCTTGTGGCGTTTTGTCGGCGGTCTTTGCCTCCGCGCGAATGCCCTTCTTTGGCTTCTCAACTTTGGCCTTGGCTGGTTTCGCCTTCGCAGGTTTCGTCTTCTGGGCCGCTGGCGTCTGCTTCGCAACCGGAAGGGTTCTCGACTGCGACGCACCTATGCCCTTGTGGACTATTGGTTCCGTTGCTGGTTTGGGCTCGGTCGTGGGCGGCTTTGCTTCGGTTGCTGGCGGCTCCGCTGTGGGTGCTGGCGCTTTTACTGGTTCCGCAGCTTCCGGATGTTCCAGAAGCAGTTGAGACCTCTTGTTTTCGAGCTTCATCAGCTTGTCAGCCGCATCCTCGATCTTCGTACCACTCTTCATCCCGTCCATTACAGCCTTGAACGCACGATTGATAGCCGCCAAGTTCTCCTGTGGGGTTCGCGTCTCCGACAACTCAACAGGCTTCTGTTGGGCCTTCTTCGCGGTGGGCTTTGCGGCCTTGGCCTTCTGCAACCCCTCTACCAGCGCCACAGCCTGTGCGAGTTTCTTTGGATCGTTTCCAATGAGGAGGCGTCTCTTGTTGCCGAGCTTAGCGACCAGTTTCGCTGGGAGCCCCGCCGCTTCCAGCTTGTCCATCAATGCCGGTTCGTTCCCTTTTGTCCACGCGCCGGGAATCGCTTGCGCCTCTTCGCGCATTGCTGTGCGCTTCTGTTTAGCCGCCGCCGACACCTTCTGCGCCTCCACACGTTGCGCCTCAGCCGTTGGCCCGAAAGGTCTTTCTGAAACCGTTGGCTTCAACGTCGGACGACCCTTCCAATACCGCGCCTCTGCCGCCGTCGCCAGTTTCTGAACTGCCTGAACTCTAGCCTTATGCCCTTGTGTGCCAGCACCTGTCAGGACATCCATAAAGAAACTTTGCCATGAAACTGAATCGTCCGGTATCAGCTTCCCCTCCCTCAGATAAGAAAGCGCCCTATTCGAGAGTATCTCGCTGAGCAGAACTCCGACCCTCCCGCCCGGTGCAAAACCGGATGATACAGTCGTCAGAGCAAACGTCCCCGCCCACATTGCATTCTTCATCCTAGTGTGTACATCGCCCTCGGTCGTGGGGAATGTAAATGCGGCCATTTTCCCAGCATTGGCAACGAGACCGAAAATACCCTCTTCGACAGTTTTGCCCTTTGCCGCAAGGCCGGGGATAGCCTTCCCGCCAGTAAACATTTTGAACAAGAAAAGCCTCGTACCAATAGACAGACCGCCAAATGAAGTACGTGCTCCAAACTTGCCAGCCTTGCCCGGAACCGATTTCACGAAGTCATCTTGAAGCTGGCGCATATCCTGTTCAAATTCAGTCGGCCCGCCAGTAAACGCGCCGAGCGTGTCGTGCGCAATCCGGGCAGTCGTCCCCTCTTCTGGTACGGCACGGGAAGGCCCTTGCATGGGCGCAAAGTCCAACGCCGGTTTTGTTTGATAAGCGAGAGTCCGAAGTACATGGGATGGCGTTAGGCCGCGTCTATCAGCCTCACCTACTTCTATAACTCCCTGCGCGGCGTGTGCAACAGGAGCAATCGCGCTGCGTTCCATTCCGGCGATTGTCTCTGATATCGCCCCTATCCCAGCCATGCCCGCTGCACCAAGGCTCCCCAAGTAGTCCGTCGGCACGTAGTTTGGATCGCGTTCGGTGGCAGGATGGATTGGTGGTTGTGGCATCTGCTGCGCGATATCACGTATACCAACCTCACGACCGTGCCGTAGTCTGCCAATACGACCAGTGCCTTCCGGAACTTGGTACTGTCCCTCACGCTTTCGCCGCTCCAACTCCGCAACCGCACCCTCGCGGGTAGGAATCCCACGACGCTCCAGTTCCGCAAGCGCACCTTCGCGGG
>SDBU01009977.1_pt1 | contig 10583 bp, 11 predicted proteins | sample 2277071 | NCBI WGS metagenome assembly SDBU01 (sample SAMN10397929, study PRJNA504765) | marine sediment metagenome | isolation source: marine sediment core GS08_GC12, 126 cmbsf | place: Arctic Ocean: Gakkel Ridge, Loki's castle | collected 2008
GTGATGGAGATCGCTTGTGGATTGCATAACTTCAGAACATCATATCGTACAGGATAGACACCTTCATGAGGGAGAGTTGCTTATTTCCAATAATGTCTACTGAAATATAGCAGTGTAGTCTGTATAAATATCTGGACAAATTAGCTTTCTGGCTCTAGCAACTTCCCGTAGAGTTAATCAGATCCCGACTAATGAGGTTTTAGAAAATAATCGGGTAACATTCTTGTCATTCTGAGCGCAGCGAAGAATCTCCGCGAGGACGGCGTCCTTCTTGAGAGATTCTTCGCTGCGCTCAGAATGATAATGATATGGATCGGGACACCCTCCGCTACCACAGATCAGAGTTTATGATCCGAGGGTCGCACGCCCTTCACAAAAGTGCCAAATCCGAACATTGTGGGGTTATATTCACCTACGCAATCAACGTTACTTTCGTCGGGGATCTGGTCTTCCATTCCCATGCACCAATAACAGCCATTAACCAGAAGGCGACGAAGCCCGGCGCTTACCAGATCAACAGCAGACGCCGACGTGGTGCAGAATACGCGAGATTTGTTACCTGATTCGCTAGTATGGGTTTTGATCCAGGCCATAGGCAGTGGAGGCTTATCGGTGTTCATCTCATCCGCCGGGTCCATTCCCACGAGTACGGCGCCGAAGACCAGCACATCGGGGTTTTCCGTCAGTTCTGTGACGGTATAAACGTCCGAAGGCCCCCAGATGTCATCAACGCCCTTCAGAATTGGATGATCTTTCATTTCCTCGTTTATAAGGCCGCGGTTGCTCTCTTTGGCGTGATGACCGTAGTGGTTAATCCACGTTTCTCCCAGAACCTGGCGTCCGTAACCACCCTCGTATTCTTTGCTTCTAAAATCATACTTGGCGTATGGGCTATCTTTATCCCTGGTATAGTTGAAGGCGTGGGTCGCAGTCCTCAAACCCATGACCGGCTTCCCGGCGTTGGTGTAGTCCACGATATATTTCATATCCTCATCGGGCAGCTCGCGGAAGCGGGTGGAAAGCACCATCATGTCCGCAGTTTCGAGGCTTTTTAGCCCTGGAATGCTTGTCTGATTCACAGGATCGATCTCCCCTGTCTCCGGATCGATGGCAAAAAGCACGGTACATTTGAATCCATGATGCACCGCCATGATCTTCGCCAGCATCGGCAGGGATTCTTCCGATCGGTACTCCTCGTCACCGCTGACGAAAACAATGTGCTTACCCTTCCCAGGCCCTTCACCGCCTTCGTAGACTACCCATTGGTCATCATTCTTTCCCATTTCATTTTCCTTTCATTTGTCTGACGTTATCAAACTAAGCCACACCTCGATGCAGACAACTGCGTCTGCTGGTTAGATTATGAACATTTTATAACGCGTATCTGCCCTCGATGATGCTCCGTAAGAGCTTCTTCCGCTAACAGTGCAAGCTCGTCAGGAGAATTGGCGAGCGCTTTGCCCCAGTGTCGTTGGGGACCTATCTCTCGAAGGATCCAGGCTGCAAGAGCATTCTGCTCATCTTCACCAAGTTTGGATGCTTCGGCAAACGCTTTCTCAAGAGAGGCAGTCAACATCTCAGCCTCCTTCTGGTGCTAACCTGATAATTGAGTTTGGCCATATCTTACATTGGCTAGCGCGGAATCTGTTACAGCTTAACATATCTTTATGTGTCGATCACTAAGATTCCTGTGTTGAGATAGGCTTCTGAACAGGTCTGCATTTCCGGGAAGGATAGGAAACAAAAGTCCGTCCACTGTTCTTCTGTTGTTGCTTCAGATCACGATAGATCGCTTTTAGATCATAGTTGAATCGTGCCGCGTGTGCTTCTCGGACCTTGCGTATTTCTTCTACAATCGGATCTCTCCACATGCTATTCCACCTCCAGTAATTCCTCAGGTGTACAGATTATGGTAGGTTCATACCCGGCTAACCTACATCCCCCCTCAATCAGCACTCTCATCGCTGCGTTTGCAAGATATCTACAATTCCATGTCAGAAGATACTCCACACCATTAGTAACAGCGATAGCGATATGTAAGGCGTCTTCAGTAGCTGTCTGGGGCAGTGCACCTGAGGCAACAAGATTTTGGGCAAGATCCAGAGCTTCTTCAGTAACATCAAGTAATGTTATAGCATCCAGTAGACTGAGACGTTCTTGAGCTATTGTTTGGTCGCCAATACTCGCTTCCTGCATAACCAATTGTGAAGAAACTATGTCAAAGTGTTCGCGGCAAGTTGACCACCAGTCAGGGGTGATTTGCTGGTGCCCGGCGATGACAATATCACGACTAGGACGAGCAGTGAGATAGCTGATAATAGTTGTTTCTATGTAGACTCTTGCTTTCATATTACACTTTCGGTCAAGCATTCTCACCATTATGCAAAATCGGCTTTTCGTATGCTTCCAGTTGCCATGCCTCGTCGTAGCGCATATGGTCAGCAATTCTTGGGATCTCAATTTTAGCGATCTTGGCAACTTGTATGAGGCATCGGTGCAAATGAGCGTGCAGCATTTCCAGGCAGGTTTTGCCCTGATCATCGCCCTGAAATGGGATAGCGCCATCAAAGTATAAAAGATCAGACAGTAATGGTCAAGCAAAATAAGATTATTCTTCCAGATATTTCCTGGGGAATTTGGCGACTACTGTATATCTGGGATCAACCACGTTTCCCACTCTTGCTGTACCTACCTGGGATAATACCTGAAAAGCTTCCCATTTGTCAAATCCATAATCCGCCACCAGCCATCTGACCATCTCCGTGTGGGCGATTCGGAACGCGTCTATCAGCGGTCTGGTGCTGGCTGCGACCATTATATGGTTTTCGTCCTTCATGCGGGGCCATTTGATCTCATAGTTCTTGAGTAGATCCACTTTGATGGTGACATCCGCTGTGATTTCCAGACCGACGCCGCAGATCTCGCCGTCTCCCTGTGCGGCATGAGTATCGCCGAACATGAAAAGTCCACCTCTGACGAATACTGGTAGATATATAGTCGTCCCCGGTTGGGTTTCCACACAGTCCATATTGCCGCCGTTCTCTGCTGGAGTCAGGGAGTTAATGATCTCACCATATCGAGGCGCTACGCCGATACATCCCAGAAAGGGGTGAAGCGGTATGTCTATCTTCCCTGCTTCACTTCCCGGCAGTTCCAGAGTGCCAACATTTCGTTCTTTGTCGATCTTCCACGTGAAGAACATTTCCGGGAGCGGATCGCCCAGTCCGGTTGGGCCGGTTGTCCTGTCCTCGATGTTCAGAACGCCAAATCCCGGGGGGAATTTTGATGAGGCAAAGTTCCTGGTGAGTTCTATTGACTCGATGTGGAGCGCCAGTGTATCACCCAATTCTGCGCCCTCCACGTAAAAGGGCCCTGTCAGCGGATTTGATAGGTTGAGTTCCGTTTCGCTGCTGGTCTGAAGAACATCATCACTGACTTCTTCGCCATTGACGTCACATCTGCCTGAATCCAGCATGCTGGCAGTCAGTGTGTCGCCGGGCTTCAGCCGCAGTGCTGGCTCGTGAGGGCCGAAAGTAAAGTAGTATTTCACTGGATCATAGCGCATGTCATTTCCCTCCATTTTATCATTGTCCATACGAGTTTTTCAGTTACTACAGTAGAACATGCCGCTGGCTTGTTCAGTTGCGGCGAAACAGGCTGTTAGCACATTCTGAACAAGCCAGCGGCATGTTCTACTCAGCAAGTTTCGCCCGTAACTAAAGTAACTTTTCCGCTAAGATTGTACATGCTCTCTGCAACAGAGGCCGCTTTCATGTGCGATTTACCTTCCGCTTGGTTCAGATCATTCACTCGAAGGCCACAACAGCCTGCACCCATGTCGTATCAGGCTTCAGGAGTTCCTGGATATCCCCCAGAGGAATAACATTGGATATCATGGGCTTGACCTGGATTTTCTTACTCTCCAGCAGCCACATGGCTATGTTTCCAGAGATTGACATTGTAAGTCTACTGATCACTGATTCAGCCTGCGTCCGGGAGATCATACATGGCTATGATGTATGGATGATTCGGATCGTAGTGCGTCAGCGTGTCCGGATTCTCGACGCGACCGATAGGTCGGCAGTTAGCGCCGTCCACCCCAGCTGCTTCATCGCCTATGTCCTCGCGGCAGGCTTGAATCTTAGCTTCTAATTTTCGTACTACATCAGGATGCTGATCGTACAGATTGATCGTCTCGCCGATGTCCGACTCCAGGTCATACAACTCCTCAGCTTCCTCATTCCCCTTGCGGATATGGAGCTTCCACTTGCCTGAACGGACGGCGTCAATATTGTCTCTGAAGTAGTAGAAAAACGCATCGCGCGGAGAATAGGCATCTTCTTCGCCGAACATAAGAGGGCGGATGTCCTTTCCGTCAATCATGCGGTCTGAGGGAGCGTCAGTATCGGCGAGTCTGGCGAAAGTGGGCAGGAAGTCCATCGAAGCCGTGATCTCACTACAAGTCATCCCCGCCGAGATCCTGCCTGGCCAGCGCATGATACAGGGCACTCGCTGACCACCTTCCCACGTAGTTCCTTTGCGGCCGCGCAGTGGGCTATTACTGCCTCCGTGATCACCTCTTGAGCCATTGTCTGAAGTGAATACCACCAGTGTATTTTCGTCCAGGCCAAGCTGCTGAAGTTCGTGCAGGAGCACTGCCACTGACCAGTCAATGCACTCAACCGCCCCGCCATAGCGGCCATTGTTCGACTCTCTCAGAAATCGGTCAGGTGGATAGATAGGCAGATGCACGTACATGTGCGCGAAGTAGAGGAAAAAGGGCTGCTCACGATTGTCTCGCATGAACCGGACAGCTTCCTCCACGTAGCGTTCCGTGAGCGCCGCCTGGTCTGGCTGCTCCTGGATCACTGCTTCGTCACGTAAGAGAGGCAGCGGCGGATAGGACGCCCGACGGCCTTCCTGTCTCCCCATATCGTTGCTGAAAGGAATACCATAGTAGTGATCGAATCCGTGACGCGTGGGCATGAATTCAGGTTGATCCCCGCAATGCCATTTTCCAATGTGTGTTGTGGCATATCCCTGATCCTTCAGCAGTTTGGCTACGGTGATCTCATCGGGGTTCAGGCCTACGCCCTGTCCCGGGAATAGCACCCATCTGCCCTCGAAGTTTCCAAAACCGATACGCCTGGGATAACAGCCTGTCATCATAGCGCCGCGCGAGGGTGAACACACAGACGAAGCCATGTAAAAGTCGGTGAATTTCACACCTTCCTGCGCCATGCGGTCCAGTGTCGGTGTTCTGTTCACAGTTGAGCCATAGCAACCGAGATCACCGTATCCCAGGTCGTCACAGTTGATAAGAATGATATTTGGTCTAGTTAGGTTCATCAATCTCTCCTTAGACTCGTGATTAAATAACTTTCCTATTTGGCCGGATTCCCCCTTAAAAAAGGGGGTTAGGGGGTTGTTCTGACCGTCAATTGAGCCTGGGTACCTCATGTAACCAAGAACGCTTTATACAACCCCCTAACCCCTTTTTTTAAGGGGGAATTTCGCGAAGGAGATTATTCTTTTACAGGTTCTTAGTCCAGGTAATCCATCTCCGGCATGAGGTCCCAGCGATATTGCTCCCTGGGGTGTGTATGACGCGCCCAGTCGCGCAGGAGCTTTGCGTCTTCGCGCCTGGAGATCAGTTGCTCCCGAATTAGTTCCGGATCCCAGCCATCCAGCACTTTCTGTGTCAATGTCTCCTGCACCTCGCGACATGTTTCATCGCCTGCTCGATCATGCAATTCATGAGGATCTTCCCGCAGGTTGAAAAGCTGTGGCGGCTGTTCATGGTAGTAGTTCAGCTTCCAGTCACCCTCACGGATCATCCGATGGAAGCAGCCTGCGTCCGTGCAATATTCGGAGAAAGCAACGTCCTCCCACTTTGCGTCAACACCATAGAGCAATGGCAACAGGCTTCGGCCATGCGACTCTGGAAGCGGAGGCGCACTCAGCGCGTCCAGCATGGTTGCATTCAAATCCAGTGAGCTTATGACGTTGTCGCACCTGATTCCCTCAGGCAGAACCCCAGGCCATGACATAATAGCTGGTATTTTCGCCGAACCATCGTAAAATGTCTGCTTCCACCAGAGTCCATGCTCACCAAGCTGCTCGCCATGATCAGAGGAATAGAGGATGAGCGTATTATTGTCCAGTTCATTCTTCCGAAGCGCAGTCAGAATCTCGCCGATCATCACGTCCATACGCGTCACCAGCGCCCAGTATGCGGTTCGCGCCCTCAGTATTTCCTCTTCAGACACCTCCACGATCCCGCACCGCTCGCGCCACCCCCGGAAATAGGGATGCAGCTTCTCAGAAAAGGGTTCGGGACATCCGGGCATGGTCATCTTATCCTGATAGATTTCGTAATCCGCTCTACGAGCCACAAATGGCTGATGCGGCAGCATGAAACCCACCGAGAGAGAAAAAGGGCTTTCCAATACGCCCGCCCGTTTTCGGACGCCAAGCTGATTCAGGTAGTTCACCGTTGCGGCAGTGACATCCTCATCATGCACCTGATAAGCGCTCTGCCCGATGCCCGATTTCTCCAGACTGATGCGCGCAGGCCCCGCCGTTCCTGAGAGCATACCGTGATCTGCTCCCTTGTTGCCAGGGTGATTGGCGCTGTGGTCGCCCACCAGTCGATCAACGTAGCCATGCAACTGGTCTGGACCGATCGAGTGCATCCGTCCGACGAGGACAGGACTATAGCCAGCCGCTCCCATTGCATGTGCGAACGTCGGTATCCCTGAGTCGAGAACGTGGCTATTTGTCCAGGCCCTATTCTCGTATGGATGCCTGCCAGTCAGCATGGACATCCGCGCAGGCACGCAGATGGGAGATGTGCAATAGGCATTCTCAAGCACCACACCTCGCTCTGCTATACTGTCCAGATTCGGTGTCTGCGCCAGAGGATCACCGCAGCAACCTAAAATGGCGCTGTTGTGCTGGTCGGAGTGTACATATAGTAAATTGGGACGGTTCTGAGTCTGATGGTTCATGGTAAATCCTTATTTCATAAATTGGAAAGTATCCAGTGCCACCCAACCTTCATCATCCGATTCCTCGACAGCGAACCGGACACGGGGTGAGCCGGTGGCAGGATCGATCAGGCCCGCATGTACCATGATTTCACCTGGCTCGAAGGAATCCGGTATTGGCACGGTCTCATGCACAAAAACATCGCCTGGCAGCCATTCCAGTATATTGGCTGATGACTCAAAAATGTGGCTTCGATTTCCCTGAGTCAAACGAAGAGCGAACGTATACGAGCGGTAGATGGGAGCGACGCCTGTATTTTCTATCCAGCATCCATACTCCAGCGGCGCCCCGCTTCTGACCCTACCATTGGATTGAAACTGCCGGATCACAAACTGGTATCCCAGGTCGTTACAGAAGTCGCGCAGAAGCGGCATCCACGCCTCAGGCAGCGCGGCGGACTTGGGCATGAGCACCGAACCGTGAAACTTCAGGCCTTGCTGCAGGATGAAGTCAATGTCAAACCCTTTCTCATACCACGTCATCGGAACGCTGCACGATTCATAGACAACCGGCGCGGTTTTCCACGCGTCCTGGGCTTCGCACTCGCATACCTCTCTCGGATAGCAGTCATACATGTGATTCCACTGATGCTGGTCTGATGAGTCAGGATTAAACCAGATTCCCAGATCACCAAAACAGTCGCATCGCCACCCCGCCCCTGCTCGAACACCTGATTTCATCTTGTAACCAGAGATCATTGCTATAAGCGGCGTTCTGGGATGCGCCTCTCGATAGATGTCCGTGATGCGGTCGATGGCTTCCTCAGAGCAATCACCAGCGCCCTCTCCCCAGGGGCCTATGTAGGACATATCCACAGATTCCAAATCTGGATGGCCATCGAAGCGCTCACCGAATTCCAGCACCACGTTTCCCCACTGGTCAATGAACTCCGGGCCATCGTATACTGCCGCTATGTATGACCGATTTTTCTTGGCCCCTGTTACTGTGGGATAGCGTTCCTGATACCATTCAGGAAGCTGGGGCTGGTTATGTGAACCGTGGGGCATGAGGCGGATTTGTACCGTCTGACCACGTTCATGCGCCGTCTCCAACGACTTTTCAACGCAAGTCCAGTCAAATCGGTTCGCCTCAGGCTGGATGAGATCCCAGAACCACCGGCAGTAGGCTACAGTACACGGCAGATAGTGTTCAGCGACCTCGCGCTCGGCAGGCGGGAACTCCGTCGGGCCTGACTCCGACCAGCTCTTACCCGGAAACAATGGATCTCCGTTGAAACGCTGAAAAGTGGCGCACCCTTTATGCGGATTAAGAAGGAATTCTTTCGACTCGGTTGGACGGAATCTCTTATTCACAGTAACCTCGCTTTCATCTGTATATTCTGCTCTTGACTGAATCACACTTTGACTAACTTACGGAAGGAGCGGACTATTCTGGGAGGGGATTGTTTCTTGCCGTAGCCGCTCCAGGATACCTCGCCGACATATATATCACCATGCGAATCAACAGTCAGACCGTGGGGAGCTATGAACTGTCCTGGTTCTTCCCCGGGATGCGCATCGCCCAGCCTGGCCAGGCAGCGACCTGTCAGGTCATGGATGCTGACGCAAGCGCCGATGTTAGGATAATCGTCATTCACCTCCAGGTGCGTGGGTAGTTGGCCGATGTAGACGAGTTCGCCCTCGATGTGCAACCCGCAGGGCCGATGGAGATTGTTCCACTGCTCCAGATAGTTGCCCTGGTCATCGAATATCTGCACGCGGTGATTCTCTCGATCAGCGACGTAGACCTTTCCGCTGCTGTCAGTGCAGACGATATGTACAAGGTTGAACTGTCCAGGCTCCGTGCCATATTCTCCCCAGGAGAAAAGATGCTTCCCATCAGCGGAGAATTTATGCACTCTGGCATTTCCATACCCATCGGATATATAAAGTTCATCCGTCTTGGGGTCAAAAGCCACGCTAGTAGGTTCATTGAAAGGCTGACCACTATGACGCGGCGCTGGTTCGCCCGGCGTGCCTATGGTCGTCAGTAGTTGTCCATCCAGGGTGAATTGTCGGATACAATGCCCATGATCATCTATGCAGTAGATGGTCTCATCCGGCGCCATAGTGAGGCCGTGCGGTCGGGTGAATATACCTTCTCCCCAGGCGGTGACGAAACTCCCGTCCCGCTGGAAGACCATCATGGGATGCTCGCCTCTGTTGAACACGTAAACGCGATCCTGCGAGTCCACCACGACGTCAACGACCTCTTTGAATGTCCACCCCTGCGGTAACTTTGCCCAGTCCGATAGTTCATCGTAAACGTAGTCACCACTGCCAAGTCTCGTAGTCATACTATCTCCCCTCATTCTCAAAACTGCGGATCTTCGCGGATTTCTCTGTTGGATCTGATCCGCGCTAATCTGCCAGATCCGCGTTCGTTCCCGTCCTCTGAATAAAGCTAATTTGGCAAACTATAGCCCATCTTCAAAGGATTTCCATAGTTCCTCAATGAGTTTTACATCAATTTCCTCAGGCATTCTGGCTATATGATGTCTGGCGCGAATTGAGAATGACTCACCATCATTAAACTCGCGTTTGCCCGGGTAAGCTATGTAATCCATCGCGATACCTTCCATACCGCAAGCCACACCTGCCGTTCTGGACGGCTCAGTAAACACTATATGCCTCCATCCTTTTGGGCTTGGATGACCAACCAGTACAGGATGATGCCACGTGTCAGCCACTTTTCCATCACCTCTTACTGCGTGTGGTATCTTGCCCAACTTCTCAAACGCAGAGCCAGGCGCTACAATATAAGCATCAAGGTGCTTTCCCCCAAGGCTGGAGAATGTCTCGAATTTTTTATCCTTAGACCAGTAGAAGTGGCTTCTGTCTCCATTTACATAGGTATAACTGGCGAAGAACTGCGCATAATCTATCAGGTCGCTCTTTGTGCGGTTGGTGATAGTGATAATGCAGTCATAGGTCAGAATTTCTTTGCTTTCTTGAGGTGAGAAAATCCATTTGAGCTTAGTTTCAATACCATCGCACAAATACTGACTCGTTACGTGTATCTCCGATCCCTTTTCTTCATAGCCAGAGGTCGCTGGCGTCTTCCTTGGGCGCATCTCATCGCCGTAGCCATGATTTTCCCACCACTGCCACTCCCTGCAATCCCATATCCCCTCAAGTTCTGCATTTTCGTCAGCAGCGGTGAAATTGACCACTCCTGTATGAGTATGTCCCGCGGTTCTTACTTTACAAAACGCCAGCAAGTCACCATCCTTATGACGAATTTTAATGTCACAGAAGGACTGTCCCTGGTCGTCTGTGTATATGCCAGAGCGTTCCATTTCGGCTTCCTCCGAAGATACTGGAGCTATAGCTAAAAAGCACATTAACGGCAATATAGTATAGATTAAATTTCGATGCATCGCAGTAACCTCCTCGAACTGTTCTTCGTAGCATTGCCCACCCTACCGGACTCTTACCTCCCGTCTCCATTCATAAGTGGGACACGCTCAGATTGTCATTCCAGCGAAGGCTGGAATCCAGTGGTTACAGATATGTATTACGTATATATATCTG